>Ga0123354_10003969_pt1 | contig 20716 bp, 9 predicted proteins | sample TergutLab28metaG_2_FD_97872 | JGI IMG/M metagenome (GOLD analysis project Ga0123354, IMG submission 97872) | Labiotermes labralis P4 segment gut microbial communities from Petit-Saut dam, French Guiana - Lab288 P4 | ecosystem: Host-associated > Arthropoda: Insects > Digestive system > Gut ...
AATGTTTTTTTTCTTCTATAGGATAGACGAACTCGTTTTTTTCGACATAATCTGTCCTGGTAATTGGCACCAGATCGGGCCACCCCCCCCCCCCCCGTGTGTTCAACAAGTACATGAGTGTATTTCGTTCTTCTTTTGCTCAGTGGCCGTATTTACCTTCTTTAACATTTAAAGCCAACAGTGCCAGCCACTTGCATTCCTTTCTTTTTCAGAGACCATTATCTTCACAAAGGCCCGTTTCCGAAGACAAAGCAACAGTCGAGAATTCTACCACTGTTGTTTGAGGCCTCCCATATGTGCTAATTTCTTATGCATAATTAAAAAAGGAAACGTTTCAGGGATATTACACCACTCAAAGATATAACATACACGGATGGGAACTCTATTGTGGAAGGCTGTTCACTGAGCTCAATGATAGGGCCTAAATGATACCTTCTTGTGGCATTCAGAAGTCTTGTGGAATTCCAGTTATGCGTGTATGTAATTTAATTTGGCAAGACCTGCAATTAAAAAGCACTGAAACACAAAGCGCACGGTAGATCTTAACACGATAAGAAATCCTTTTTTTAATCCGACGTGTTTGAAATTTTTTTCACAGCTTAACTCTTCTGTAGTCGTAAATGTACATCATTTGTCGCTCACCAGAGGCCTCAGGCTAGACAGAACCTCAGTGCACGAGTGTTGTTTCTTTCCGATCTCACGTCTTTTAATTTGACGTTCAGGTGACCGTGCATCGTGATAAACTGAGAAATTAGTGCATCTATAGGTTTCTGTGACCGTGCATCGTGAGCAAATTGTGAAGTGAGAGAGAAAACCAACAAGATACAACAGTTAGATGTTTATTTTTAACAATTTCTCAACATAATGATGCCCGAAACATGTTGATAAATTGTTAAAAATAAACATCTAACTGTTGCATCTTGTTGGTTTTCTCTCTCACTTCACATAGTGCATCTAGTTTGTTGCATTATAAGAAGGTCTTTTAATGTTATTTCTTTTGAAAGCAATTTCATTGCTCAAGACGGTTTATCTTCTCTTAAATCATTGTACCTTTCTGTCATTACTCTTTGAGAATAGCATATTGGACTATTTCATATAAAACTCTGTCAGTTCAGTGAAACGGAGACTGCCAATGCAAACGCCTAATCAGGTAAATGCAAAAAAGTAACCAAATAACATTCATGGCACAGGCCTTCCTTCGAAAATTCATTTCTATCCATCATGTTACTTCCCCACTTTTATTGACTCGAATGTCCATCACTGTGCTCACAAACGCCTGACAGAGAATCACAGCCTGATCAAGAACAGTCCAATCCGTATCTTCAAAAACTACTATTTTCGATCCATTTTAATATTATTTTCTTTATGCCTAGATTGTCCAAGTAATCCTTCAACTCGGATTTTCCAACTAAAGCTTTTGTATATTTCTCATCTCCCCAACAGAAGCTATCTTTCCTGTCCTCTTTGCTAATTCTGCAATCATTACCGTTATGTGTATTATGAAGCTTCTCAGCATGTAACTTCCTGCTACATTAAAATTTAGCGTATTTTTAAATGATCTATATGTCACAATACCTTGATTGCTGAAACAGTTACGGACCGGAATGACGGAGTTCGATGTCCACCATTGGTACAGTTTTTTTCTCCCCCGTTCAGCAGCACACCACCCATCACCCTTTCTTATTCGTCATATCCACCGCTAACTTACTACATTCAATTTGCAGTGCGGTTTCTTTTGCAGGAAACAAAGCGGCTATAGGCTGAAGGTCACAGTCATCTACACGCAACGTCTATTACTAAAATGTTTAGAACTTTATCTCCAAGCCCGTATAGCGTAATAAGAACGAAATTAGTTATACGCTGTTTATTTTCCTTCGGAATTTAAAAACTCTCTGACGTGTATATTCAGTAATTCTATAGAGTCGTCAGGTTATCTTAATTAAAAGTTTGCTATGAAGTTGAAATTTAATTTGCACGATATCAACTATATAATGTAAGCCCGTGTTAATAAGCTAATATACTAGAATTCTTCTTGGAAAGTTTACAGTTGTTGAAGTAGTCAAGAAATTCGGCGTTTTATGTCAACCCGATATTTATTTTTTCCTTCTTTCACATTCGTATTGAGAATCTTGATATTATCAAAGTTTTTTATTCGCCAACTAATGCACAAGTGATTGTCTCAAAAAACAATATTAAAATACAAAAATATTCCTTACATATTAAAAACTCCCGCTTCTGGTCCCTGTCCTGAGCCACATAATACCAATCCACCCTTTCGTGTCCTATTTTCAAGGTAGACCTAAATAAGATCATCCCATCTACACAAGTGATATTTTCTGTTCACGATTTCCATCTAAAATAATGTAGGTGCATAAAATCTTCCCATGTACGTTACATATCCTTCCCATCATTCTTAATTAAATCATCCTAGGATTAGGTCCAAAAATTCGAGTCACTTAAACGAATTTTGGTTTTCCATTATTTTATTACATAATCTGTCATGTAATGTTGCTGCAGAGGACATCTCAGTCAATAAACGTACACAAACTGGCACGTTTCTCGTGACCTGGTTACATGTTGGCCCTTACTGCAAGTTGCCCCATGGGGACACCTGCCATGGGGACACCTGCCATAGGGGCATGCAATATTTCTACCGCACTTGTCATTCGACAACAGGTAGCAACCTGTTGATATGTAACCACGTGCTGTTACTAAGAGAATAATAAATTGTGTTGGCGATGTATTGATCTGAAGCTTCTACAGTAGCCAGCCACTAATCGGACGATGGCTTCTGAAAGACATTCCACTTCTCTTTAGGCCCTTAAAAAATCTCTCCCTCACACTTTAAAATTTTGTGGTGATGCCCCTTGATATTTAAAATTCTAAGTCAACTGTATACGTTACGAAGCAAGGTCAAGTAGGATGTAATGAACTCGTATTGGAAAGGATGTTGAGGATATCATCGGCGACGTATTCGTAGGCAATTTATCAGAATTTTCTTAAAGGAAAGCAAAGCGAGATATAGTTCGCCGTTTTGGAGCAAATGGTTGTGTGTAAATACGTCCGCTAACACGAGTATCTTCGTTTGGTATGGGGACTTTAACGTAAGTTATTTATTTAACGCCAGTCCATATCAGTGACTGTCCAGTTTGATTAGTCAGCAATCCCGAGGCACCGGGTTCATATTAGAAGACCGGTTATATTGACTCAACTTCGTAGGTTTTCTCGATCAATTGATGCAAATTTCAAGATAGTACTTAGCGGTAAGACAAAACCGCTTCCTCCCTTATTCTTTCCAATTCATCAGATTATAGCAGTCTGGGATTTGACAAATTCAGTTATCCTGGGGAAGAAGGCAGAATGTTAATCCGAAAAGTCGGTGTCAACATGCAGTTATTGACGGCGATGAAACCTAAGACCATTATCTGATGCACACCCACCGCTGTAAATTAACCGCCCACTACTTATCCCAACATTCGACAGCACATATTTGAACTACACAGAGCGTTGTTAGATAAACCATAATTGAACAAATCGTTCATGTGAGATCGGTTAATTATACACTGCTTTTCGTACTTTCTCCTACTTCAGACCACGTGCACGATATAATTATTGTCATTTCTTACATAAATGTTGTTTGAGAAAGCTTTTGTGATCAGCACTGTTAGTGGGGAATGAGATTGAGGGTGTTTGAGAGGAGAGCGTTGAGGAAAGTATCTGGAACACTAACAAAGCACTGAACAGATTATGTAATAAGGTATTTTATCCGTCGCACTCTTTTCCTAATAAACGGTAAATAAATAATAGTCGGAGGCTCAGAAAAAGTGGGAACGTAAGGGATTCATACAATTTTTCCGTCGAAACAATGAAGTAAGTTGGCCATTTGGAAGAGCTGTATGCACAGCAGATGGAAGTATTTTAAAACGAATCTTATAATAGAAATTCATTGTGAAGTGTGGGTTAGACTGAGTTGCATTGAGGAGATTACAATGGCAGATTTTCGTGAACTCCGTGATGGAACTTCGGATTCCATACAAACGAATAATGTCTTAATTGCATGAATAACCACTAGATCAATTAAACACGATGTCACATAACTGATTTATTGAAAACAGTGAACATTAACTTCCAATCAGAATATTTAGATTTTTGTTATGGGCCTATACATTCCCATTTCCGGATTTAACATGTCTGGCCGCAAAGACATAAATAAACCTAAATCCTAACCACATTATCTGTAACAATTTGAAGTCTGAAATATATCTAAGTTATATACCGAAATCCCGTTTCAACATCACAGAAAACACAGTCCGTCTGCACTAAAAAGACCAATCAATTAATGCAGTTTAGGGAAATAGTTGGTGTTGACGGGTATAATAATATTAAACATATAAATGCACTGTATAGGAAGAATGCAAGTGTCTTCAGTGTTGTAGCAGGTCGTAAATACGGTTGCCACTTCTCTTTAAGCAGTTAAAAAAATATTTAAAACACGTACTGAAAGAAGGGCTAGTCTTTTGCAATTTATCGATTCCACAGACACGCTCAGACTCACTGATTTCTATGCTCTATCTGCCGCCCCGTCTGCATCACAAGTCAGTATTAAAGTTTATGTTTCAGTGGGTAATAAAACCTTATACATCCATCATAGGTCTCCAGCAACGCTGTTCAGAATGTCTTTCTGTAATCCAACGGTAGCGACGATGTTTATGTTACGACTGTTGGTCAAGTGTAAACCTGTAAGTCAGGATGTGAGGTTTTTCCAAAGTAGATGCTGCTCTCAGTTGCATTAACTGAGAGCAGCATCTAAAATTTAATGAGGCGGATTTAATTCGGACGTGTTTGCTAACATCGAGTACTCAACCTTTTTTATCTTCTTAAAACACAAAAATATATAATTTTAATTGTTGATGCATTATATAAGTGTGACGCCGGTCACATTGACCGCACGGTCTAAGGAGTGGCTCTGCGGCCGCTAGCCTGCTGAGATCGTAGGTTGTGAGTGTTATGTGTCGCCAGGTAGAGCTCTGCGATGCGCTGATCACGCGCCCAGAGGAGTCTTACCGACTGTGATGCGTCGGTGTGTGTAATTTAGAAACATCGTGAATGAGGAGGCCCTGGCCCACTGGGGGCTGTTGCGTCAAAATCAAACATATAAAAGTGTGACAGGGTCTATCACTCTAAGCAAATGGTACATATAGAAGATGTATATAAAAAATAGCGTACTGAGAACATTTAGACCCAAGAAAGAGGAAATGGCAGGACTGAAAAAAAATACATAATATCTGCTATCTGCTTGTCTTAGAGAGATTAAGTGAAAGAAGGTTAGGTGGGCAAGATCTGCAGGAAATGTGGGAGAAATCAGCAATAGACACTAAATTTTAGATGAAAATTGGGAAGAGACAACTTGACAACAAGGATACTTTTCTTCTGGGATATGATGCTGTGCCAGTGGTTAACCGAATCCTAAACTTGCGACGCAAAGCATTGTTTTCGTCTTCTAGGACCTATCGAACTTGGAAGATTAACACTAAGTTGTCCAAACACACCAGCATCACGTTTTCCATTGACACCACGTTACATCCCTGAAGAGTGGAACTTTCAGCTGTACCGCTGCGTAAGCCTCAAGACTTACAATTTGACAACAATTTATCTTATTTGGTAAGTTAACACGTTTCATACTCTGTTTTATCATAACACTTTTTTTTATTGGTATACATTTCTTACTGATGTCAATTTCTATCCTCGAAGAGCCAGAAGTAGTTAGAATTACGTACTTCCACTTATTTACTAAAACCCAAAATAAATTCAGACTATAAAGAACACTGCTTCTAAACGAGATACGTTACGGTTACGATATGAAGGGACAGTTGTGGTGTTCTCGTCTTTAACGCACGGAATAAGAAGATAACATTCAGATTGCTAAAGCGGACGCTCACAACAACGCTGCATACTTCAATATCGCTGACATGCCGGGCGATTGACTGCATTCCTCAGATTATTTCCCATAGATATTTGAGACAACAGCAAAGGGGAGTTGAATGATCAGACTCACTGAGGAAGTGGTGTACAGATATGAGATTCGCACGTTACTGCTTGACATCTTCCCTGTTTTATATGTATCAACTTTGTTTATAGCTGGCATGAACCAGGAGCCTATCTCCTTGCATTATGTTCTCAGGCATTCACTTTATACTTATGTAAGGATCAGATATAAAGTATAATGTCATATATGCAGTAATCGCCGTAAGAAGCATTTTCTTGTTTTAAAACAAATTAAAGTTCTACACGACTGCATCGATACCCGAGGTACCGGAAACCCCGTCATGACTATACGAGTGTAATCATTATATTTGGTAGGTCTAGGGAAGGAGTGCTACAACCTCAATATATTTGCAATAATTTTATGCATAATTTTTTATTTTTTATGCGTCTGTGTTGGCAGACACGGAATTTGGTTCGACTACGAACTCATTAGAGCGGAGACAAACAATGCAGTGCAATATTACTTCGTAACTGGCCATTCACACATAACAGCAGTTTTCTGTGTACACGTGTCAAATATATGGCAATATTTAACAGAATGTTATTCGTGACAGTTGCAAGGTACTGGCAGGTTGAGTTTACAAGTTCTCACACTGGTGACTACAACATCTTCTGGGACATGTGGTCTGGTGTAAATTTTCAGATGTTCTTCTGAAACGTCAGTAAATGTCTATCAGATTACGCGCGTCACATCAACTGAGGGCACGTTCAGGCAATTTCGAGCAGCGCGTTCTTTAATCTGTAATATGGATGGGCAACGTTATTCTTTTATTCCGCTATTTCACTTCAGCGGTAAATGGACTAAAGTTCTTTCCTTTAGAAGTGCACGCCACAGTTGACGGTTGTGGTATTCAAACTATTTAAATAAAGAAACAATATCAAAAACGACTTCTGTGATGCTGGTATTTGAATTCGATGTAAAAGGAGATTAAAAAAAGTCCAATAAATGATCTGTGAGGCCTACTTTGCTTTAAACGCATCTGTGCTATGTGGCAAGAAAATGAGGAAGTGTTGCCTGATAATCATGGAAGTTAGCGGAGCACTTTCAAGCATAAATCCAGTAGTAAGGATTCCAGCTAGGTTACTTTGCCAGGCACGTGCCTACTCGAAAATAGAAAAAAAAACTTCTGAAATTACTAAGTAAACGCTAAAACTGCCAGCTTGCTTCACTCTCTCACGTCCAAATATTTTTCTCAGCATTTAATTGTTCCTTTCACTTCAATTGTTATTCAACTGGCACAGGATTTTACACAACCAGAAGATTGAAAAAAATATCGTATGAAGACAAAAAGGAATTCGCAAGCAGAATGTGAATATGTGGATTCGTAAGGCAGAGCAGGGGTCCGTTGCAGGCTTTGTGAATCGAGGATGAAAAGTAGACTTTCAAAGTAGGACAATTCTTGACCGTTTTAATAATAAATACCTATCAAGCGATCAAGGTAAATATCATATCGTGGAGTTCGTGTGAAGTTCATAAAATTAACAATGTGTGTCCTTCCTACCCGTCTGTAAGCCGCTCGTCATTCATTTTGATGCCGTGTCGTTATGGAAGGTAATCTGTCAGCGACATTCTGCTGTGTTCACCTCAGCTAAACCGTATAAATATGACATATTTTAAAACTAAATTATCTATTACGTTTGGGGTTCTGCTTACGTCGTCCAAGTTTTCCACGTATAAGTATTAATAACTATGTGGGATGTCACGCAAAGGCTTCGACATCATTCATTTGGGCGTGGCTGTTTAACAAGGTTTCACTGTTTGCTTCTCGAAAACAAACTTCATTGCAGACAGGTAAACCGCGATTGATGAGGTACTTAACATGAATAGCACCGAATAACGTGAAGACCTTACGCTTAGACACGCTCAAAAGCCTTCACTTTGACACTTGTTTTGTTATTGAGTTAAATTCTGAACACAATTATGAAGTTCTTACGCGTTCATTTAGTTTAGGGCCTAGTCATTTGGTACGTGGTATCCAGAAACGACATTAACTGTGCATGTGACCATTGTCAAGATCCTGACCCAGTGGGGTGACTACGGACGCGGTTTCTGTTGACAGACTGAGTAATGTGACTTTACATATCAGTCCTTTTGAGATTCTGACCGAGTCAGGTGACTATGGACATGGTTTGTAAGAGATACTGAGTATGGTCTCGAATGTGATACCAACCCACTACGGTGACTACGAATGTGCTCTCTTTTGAGATAACGAGTAGGTTGAATGTGGAAATTGTCTTTTTTAAGATTCTAACCTAATTAAGTGACTACGGTTGTGAATACTGGAATACGAACCCAGTAATGCGATTATGGATACGATCTTTGTTACTTACTGATTCATGTGACACGCGGTATAAATTCTGATTTGCATTTAGCGGAGCTGTCTTCGAATCGGCCAGCATGGGGACCATCCTGACTAAGAGTGTGTTCCACATTATTTACAGTTCATTATTTGCTATAGTCAAATAATTAGATGCTGTACTTTTGCGTTCCTCAGAGACAGCCTCGTTAAAAGACCCTAAATAAAATTCTAGGATAATTTTGAATACTTTTTTCTTGAACCCTGAGGAGGCCCCACGACACAGACACATCTTTCGAATCAGTCTTTAGACTCCCAGCTCTTCGTACACGGAGAATTTCGGTCTGCAGATAAGGATACTGCTGACTTGCAGCACAGCACATTAGCATTGCACTTTCAGTGAGATCTATATAGGTGAGCAAGCCACGAAAGCTGAGAAGAACACATACCACGCATTACGTAGATGAGAAATCCGGCCACAATTTAACAGAAATACTTTAAGGCGAATCCCACGTTTTGCAGGTACAAGGGTCCCTTCTGAACTTCAAAGACTTCGTAGACGCCACACATTAATATTTGTATGAAATACACTATTAAAATACGATTTTAATCCTACAACCGTCGTAAATAAATTTACACTCTATTAATCACAATAACAACGGAGAGAAATTCAGCCAGTCGCTCGCCGAAGAAGCAAGAATCACTTCAAAGTTACGTGAATTTTGGGGGTTCTTCGAATAACGTTGTGGCCCCTTTGGAATTAACTTCGGCCCCCCACCGAGTCTGCCACCCACAGGTTGGGAACCACTGCTGTAGTCCTTTCAGGCCTAACGGTTACTTTACGTATCACCATGTTTAACGTTCAAAAATTCTACGTCCTGCTCACAAAATTCATTTGTGTGTGCAGTATGATTTCCGTATACAGCTGTAACTGACGTGTTTCTTGACAGCGTCGGAGTTTGTTTACTGTGTCACACAAACTGTATCATTGAATATACGTGTAATTCAGCTTAATCTCAGTCTTTAAGGGGTTAAGTGACGAGACCGTTCAGCAGCGTCAGACCCGAGTGGAATGATAATATTAGAACTGATCACAGATAAATGGGAAGTGATATATTCTGGATTCCCCTGTTTCATAATGCGTGGTTCAATGACGGCCATAATGTACTCAGACAAGCAGAACGCATGGGAGTTTCTTGACAACCTGCGTGACTTATAAACTTTAAAATTGGACTTAACAAATAACCATCGAACACGACTGTATAAAGTATTCATACAGCTACATATTTCGATCCCATTGCGTCGTCATCGGGCTGGCTTTTAGAACATGTTACATAAAGTACACACAACGGGATACATAATTTTAAAATTTAAATTTCAGGATGGACCCCTTCCATTAGGTTAGTTCGAGAGGAAACGATGCAACTTTCTTTTTCCACACAAACAAGAAACGAAATTTGTACTGACATCTAAAACATGCTTGCATTCTTTTCAATTCTTATTGCATGGTTGACTTATGTGTTCAGAAAAAAAAAAAGTAATCTTGCACATACTGTATAAATGGACTGCAGGGATCACAGTGCGTAGTCGTATAATTCAATATATCATTTCGTTCAATATTTAACATATCGGAAAATGTTTCAGATAAAATTTATAGATCTCAACGACCATGAATTGTTATTTTATATTAAATATTTGTATTACTGTAATCCCTTTTCTAGAAAAATGGAAAAAATGGATCTTATTTTTTATATAATTTCTTGGTTATGTTGGGAGAACATGGACGGAAATTAAATTAAGGCAATAATAATAATACGTAATAATAATAATAATAATAAATTAATAAAATATCACACGCAAAATATTTATTATAAATCTGTTTGGGGTATGAAATCTGCATACGGAAGGACAGACAGCCAGGCAGAGAGTGCCTCCAAATTTTGCGCTAATTTCATGGATTATAACTTACTGCAACATTGTTTCAATGTGTCATAATGAAGCTTAGTGCTCACTAGTAACTCATTCATTCAAAATCAGTAAATATTCTCTCTGAGTATATTTACATAGGCTCTTTTTGGTCCACAAGGATCAGCTGATAACCATTTCAAAGCCTGTTCTTGAACTGTACAAGCAACTTTCAATTCTATACGGACACTCGTACAGAAGGATTAAATACTGCATAATCTACTTTGCAGTGTGAACTTGCTAGAACAAATCGATGGCAGATTTAGAGCCACTAGAATTTTTCGAAACCACGGCGCATTAATTTCACGTCATTTATTGATTCTTCACGTCACAGTATCATCTGCAGAAGTTACTTAGCGCCGAATAAAATGACAGAATGATTAATGGTAAAATGGGAGGTTTGCAGTCATTAAGGGTTTGGAGTTTTCGTCCTGACAGTTTTTAAAAGGCACGGAAAACGTTTGAAAAAAAATCTTTTTTTCAATTTCCTTCCTAATTTCTTTTTTCTTAATTGTTTAATTTTCCATGCAATATTTTATATTTTGCTTCCTTATCTTCGTCACTTTCTTAGTATGTTCTTTAATTTCTTTATGACTTCCGTGATCTCGTTTCCAGTAAACAGCCATAAACACATTAAGAGCAACATCTATATTGTGTACTTTTAAAATTCGTTACCCACGACCAGCTCGTGAGCCCAGAATAAGACACTGGATTTCCATCCAAGGGTTGTGTGCACGTTTTTCTACTCATAGGCTAAAATCATCAATAGACACAACATTGGAAATGCGAATTATTTCAGTCCCGCCCCCCGTCCACGGTGGTTGGAGTCCACGTTAAACTGCAGGCCTCGTCTGTGGACCATCGTTTTCTTCATTTCTATGCCAATGACGATAACATAATCAATCAGATGTATGGATCGACGTCCTAATCTGGGGAGGCTGAAGCAAGGAAGGTCAAGGCAGACCATATCCCAAGGCTCTAGACAAACAACAGCATTTGTCTTTCAGCACTACATAACCTCACTATAGTTTGTAGCCTGTAACCTTAATCCGGTGGACTGACAATATTAGACTTCAGGATATACAAACGCTACACTGGCTGCCGTTGCATCCGGAGGCAGGCATAAATTACATGCAATCGGTGTTCAATGTACTGACGCTACCGATAACAGGAATAAGGGGGAACTGAACGGGCAGGCATTTCGCAGGATCGTATTGGCCGTGACTGAGTGGTGCAGAGTTTAGCTTGCGCCAGTATCTGTAGTCTCCCTCAACACTGCACTGCTTGCTTGTCATGCCCACAGTCATACGTATAGGTCACGGGCGTCGCTATGGCTGTGCATAAACAGGTGCACTACGATCTTTTGTGTGTTCGGTCACAGCACTGTCTGACACTCTTGCAGGCCATGCCAGCGCTAGACGGCCCAACGCGGACGTCAAATTTCGATCGCATAGGCCTTATGGAATTTGTGGTAGACGGGGTTGCACTGGGAGATTTTTCTCCAAGTTCTTCGGTGTTCGCTTGTCTGTATCATTCCATATTCATTATCATATACAGCCTTGTATTTTGAAATCATCCCTAAATTAGACACATTGAAACCCCTTCGTGTAATCATGTGATACAGCCTAATACAGGGGTACACAAAATTCTAGAAGCCACCTCCAAATTCTAGGTGCCAGAAGTTCCATACTGAGGATCCACATTAGGGGTCACCAAATAAAATGTACTCACCAAGGCAATCTGGCGCCCGGAATTTGTGCACCCCTGGCCATACGGTAAAAGATTACGAGACAAACTGAATTTTTTTCTTTATCCTTTATACTTTGAACTTTTATTCAAAACAGAAGCGAGAAATTCGGCTTACGCGGCGATGTTTCTGGTTTGTTTTAGGAAGGTCCCCGTTTCAATCTCGGTCATCTCATCGACTATCTTGACCGAATATTTCTTTATTTTTCTAATTTCCTCCGAGGAAATGTCGGAATAGTATCACAATTAGATCTTGAGAGCTTCCTTCCACATCCTTACCAATCCATTATTTGCCCATCATTCTACCACCATATGTAGTAGCCAACAAATCTGAGACGCTAACAAGGACACCATATAATAAATAAATTTAAAACGACCCTTTCGATTAATATATTTCTACCTGTAATTTATACTTCCGAAAATCTACAAATTAAGCAAAGAAGCTGTTTTGGAAGGACAGCAGATTACTTTACTTCTCTTATCAAAATATTAATTCGTAACATAACTGTGTGACATTTGTTGTTGTGAACGCGTTTTCATTTTTGAGAACTGGTCTTTTAGGTTATCTAATGGGGTTAAAAGATACCGACGCTTCGAATGAGCCTAGTGACTTCATCTTTCATTCTATGTTGAAATAAAAAGACAGCCACCTAAAAATCGTCATCGTGCGGATCGACACGGTCAGATTTGCAGTAGAAAGGAAACTTCATTATTTTCTTATAATAAATTTGACAGTGTTAGAGCCAATACTGACAATATTATAATGACCGTGACATGGCTGTGGCGGATATTCGCCAACCTGTCACGGCTGAGGCCCGGTTTCGAATCCAGGTCATTTTATGTAAGATTAATGACACTTTGTTTTCCACTGTCAGTATCATTCCACCTGAGCCCCATACTCATATTTCATTCATATTCTACGGGTGCTGCGCAATTTAAGCAATTAACAACGTGTTAAACCAAACAGTTACACTGTCTCTAAGCTGTATTAAAAATAATTCACCTTAATTTATTTTATATTTAATTATACGCATAACATAGTGTGTTAATATTTCTCTGATATATCTGTGAAAACTTCTGTCTCATTAATTATCACTACCACTCTTACAAATGCTGTAGTTCACCTTTCTTTTCTAAAATATATGCGAGTGAAGGAAAAAACTCGTCTGTTGTCATGTATTGGTTCTTACAAAATAATTGTTAGTTGAATGTGGCTCACGGGCTTTAGACTATTACCAACTACGGTTCTGGGCAAATGACCAACTTGATGCACAATTACGTTATATAATACGTTTATTATTATAATCCTCTACATGTTTCAATTAACTCTGTGCTTATCATCAGGAGGTCAAATTGTATTAATACAGCATCTGGTATTGTATTCTCTCTAAGTGACGGTCACTTACAGAGAATACTACACCAGATGCTGTATTAATACAATTTGACCTCCTGATGATGAGCACAGAGTTGCTCGAAACATGTAGAGGATTATAATAATAAACGTATTGTATAACGTAATTGTGCATCAAGTTGGTCATTACCCAGAGTCGTACCACGATGCACGGTCAGCAAAACATAAATTTTATATCCAACTACGTTCCATGATCTCCAGTTAAAGGACAATAAAATCGTCGATAAGCACTAGTTTTGTTGAAATCAGTCGCTTAAGACGGACTATCCCAAGTTCCGCCAAAAATGGGCCAGGCAAGTTTTTGAGTCGATTGCGAGAAGCATAGCATCTGACATCTTCTCCCTCGTTGCAGTTTGAAAAAAAAAACACTGCCTTTCTGGAGTAGTTTTACGCTCCGTGAGCTAAACAGTTTCACTAGGAAAACACTGAAATTGATATAAGAAAAAGAAAATGTAGTTATGTCACACTACACAAGTATTCTAGTTTATGTATATGAGAGATTAGCGTATATATTTTTTTCATTTCATCACGAGACGAATGAATTGCGTGAATTTTAAATGGTTCAGTACATTTTTTGGGCTCTCACTGTGGGAAATTGGTCAAAAATTACGACAGGATCTGCATTAACAGAAATGGCAACCAGTTCACTCAATATTATCAGGATATTTAGAAATGGAGACCTAGGTCTGATACCGGCTGCGTTCGGAGCATATATTTTTAAGTGAGACCTTCCCCATGTCGAAATAGATCAGCCTCTTTATAATTTATACAATTGTCCCTTGTTTCAGTATAAAGCTTTTATTCTGAACTGCTTTTGGTTGTTTGTAGTCAAGTATTAATGAAATACAAGAAACATACCACCCTATCCCTTATGCACGATTTCAGACACATCTCGCAACTGCCTATCTGTTCAACAAATACTCGCCTTTCTGAAAACAATTTCCTGGCTGCGACGACAAGACCCTCACCACTGGGACTTACCTTACACACCCTTTTTCTTAAGATGTAATGTAATATGCCCTATTAACCTATCATCCACGCCTAGACATTCTATGTGATATTTTCCCCTCAGGTATTGGCCTCTGTCAACTTATTGAACAGTTTCGCCGGCATCATCCCCCACTTTACAACCATCGTAACAATATCTGGTGACGAGTATAAATTATAAACCTCACTATGCAATTTTCTGCTTCTTCTATTACTTCTTTCTCCCAGATCTAAATATTCGCATCAGCACCCTATTTTCAGTTACCATCATCTGTGTCATTCCTCCAGGTTGAAAGTCCAAATTTCACATGCATATAAAACAAAGGTAAAATATCTGTTTACTATATTCTGTTAATCAGGTTTGTAGATAAGACGAAAGTAAAATGCAACTGAACTGGATAGTTTTAATCCTTCCTCGAATGTAATATGCTTCTAATATATTTCTGAATCTAATTTTGACGTGTTACTTTCATTCACACTCAACAGAACTTTACGCATTTTGGAAATAAATATTAGCTATCATTATTCTGTGTTCTGGTAATGATATCGCAAAGCACAGCAGCTAGTGTGTGGGGGGGGGGGGGTTTGGGGGAGTATATTATTGGCAGAATGTTGGGGGAACTCGAAGTCAGAACGCCTACTCCTCCTCCTCCTCCTCCTCCTTCTTCTTCTTCTTCATTTAAGAAATATCATTTGTAAAATTCTTATAAGTAAAATAACAAATCTAATAGAAAACAGGCAGCAGGCCATGTTGTTTGGTAACACATTGACAAATCTGGTATGGTTTAAATACTGTGGTATAAGGATTTGCATTTTATTGGTATCTGACAAATCACTTTCCAATTGCGCTCTATGTGTATATTACTGAGGAATCTGTTACTTTATGACCTTGAAGCCAGTCCCTATAACTTACTGGAAATAAGGTACAAGGCAAACATTAAGCATCGTACGTTCATCTCAAGTGAAATTACTCGTAGCTCCTTAAGAACGTAACCATCTATGAGGACAGACAACATCTTCTGGTTACAGCGTCTTGTACAAAATCCACATCTTCATCGCTAAGTAAACAGTTGTTCAACTGGTTAACAATCTTTCCATTTTTATGGAAACTGGAAAATCATTATAGATCCCACTATAGGAAGCTGTCATGAGCAAGTTTACTCAAATTCATACTGTTATATCCTAATCCTTGATATATGGTAATATTACCTTAACACTTAATTTTTCCAAGTCCTCTTTCTCTTCAGGATAACTGACTACATCGTGCACGTATGTCTCATCTCTGAGGTGCGTGATACAGGTCCTGTCCATCCCAACCTTTTGACGTGATCACTCTAGCGATGTCTGTCGAAGAGCATCAAGTATTAGGCAGTTCATTAGGCAGTTTTCTCCACCCTGCTGCTACTTATCTCCCTTAGGTCCTATATTCTCTTCACCAGTTTACTCTCGAACATCATCAATCTACCGCATGGTCTTCTCTCCGAGTGAGAAACCAAGATTGAGAGATGGTCGTTAACGTTCTATTACGACACACAACACATTCATAGAGTTGCATTACTTCTTTAGCACCACTCAAGGCGACATGCCAGTAACATGGCAGTAGATACTTCGCTTGGTTCATGTCATTTCTTTTTCGACGCCATAAAACCAATTCAGTTGACAAAATGGTAACAACAGCAGCAAAAAGTTAGGACATGTACGTCGAGCGTAATACTCATGGCACCTTCGCTCTGTTAATGTCCACAGACGCTAATTTCGTGAATATTTTCCACAAAACAGGAGGTATTTTATTCATACTATAATATTTCTCGTATCTCAACAACAGATTCACAGTACGTCATGATGGATGGTCAATTGTTTTTTCATCACCGGAAGAGGTAGTTTTGCTTAATCATAAGAACTGTTTCTTCGGCCTTAACGTGATCTTCCCAGACAGCTTCCTGTCCGTTTAGAAGAAAATTCATGGCGAATAATTACAAACGTACCTAGACCTTCACGTAAAACGTCTTTCATGTTTGTATGATTTTAACCAAAATCGGCATGTGTAAACAAAATTTTAGTGAAAATCCCACATATAAATTTGCACGAAACTCCTTCCGGTTTGAGTCGCCCTACTACATGCGGAAGGACAGAGGTTCTGACGAAGCTAAAATTAGTTTTTTGCCATTGTTTTGCAAAGCGTATAAATTATTATTATTGCTATATCATCATCACCACCACCATCGCATTCAAACTTGATGCCTTTGGGCTTCTTATTATTTACTTAATCAACAATCACGTATTTTAATCACTGAAATATTTCATCATCTTTTGGACGTGCCCTGATATTTCACATGGATGTTTTGGGGCATTTTCCTTTTAATGCATTCGTAAACAATTTACGCAATTCGTTTGAGTGTTCAAGATACCTTCTTTTTGTAGATGACATCGAAACCTTTCGTAACGTTAATCTACTAGTGCTTGTAATATCCTTATTATATACAAGGTTGGTTTTACTTGTTTTTGGCGCGACAGCCCCCAGTGGGCCAGGGCCTCCTCATTCACGAAGTTTCTAGATGACACACAACGACGCACCACCGTCGGTAGGACTCCTCTGGACGAGTGATCAGCTCGTCGCAGAGACATACAAGGTTGGTGCCCTTCCGATTTCATGAATCTCAATATTAGACAAATTAGATACCTTTCTGTTCTTATAATAAAACCAACTAGATGCACTAATTTCTCAAATTTAATTTTGCTGTGTGTACAATGAAAAACTCCTGCTGATGGACAGAGAAACTGTCCGAAACATGTAGAGTTTTATTCCAAAAATAAATTTGAAAAATTAGTGCATCTAGTTGATTTTATTATTAGAATTTATCACGATGCACGGTCACCTGAACGTCAAACAACTTTCTATCTCAAGAAAAGCCGAAATGCTGAACTACTGGTATAAGATTCTTCACTCGCACACAGTGGAGTATTTTCTGATTCGAAACTTTATTTTCATCATCATGTTAACTCAGTTTCTGTTTTTCGAGCGATCACATTATTCAGTCTATTTCCCACCGTAAACTTTCGTTTTGCTCCCATTTACTGTTTATTAATGTGGTTACCTTATATGTAATTTAGAATATGGCAATACTGTTTGGACCCACGTCAAGTATGCTAGATGTCTACAAGCTTGAAAGCATTCAGTTGACGTTTGCTGCTGTCTGTAACCATCACTTTTCCAAACTGTCATATTACACCAGCGCCGAAGCTTTACACTCCTTAAAATTGCATACATTACATGACAGAATGCGTCACCTGGATGCACTGTTTTTATTGACATTTCCGTTGGTTCTATGTGTTGTGGTCTCCTTTGTGATAACATTTCCTGCTAGAACTGTCAGAGAATTTCTTCTGTTGAGAACATGCTGTCTTTGCCTTGATTGTCCCCCCGCTAGACGTGCAACAGCCACTAACGTTTTTAAGTCGTCAATATATTTAGACAACAAGCCGTGTTTCTTAATCGCATTTCGTTTTAGCTAATGTGCTTGTTTTATACTAAATGTCAAATCAATGTGTAAGTGAAATTGTATTAATTAAAATGCACTTAATTTCATTGTTTTATGTTGTTTTGCCTTGTGTTTTTTCTGCCTTACTCTAGTTTATACATGTTGTTTGTGTACTTGTGTTGACTTTGTAATAGGCCATTAGGTTGCTGGATCAACAAGTAAATAAAAACAGAATTGAACTGAAGTAAACTGAATTCAAGACACTGATTGTCCTGAATAGGTTGGTCGACATTCTCCTTTTTCCGTCCTTGTCTTTTCCAACCCGCTTCCCCATGTCCTCTGGTCTTACTCACTCCAAGTCTCTCCCCTTCATTCTACATCTCTCTCACGTCCTTTCATCTCCCGCACACCCATAAAAATCTTTTTGTTACCTCTTTACGCTTTCCGCTTACAGCATCGGGCTACCCCCCTCTCTGCTCCCAGTACCTATCTGTCTCTTCTATGTGCAGGTAACTATTCTTAAACTATACTCAAGGCAGAGGCAACAAGTTCCTCAGTAAACATGGCAACTTAACCCAGAAGATGGAAACATTCTCTATGAATATATCCCTATTCCGGCAGGCTTTAAATAGGCGGTATAGGTGTGACACTAAGTTATCAATCTAATATTATACGAGCGAAATTACGTATTTCTTTCTTTAAAATTTAAAGGCCTACATGCTTCCACAGTCCATTGAAACTTTGACCGATTGATTACTGCTCAGAATAGGTTCAGACTCACTGATAGCTTTGTATAAGCCGATTTAGATGTCCCGGTATGTCCATCTACTGGCTTGTCGTTTACAACGGAATGTGAAAACCGGACACTCTACTGCCGTCAGAATCTGCCACCCAAACTGAACGTATCGAAAGTTAAGTAGTTGCAAAATGTTTTCTCTGTCGATCGCATTCTTGTCATAACCCATACGAGTCTGAGACATTTTGGTGCTTCCTCATTCTCTTCCTGCATGAGGATCTGTTGGTTTTCATATTTTATTCCTTGAAACAGATAAAGGATCTATACAATATTCGTTACCAACTTGTTGCACAATGATTTTTATTGTTATTAATTATTTCTTCTACATGTTTTGGTCACACCTCTCGGCAACCTTCAGGGAGCTCGTAAGTTTATCGACGGATGCAACTTAAGTATCAACTTCTGTGGGAGAGATGCTACACGGCAATGTGGGAGAGATGCTACACGGCAATGTCCAAATATAATTAAAATTATATTTATAATGAAAATATTAAAATGTGCAGAATCTCTCCCACATAATTGGACACATAAGCCGCACACGTCGATAAACTTACAAGCTCCCTGAATATGGCCGACAGCTGCGGCCGAAACATGTCGGAGCAATAATTAATAAGAGTAAAAACACTGTGCAACAAGTTGGTTATAAATATTGTATATGTAATATACTTGCATGGAAAATGTGCAACATTAAAAGTGAGGGTTTATTGGAGAGTCCTAACGGCCTTTTCTTGTTGCTTTCTTAAACACTCCTTTTCCTTGGGCTCTTAATCCCCTCAGCTCTTTTCTCCACTAAGACATTCCTTGGCGAGTAAATGATCCTCCTCAGGCAATTCTGGTGATAAGTTGAGAAGAAGGCCATTTGCAACGGCCAACATGCAGCGGCAGGCGTTTCGTTACAACTTCAGAACTTGCCTGTACATTAAAATCTCCGTTAACTTTCCTGACGTGCCTGAAAATGACCCCGCTCACTCCTGTGCCACCTGTTTGAAGGCATCAAGTTATATCTGTGACTTGAGTGGGATGACTCATAACATAATAGATCTTTTACTTCAAAGAATCGTACAGGCAGGTCAGTAGCTTCCTTCCTGTTTTAAATCACTAAGGTATGTTCATTATCATGATCGAAAAAGCTCAGGTTCAGACTCACCACATATTCCATTACGCATTCTCGTGAATCAGAGTCAGGGCTCCCCCATGTGACGTGCTGTGCTCTGGTCACATCCACTGGTGCGATGTTTCTCGTGCTCCTTCAGCAGTTGATTTCTGTGATTGCCTTGGTCGCTGGTTGTTAGGCTGCATACCAGGGAAGTTGTGCTGAGGTATTCGCAAGTTCCTTCAGGTCCTCCTCGCCGTTTCCACGTTCCTTCAACAGAATTCCAATAACAGTAAGGGATGGGTTTAATTCCTAATATAAATGCAGAACCTTGAATTACAATGTCTTGGAACAGAGCAGACAGCTAGTTAGTCCACTTATTGGCCCATATCCCCAAGTTTCCTAAACAAGTACGACGTCCCCATTACTCAAAACAAATTTTGTGGTAAAGAACTGCCGTCATTATTTTATTGTGGTATGAGTTAATCTGGGCAAATGTTTTGGTAGGTTTCTCACAACTGGCAAGTCCCCTTGGCCTTGGCTGGCAAGTCAACATTCACAGGATTGCTCCTGGCTCCCTGTTGAAAACTTCCTGTCGTTTCTTGCACGGCTTTTCCTAATTTGAAGCCCCTAGAACATTTGGCCTTTAGAGCGTTTACATTTTCTCTGGTTTAATTTTGGTACCACAAGTAGTGAGAAAATAATAATAATATATGTAACTGCAAATGGGCTGTCACCCGGCGGCAGTGGTTATTATGCACGTACATAAATATAAAATAAAGATGTAAGAAATTTAAGTCGGAAGGGCTACATGAGAAGCATGCAGTAGCAACTTGGAGTATTGGGAACCATCTCAGCATTCGCTTATAAACACAAGGAAACCAAGAAAAACCTGTG
>Ga0123354_10003971_pt1 | contig 20713 bp, 14 predicted proteins | sample TergutLab28metaG_2_FD_97872 | JGI IMG/M metagenome (GOLD analysis project Ga0123354, IMG submission 97872) | Labiotermes labralis P4 segment gut microbial communities from Petit-Saut dam, French Guiana - Lab288 P4 | ecosystem: Host-associated > Arthropoda: Insects > Digestive system > Gut ...
ATCATCTTCCTCCATGTATTAGGTCTGTTGACCTGTTCCGGCATTAACGTGTTGCCATATTTTCCTGGAGCATCCACGATCTCTTCGTCCTCGGGGTTTGTAGTTGAGGGCGTGTTTTGGGAGTCTGTTGTTATTCATTCTTTCAAGATGGTTGATCTAATTTTGCTTGTATTTTGGTTACTAAAACAATCCATAGCACAGAGACCCCCCCACTGGAACCGAATCTGAATCAACAGAATCATATCCACATAACGTAACATAATTCCGCACAGTCGGGTTAATGCCTCAAATTACGTCATGAACTCTTCCTTTTCGAATCCTCTGTAATTGAATATCCTTCATTGACCAAAAGTTACATCGCCTTTTACGGCCTGAGCAACTAAGATTGTCGTTAAGCAAACAATAAAGAAAACGAATACTTCTTTCACGTTTACTTGAATATTGTAAGCTACCTCACCTCCACCCCAACTCTATCGTCCCAAGATATTTTGTTAAAAGGGGTGTTCGGTAATAAAATTAAGACTGGAAAAATCTCTCTCACAATCGCCTATGCAAATGAGACGGAAATGGTTCTTACAGCGTGTTCAAGGAAAACGTAATTCCTAATATTTATGTATTTACTTACTCCATGGTGCAGAGTCCTTCTTGAGAAGCTAATTGGTTTGCAGCTAGTCAAGAAATTCCCCGCATTTCACGGAGCCCTAAAGTTTATTACTAGTTTGGTTCATAAAACCAAAACCATAAGAACATTTCAAATCATACCGGTAAACGCACATTTTAAAGTTCCTATTCACCAGAGATGGCGACAGAAGGCAGTGGACAGGGAAGAATGGGCGTCCGTAATTAAGGAGGCCGAAGCTCTTAGTAGGAGTAAGTATTATTCACCACCAGCACAACCAATTACTTTGTATGGTATTATATTACATAAATATACTCCCACATAATAAAAGAAGAAATATAACCCGTCAATGCACACTTTCAGTGTAGAAATTATAAATGAAAGCTACATGTTTCGGTTACAAACTAGCCATCATCAGGCTGTATATATCAGAAGTATAAGAGGAAATTATATACGTGTACGTTACATACAGTTGCAAATCATATGTGGACGAGTTTTCGGCCGTACATAAAAAAGTATACATGATAGTTACACATAGAAAAGCATTTACAATATAAAAGGTATTGTATGAAATTAAACAATTAGGTTACATAACCTTAAGAGGAAAGTTAAAAACTTCGATAAAATTGAATGTTCTACGTTGGTGGTAGCAGGCAGCTTGTGTGGGCGATCGCAAGTGTTAAGGTGGTGAGACTATATGGTATGTCTTCTTATATACTACAGCCGACATATTGTGTATACCTTCTACGGTATCAGATAGGTGGTGGGTATTAGTATATGTAATAGGTTTCTATAATTTTTTTTGTATATCCATTGAATGTATCTTATGTATCTTGGACCGTGCATCATTGTGATAGTTGAAGAATAAGAGACAAACTTGATGTTACTAGTTATTATGTTTTATTTCACTTCTTCTATGCTCAACATGTTTCGGACATTAATACATCCATCATCAGGAGCCTGCGACTTTTCTATTGTATTACCACATTGGTCTTGTGTTCTTGTTTCGATGTGTGTTGGAGTTTCGGTGTGGCTGGGTTGGGGTGGTATCCGTGTAGCAGGCTTCGTCTTGCTACACTGCTTATGTCCGAAACATGTTGAACATAGAAGAAGTGAAATAAAACATAATAAGTAGTGACATCAAGTTGGTCTCATATTCTTCAACTACCATTGAATAAATGTTCAGATATAGATATTCAAAATATCAGCATAAGTTATTCGATTCAATCGCTGTTTAGAAGCACACACACACACACACACACACATATAACAAATATAAGTAAAACAAAAATTGCTCAAAACACAAAATATAAAAAAATGTATTTCCGATGTTTATAATATATATCTTTCTATATTCCATCGTTACGGCCCACTGATTACATGTAAACCCATGCATACAATTTTCTTTCATACTTCTGATATATACAGCCTACTCTGTAGCCGAAACACTTAGCCGTCTTTTATAATTTCTACAGTAAATTTGTGCAATGACGGGTTATTTTTCTTCTTTTGTAATGTATTCTAGAAGCACAAGAGAGATACCACACCTTACAGAATATAGCTACATGTTTCGACCAAATATATGGACATCTTCATGCCATTCGGGCAACATAAAGTTCAAAAAATCACAATTGCAAACTTCCCTGACTGAGATCTCAGTCTTACCCGAGCAATGTATATCTGTAAAATGTATAAAATTTAAAATTGAAAAACATTTAAACAATAAAATATTTTATGTAAAAATTGTCAGGCATGTTATTTGTCTTTTTTATTACTGGCATCTAATTTAGTATGGAGAATGATGGAATGGGGACGTAACATTTGACATGTTAACATGAAGTGTGCATGTGTATTCGGTCTTGATATTTTGGAGTTTCATTTCTGTTAATCTTACGTTAAAAAATTTGGTTTATTAGCGTTAAATTAGTAATGCACTTACGTTTTGGCGTGTTAAGTCCACTCCCAGTCTATAGATAGCCTCCAGACGAAGAAGAAAACAGTACACAAACTTTCTTACACTATATCTATCTCTGATTTCTCTGCTGTCGTAAAAGAAGCAAAACCACACAACATCCGCACCGTAAACACGACCTACGCAGCGGCTCTCAAGACCACCACCCATCCAAAAACTCGGTGCAGAAAGCCATATGCTGCAACTCAACATCTAATGCTCCTGATGATGGGCGTATGTACCCGAAACATGTCGAGCTAAAAATATATCAATAAAATTACCTAGTTGCATCAAGTTGGCATTCCACTTTATTTCACAAATTTCAAAATTTCAACACCGTTGTTTAAATAAAATTGAGCCAGTAAATTTTATGTTAGAAATTCTTCAGTTTTTGTGTATGTATCACGTACATTAGTAGTATTTTAAACCGCTTTTCCTTTAGGCATACCCAATTTCAGAGTTGCTGGAAGAAATTTTTGTTAAACCGTACTGCACGCTCAAAAGTTTACCACTACACCAATTCCAATTTCTGTCTACCCCGCATGAAACCTACTCCCAATAAGCCTATAACCAACAAGGCTTTCCGTGCACTTTTCCAGGTTTATGTACAGCCGAGGCCTCTCGTATGTAGGTCTATATAATTATTATTGAAAGCTGGAAGGTTACATCGGTTGATAATAGTAAATACTAACTTCACGGCATCACGTTACGTGTTACTAGACTTGTGTGAGATGCAAGGCGGATTTTATTAGAGACGAACCTATAATGACTATGTCCTTACAGACATTAAAAGCAGCTAAAGTCTATTCGAACCTCTCAACCAACTAAGCTTGGCGCTGCTTTATAATCACTGCTTCTTTAAGGTAGCTTTAGGATCAATTTACCTTAACCGCTACCTCATTCCTTCTACATTTTTGACACCATAAAAGTGGATTTGTAATAAAACCCTCAGACGTGTGTGAAATTTGTTTCCCCTTACAGTATTATGTATCACACTGGGTTAGTAGCTCTCACGCTGTAGCGATGACCTATACGTGATCATCGGCATTTGCGTCAATACGTTCTGCAGGCACAGCACACATTGCAGGTGGCCTAAGACGTCGAAATGAGTTTGCAATGAATTAAATAAGAGTGACAGGTGTTGATGGATATCACCGAGATAAAAATCAGGAAAGACTAAAGAGGGGTAATGAATCCAATTAAGATTAGAGTCAGGAGACCTGACACGTTATGACTGGTACAAAGTTACAAACTGAATTAAGGTTCTGAAATTTTGCTCGGTTAGAAAGGACCAATATTTTATAAAATTTATGTAGTGATTTATTGATTGGTTGTTACAATTTTCATAAAATTACTTTCACTATAAATTATATGAATAATTCTCACTTCTCGCCAGCAATCTCGGATACACTGTTAAATGAAGTTTCTTCTGCATGTAATCCATTTATCTGCCTCAGATGTTTGGTCGTGTAGCCCCTGTTTATGCACTCAGTTGATTAAGAACTAGAAAAACCAGTTAAAAAGGCATTTTTTGATAAAAATGTGTGCTTTGCAAACTAAACTGTTGATTTCAACTACTTTTGTTTGAATTTAGGTTTTCTTATTACGTCAGTACAGGTACTTATACCAGCACCGTATGTGGTCATACACGATTCCTTCAGTAATATTTTTCAAATCTGTAAACTACATTTATGCGCTTTCCTTAAATTGTTTCAGTATACTAATAATATACTAACAAGCTTGTTAGTTAAAATAAAAGTACAAGGTTCGAAATACTTCGAAATTCTAAACGGTGTCTTATCTGTCAGTCTACCGTGCACATCATCAAAAGAACATCAGAACAAGGATGCGCTACATAATGAAGCTAGCCACAGTCATGTCCGTCAGTAAACACTTCTGAAGTAACTCATCGCACAATATGAGCTGTTACACATTCACAAATGTCCTGCAAGTGTGGAGTTAATTATGGCGAGGGGAAAGGACAGTTTGTAAATCGGTTTCAGGCACCGTGTCGCATGACACCAATGCACATGTCAAGCTGTTTGGTAGTCATCAGTAGTACAATAACTAACTTCACGGAGCAGTGTGCGTCTTGCAAAGCGGACATCTCATAAGACGCACAAGAATTTCCCGACGTTTCATCACGTGTTTCTCCCAACAGCCTCCCATTGATCTCTATTTTAAGGCAAATAAATCCATTCCACACCCAGATTTTTCGACGGATGAATTAAGTAAATAAATCCATTCCACACCCAGATTTTTCGACGGATGAATTAAGTAAATGTAAAGGTAAAGTGATCCCGTTACAGGCCCGGTGTGGCCCAGAGGGTGGGTAGAGTTATAGCTCTACTCTTCCATGACCGCGGCACTAGAAGGGGGTGAGTGGTCCGCAGCACGCCCCGGCCGCACTTTACCCCCGGGAAAGACCCGGTATCCATTTTGCAGGAGGCTGGGTGAGCCCCAGGGCCGGTCTGGACGGGCGGAAAATCTCGTCCCCACCGGGATTCGATCACGGATCGTCGAGCCCGCAGTCAGTCTCTATACCGACTGACGTACCCGGCCCACAGATGAACTAATTAGTATGAAAAATTAAGAACTCTATTAACTTTTCTCTCTGCGTTGAAGGTTAAGATAGCAGTGTCCCGGATTTCTGACACGTTGTAACCTTGTGGGAAGATCTATGTTTCAAAGAAAGCTCTACTTCTGCCCTGAAGCCAGAGGAAGCAGATTCTTTGGATATCTTGTCTTAGGCAAGACATCCCTGTTGGGTTTAAATGTAATAGTAAATAAAACAAATGTAAATCCAATCTAAACAAAACTTTATCTATACGGAATCATCAGCAAAAGTATTGACGAATATTGTGTTGTTACAGAATACAATAATAACCATTCCGCAACGAGAAATGCACTCGTGCTGCCCACTACTTCTAGTTCTTCGTCTAGCCTAAATCTCAACATCCAACTAGAAGATCACTTTCATTTTATATTACGTAAAATTTTTTAAGATTAAATTACAAATTTGATAAAATCTTCAAACCCCATTTGTAATGTGTATTACATCTTACAGTACTTTCATGTTGATGTAAGACGAGATAGAGATATTATCCATAATATTCATGGCATTGCATTATATGTTCCCTACTATAAATATGTGCTCAGGCTGAAGATGACTTTATAGCAGAAACATGGTTCTAACAATTACTGATAGATAAAGTTATGTTTCGGCTTGATTTACATTTGTTTTATTTACTCCTTAGATATCAGTAAGAACCCACAAGACTGAGCAGGGCCACGACCCAACAGATCACATTTCAGTTTATCGGGCTTTATTAGCATGTGGCAGAATGACCCACAAATCTCCGTCCTCTACGTAGGCCTATGGCTTTGCATGTGTAGAGTCATGTAGAGAAGAACTACAAAACAAGATTTCAAAATGGCGTTGAAACGAAAGCTGTTATTGTGATGGCCGCGAAAAACAGAAAGCCACGCGTGCATTCCATCTTATATACACAAAGTAGCCGTTTGAAAATTCCGCTGTCATTAAAATAAAAATATGACCCGAATAACATAAAAAGGTTTAGTTGTAACCTCACAGAAAGCATACAACAACTCTGTTATAAAATTAATTCCTCTAAAATAGTGTTTATCAACCTTTGTGAGACCGCGGCCAGGTAAATTCTTTTTTTTTTATACGACGAGGGCCCGGTCCCAACAGATTTACTCGTCAGTATTTTTCCAATTTTTTTTTTAAGTTCATACATTAAACCAACATAAGTATTAATAATTAATTATGGCATAATCATAGAATATTAGTACAATTATATGTACAGTGTGGCATGTTGACAAATATAAATTTACATTTAAATTAGTTACCAGTTCCAGGAGAATCTCTCGCGGCCCGGCATAATTGATGCCAGGGCCCGGTACCGGGCCGCAGCCCGGCGGTCGAGAGACACTGGTCTAAATTATCGTCGTTTATTCCGAAGGTCGATTGATACAATGATCTAATGTCGAATTATTTCACTTTAAAAGTGGGTGCCATGCATGACTGTTACTGCCCCATAAAACGGTAAAGGCCAAAACGTGCTACTGAGAAGTGCAATAAATGGACGAGGCTATGGAGTCTGTAGTTGCGCAGCCAATAAGAGGTCACCCATGCAGAGTTATCGTCGCCCTTTCATTTCGTGTACACACGATACATCAATGTCAGCAGCTCCGGCTCCCCTACCCTCCATAATGGCATGATGTGTTTAAATAAACCCTCACTGAAGTACGATTTAGGAGATGCACCACTTGTGACGGTTTCCTATTACCTCTACATACTCCCTTACGCACCCCTTACGCATCACAGCGACATCTTTTAGTAACTGGATACTGCATGGGTTCGTCCACATGATTTGTTGTGACATCTCCATCTGCTGACTCGTTTTAAACCTGGTAGTAGCACTAATACGCTTATCATCCAGTCAACACATGATATTTTTAAAACTTTTTGTCAACAGATGACTTTAAACACAGTAGGAACAAGCATGACAAGTGATATATCTTACCCATGATTTACCATCTCCTGTCAAGAAGGATTAAATTCGGCTGAGTGCAAACTACCTCCATCACCAAGGAGCTAATTCTGGCATAGATCTATGTCAGAATTGTTTGATAAACCATTAACTGTGCGGAAAGCATTTGCTCATCGGTAGGCGTTTCATATTCAGGAAGCTAATAAAGTCATCCTTCCGGAAATAAATTGTCCTCACAAATAAGTAGATCTACAGGGGGAATCCAGATTGTGTGTAGATAAAGTTGTTATTATTACTGCCAACGCTTGCAAGACGTCTTAGTTCATAATTATCCCACAATAGAGAAGTGACGAACAAATTTAGAGGGAAAAGAAAGCACGGGCACATTATTAGTCTGCCTTTCACTTTTTCCTCACTTTCATCTATTTTTTCCTTTGTTACTTTGTGTCTGTTTCCACTCAATCTTCCTGACTTCGTTCCTCGTTTCCGCTATGACTTTTTCCCTTTGTTCGCCAAATTTTCCCAGTGCTTTGCTTCTCTACCCTCCCCCCCCCCACCTTTCATTCTACGTACATTTTTGTCTCCATTTATTTGCTTCATTATATTTTCTCTATTTTCTTCTTTCCATTTTCATTGCAATTCTTCCGCTTACTTCATTTATTTTCCCTGTGTAACCGAGAATTACTAAAATATTTCAGATTTCCGCCAAGAGCACTAATACCTTGGAACTGCAAGCAACACATCCTAGGCGGGGAACATAAGCAACTATGTTTCTCGAAGGCTTCTTTGTTAAAAAGAGAAGTGACGTAGCATGCAAGCTCTGATAATGAGGTGGAATATAATTATACGTGTTAATTAAGTCTTCTGACGCTGACAATGGCTGGAGGAAGGAAAAGTTATAACGAGTTGTGTCATTGATTGGAAGTGAAAGCAACAGACAGTGGACGGTGCCAAGCTGCGGTCTGGGTAACCAAATGACGGCTGCTGTTCTGCAGCATGGCAAAATGGCGAATTGATCTCGTTTGTTACATTCTGCTGAATTCGGCTGACGAGGTATCTTTCGCAACTGGCGTGCATTTTACATGTTTGGAAGTCTTCTGTTGATTATTTATTGATACATCTAGGAAGTGTGTTATCCCCGTTGTGTGTGTGAAACTAGGAAAAGGTATGTAGTCAAACACAACTTAATCACTGAGGTGTATTTAATGACTGTGATGGAAACAACTACAGGCGCATGCATATAGCTAGCCCTTAAGTTCCCTAGACAACCTGCTGATGGCCAATACAGGCCGAAACATGTAGTTGTTTCCATCACAGTCATTAAATACACCTAAGTGATTAAGTTGTGTTTGACTACATACCTTTTCCTAGTTTATTGATACAGTTCATCTACACATTTGTAATTAGTCACATTCTAAAACATCTACTTTATAAACCATAAGTTTTAGGTTTCGTAATTTTAGGTTGGATATATTTAAAGAAGTATTGTTGTGTATGTACAATTGTAAGCAATACAGCCAAATGCAATAAAGAATTTTTCGAATTTCTCCAAAGTCTAATTCCCCGAATAGAATATTTTCCATTTAGTGAACTTGCTGTAATTGTCCGATAACAATTGGGTCAGTCGCTTGCAGAATGAGACATGTATTTTTTAAAAAAATACTGAAGTAATGCAGCAGCGCAGCAGCACACGTGCGTGTGCGTGGGCATACAGGCCTTATATATATATATATATATATATGTGTGTGTGTGTGTGTGTGTGTGTGTGTGTGTGTGTGTGTGTAGAATACTCGCAGAGGTGATAACCCTGAATTCTATACTGTCGATGTCACAGAGTTCCTTGTAGGTACACCATGATGATTACAACGTTGTCCCAAAATTATTCCACTTATTTTAATTAGGTCTTTCCATTGTGGGAGAATGATTATAGATGAAGTGAGAATCCCTTTCTGTAGATCCGGAAAACAGCATTTCTTATTCTGTTCCTTCGTCATTGCCTTCCAGTGTGGACACTTCGACACACGCCAGACGCCCAATCTTACAAATATTCCTTCGCAGATTTCATTTGTGTTCGGTTTCCTTTAGTTTATTACCACTTACTTCTCATCGCTTCCTTCATCGTTGGATACGGAAATGAAGCCCTTCTTACCTCCGTAGAAATTTCACGTCACTTGCTGCTCCCTGACGGAAGCGGACGATCGAGATACTTCCGGTTGGGTTCTACTCGGGTGCCCCTAAGGTACGTTCCAAGCAAGCGACTGTTTCATTTTAATATGAGGCGATTTAATGGCGTAGAGCGACAGGTTCAAAGTTCCGAACACTTATCCTCGATGAGATGTCGTTGGTTTATGGATGACATAACTTCGTTCACCATTCATATGAGCTTCTTTAATATCATTTCAAAAAATGGCCGTTTATAATTACATTGTTTTACACAGATACTTCCTAAACGTTTGGGCCGAGTTTGAACATTTTCGTGGAATACGTTTGAGTGACGTAGAAGATATTACTCCTGGACTTTTAACATAATGATGTAGCCGATCATTTTTAGTATAGTTGTTTCTTAGGATTGCTGGCGTCAGTAACGGACGGTTCATTGCCATGCGTTGTAAGTTAATCTGTCAACGTATATTCAGGACCGTTGGTGACAGGTAGGAGGGGAGAGATTTAAATGGAAAAACGTTAGCAGCGGACAGCGGACGCTAGCAGTCCAGTGCGAATTCAGTCGCGTACGAGTGTGGTGTAGGTAGGAGTACAGAGAAGTGACTGTGTCAGTTTCCTAGAAATGGTGTAGTTGTTTTACTGGATATAGCGCTCCATCATTTTATATCAAGAATAAATTGAGTAAATAAAACAACAAATAAAAAATAAACAATTAAAACTATACGCTTATGTGATTCGGTGAAAAACACCCGACCTACCAGACTGAGCGCGTCGGGACAACAAAGTTACGAAGGGTGATCGTGTAGAATATCTACAAAACTACAAATATTGCACGTACGTTATGAATATATCAGAATCTTATAAATGGAAATTATTTAAAATAAACAGCAATAAAAAATTTTAAAAATTAAAATTCGAGATATTTTATTTGCGTTACTGGTTCCGTCAAGCCATTAATTAATTATTTACTCCGTTGTGGAATATTTGTTAATTACTATTATAGCCCATATAGCCCTGGTGGCCAAAGGTGGTGGGTGGTTCCATATAATTATGCAGTTATGTTGCTGATTGTGTTGTCCTTCTTTGTAAAAATGTTATACTGTTGTTACTTCTAGAATATGAGTCTTACATCCGTACGGCAACACATGGCAGAATGTCCCAACTGTTGCGTTAAAATCACTGCGTACGAACGCACAGACATTGTCGTTTACGGGTGTGCGGATGTATCTTGTCAGTCACGAGATCAGGGCTGCGGGGTGCGTGGTCCATAACCCACTGCAGGAACGCCGTGAACAATCACAAGTCCAGTTGGCAGTACGTGGCTCAGTCATTTTCATCTCTTTCATGCTTCTTATCCCACATCCTGCTAACGTGGAGGATATGGTGAGCTTCTAATAATGCCAGCAGACGGCAGATGGGATTTAAACCGGTGTTTAAAGGGTTAAGTAGCACCCGGCTGGCAACCATCTGCAGTACACCTCGACATGAAGCAAGCTGTCGCCTCCTGACAAAGGACACGTGAAAAAATTATTTCTACGCCACGATACAAGCATTGGTGTCACTATAGGACAAAAGTTTAAATGCTTATGGTGACAACGTGGAGGTCAGAGGGATGCCAAATATGAATCAATGTCACAAAAAAAATTTTAAAGACTTTTTGTAAATGTAAGTACGGCAAAGTGTAACTGTATTTTTCATGGAGTGAACCATTCTAGACGGTTTTTTAGGACCTGGAACCAGTCGGTTTTGTTCAAGTTCAGTGCTTGATACCAAGAAGAGAAAATTCAGTACACAACACACCAAATCGTTGGTGTGCCACCATGTTGGCACTACACGTAAGGAATATTTAGAGTCTTGTGTTCAAGCCACAGTGCCCTCAGAACCCCGTAACAGACTCTCCTACCGCTTCCGATGTTGCAAACACCTGACTTGGCGAACTCATTGGGATTTCAGTTGCAGCAAGAGGAACCAAAAGGTCAAACCTGAACCAAAAACAATCATAATAACTTAACAGAAGCAGTATATTCCTTTCGTCGCCATGCATCATACCGATGTCTAATATTTCACTATTTTCCTATTAGATGCTTGGAAGTGTAAACAACAAAACTCTCGTCTCATCTCTTATTAATAGGTCGATTGTGTTTTGTTTTCTCTATGGCGCTTCGATCCGTATTCGGGTTATGGCCTCCTCTGAATCGAGGCTTCACGATCACACTCAGACACACCACAGTCGATAGGACATCTCTGGACAAGTGATAGGTTCGACGCTTAGCCCCCAACTTGACAACACACGACACTCACAAGAGACATCCATGTTTCTGGCGGGATTCGAACCCGCAATCCCAGCAAGCGAGCAGTTGCAGACCCACGCCTTAGACCTCGCAGCCACTGGGATATGTCGATTACGCATATAGATAAATAATCGGCGTAAATAGTACTTGCTTCATACAGTGAAATAGACAGACTGAAGTTCTGAAGCTTCTACTTCATAAGAAGATCATGATGGCAGTGCTTAAAGCATTTTACTAAACGGACAAAGAGATTGTGATGCAACCGAGGGAGTCCGGGTGCTGCCAGCATTCATCTGGCTGAAGACACAGTCTAGTCATCGGTTACTTTAACCGTTTAAGGACGAAACTGTATCTGTCTGATTTAAAGACCCAATTCTTACCGCGCAGTAAACACCCTCTGCCTCGGTTATAAAATCCAGCCAGTTAAAGCTGTATAGAGAAATAATCGCTCTTTGTTCTGAGAACCGCGCAAAACACATAAATATAGGTGGGCAGAACGCAGAATTCCTGAATGTTGAAGCTGGTGGTACATAGAGCAAGTCTTAGGCTTAAGAGATTAAAACACACTAAATATATACGGGAGAAAGTTTTTTTTTTTTGGGGGGGGGGCCACTTAAGCAAATATGACCTTAAGACTTTCTCCTCTCCAAGGAGTTATTTTAATGGCGGTTGTGTCAGATACTTCAACGTAAACTTTGATATACTAATAACTAAATTCTTTTCAAGTTATCTTTCTTCTCCGAGACGGAAAAGATCTGTGCATGAAGGCGTTGTTGCTTCTTTAATTAGTCGGTGTAGGCTAACCAAAGTACACAACCATAAGAAGGGGGTCAACTGTTGATTGAATTACGAGTATAATGTACAAAAAAAGAATGAAGTAATGGAGCCAAATCTCTATCCGTATATAGATTTTCTCTAGATTAATTAAAACCGAGTTCTGTTTGCATGAAATGCGTGACCATGAATTAATGTTCCTCTACTGCAGCCTAACGGCAATTGTTCTGCTTATGCACAAACTACAAGAATAACAGTCTACAAGCGACGCCATACTGTCCCCAAGGATCTCCTGGATAATTCTGTAAAAGTTCTTCCTAAATTTAATTAATGATATTTTGAGTTAATTGATATAAAATTCTCTGTTTGCCAGCAGAATTTCAAATAATCCCCCCCCCCCATCTTCAAAACTCCGCATCTTCATAAGGGCCGTGTCATCCAATTACGTTAATGTTCTCCCAGCAGACATGCCGCTAATATTTTGCTTAAGCAGAATCACAAAATTTCACAGCAAAGAAATGTCAGTTAATAATCACACGTCATGTAAAATTAAACCAAGAGTAACGTTCAATCATCGTTGTTACCTACAGTTACAATACCAGGCTGCATTTTTCACAGATTGTCACGTTCATTGGACATATAAGTTGCAGAATATTATTTTGAAACAGCCTCATTCACGATCATGGTGTAACTCCGTTTGTATTAAAAATAAGTGACACTGTACTACTACTACTACTACTACTACTGCTATTACTGACACTACTAATACTACTACTGCTACTACTACCACTAACCAATATTACTGCTACTACTACTAATACTACTACCACTCCTCCTACTAATACTACTATTACTACTCCTCCTCCTCCTACTACTACTACTACTACTACTACTACTACTACTACTACTCCTCCTACTACTACTACTACTATTACTACTACTAACACTATTACAACTAACACTAATATTGCTTCTGTTGCTGGGATTACCCTCTGAGACGCCTATATCAGTGATTCTCAGTGTCTGGTCCTCAGAACCCTTGGGTTCGGTGAGATATGGCCACAGGGATAAGAGATTTTGTCCTCCCATTAGATGTTGTAAGGATAAATTCTGTGCTGAACAATTTTAATATTTTACTTATTTACCTGGGATAGCTGTAAAACACACCGCTTATTAACCAAGGGCCTAACATGTCATCGAATTGAGTAGACTGTATTCTTGTAATAAAACCAACTAGATGCACTAATTTCTCAAATTTATTTTTGGAATAAATCTCTACATAATTCGGACAGTTCCTCTGTACATTATCAGGAGTTTTTCACTGTACACACAGCAATGGTATATGTCATACAGGTTTGCTGACAGCTTGCGAGCAGGATCAGGACGGAACTGATCAGTATGACATATATCATTGCCGTGCGCACAGTGAAAAACTCCTGATGATGGACAGAGGAACTCTCCGAAACATGTAGAGTTTTATTCCAAAAATAAATTTTAGAAATTAGTGCATCTAGTTGGTTTTATTACAAGAATATATCACTGTGCAGAGTCATCTGGACGTCAAAAGTGTAGACTGTATTGAGTAACAACAAAAAAAACTTCCTTTAGGTTTTCCCTAATATTGGTTTTATTGTCTTTGCTACAAATGAAGTCACAGGTTGGTCACAAAATTTATGTTCATTTATTTCTCCTACTATAGATTGTTACTTGCTTGTAATTATTCGAAAGTTAAATGTTACCGCGAATTGTGCCTTACGGACTGCGAGAAAAAAATAATTTTTTTCAGAAGTGGGTCCAAAGAAACAATTAAATTTTCGAGGAGTCCGTGGTGTTAGTTGGAGAACCAGTGGCCTGTCTGTACTGCGACAGTGCCAAAATTGGTGAAAAAGTTTTATTTTCAGATGTGAGCTCATTTTTTGGCACTAAGTACTAAGATTACTCTATTAAGGAATGTGACGTCACGCAATGTGTTTGACAGATGCCGACCTCATACAGTGACGTGGTCTAAGGTAATATTACTGTTATAGAAACCTTCTTGAGAAACTGCAAGTAACCAGTGCAAGGTATTTTGATGGCAAGAAATTTACTCATTTATGATAATATGAAGACGCTGTAAGAGCGTAAGGAAAGTGTAGACTACATTACGTTTAAGTTAATTTTAACCAGCTTTAATCATCATCATCATCTTCTTCTTCTTCTTCTTCTTCTTCCATTGGCACTACAGCCCACTGTGGGCTTTGGCCTGTCGAATAATGTCCTTCCATTTTTTCCTATCTGCCACCAACTCTCTCCATCTTCTCACTCACAGCACTTGAAGATCTCTTTCTACTTCATCTTTCCATTTTTTCCTGGGTCTTCCCTTTCTTCTCGTCCCTTCCAGTTCTTGAGTGAAGATCTTTTTGGGCATCCTATCCTCCTCCATTCTCTCTAGGTGACCTAACTAGCTTACCCTTTGCCCTTTTATCCATTTTACTATATTTTCTCCTTTGCTCATCTCTTCTAGTTCTCGATTCGCCCGACTTTTCCATTCCCCGTTTTCATGTTTAGGACCATATATTCTTCTAAATATTTTCCTTTCAAAAATTAGCAGAGCTTCTTCTTCTTCTTCTTCTTCTTCTTCTTTCTTCGTCAACGTCCATGCTTCCGCTCCATACGACACTACCTGTCTCATTAGTGTCTTATATAATATAATTTTAGTAGCTCTGGATAAAAGTCGACTCCTGAAGAGACTCATAGCGGCAAAATAAGTTCTATTGCTGGCCAAAATATGTCTTTGTATTTCTTTTTCCACGCTATTATCATTACTGATTAACGTACCCAAGTATATGAACTCGGCTCCTTCTTCACAAGTTACACCATTTAAACCGGCTCGTCCATATCGACGTTCTCGTGCAAAATTCACAATTAGGCCTACATGATGTGCGAGATTAAGTATAAATATTTAGTTTTATTCAATGCAATTCAGTTCTTTACTCTCCTTACTATGTTGGAAGGAATATTGATTTCAAACGTGCAACAAATTTCAAACACCAATAAAAATGTGTAGAAAAATAGAAACAGGAAATATGCAGTTCCTACTGATTTAACAAATGCATTTTATTTTTGCCTCGTACATTAGATCGTAAACACAAACACTTTGCATTCCGAAAAGACATTTTGTCTGAAAATACAAGCATTGAAAATAAAACACTAAAATCTGAAAATAATAAGTCCGTAGTGATTCAGACCGAACAAATCTTTACTTAACTGACAGTTTTACGTACAGTATTTATGTGTGTGGGTGCATGCTGGCGTGTATGTGCGCGTATGGTGTGTGCGTGTTATGTGAATGTGTGTGCGCGTGTGTGTATGTGCGTGTATAAGCGTGTGTGGTGTGTGCGTGTATGTGTATGTGTGGTGTGTGCGTATATGTGCGCGTGTGGTGTGTGCGTGTTATGTGAATGTGTGTGTGCGTGTATGTGCGTGTATGTGTGGTGTGTGCGTGTATGTGTATGTGTGGTGTGTGCGTGTATGTGCGTGTATGTGCATTTGTGGTGTGTGCGTGTATGTGCGTGTATAAGCGTGTGTGGTGTGTGCGTATATGTCCGCGTGTGGTGTGTGCGTGTATGTGCATTTGTGGTGTGTGCGTGTATGTCCGTGTGTGGTGTGTGCGTGTATGTGCATGTGTGGTGTGTGCGTGTGTGGTGTGTGCGTTTATGTGCGTGTGTGGTGTGTGCATGTGTGTGAATGTGTGTGGTGTGTGCGTGTATGTGAATGTGAATGTGTGGTGTGTGTGTGTGTGTATGTATATATATATAAGCTTTTGTGCGGGAAGCGCCTACGCACTAATTTAGTCTTTTTATCCTACATTTTGATAACTTGTAGTTTACTTTCCTTATCACATAATCTACATTAATAACATCAGAAACTGTAAAGTATATGAACCTAAAGTAACAGATCTAAGAGCCCTAGCAAAGTACATCCTGGGACTGAAATTCTAGTTCTACTCTATACTGCGCCATTGTACGTATATATAGCCTCTCAGAAATGGTAGAATGAGCTCGACTCAACCACATCAGATTTCTGAATGAAAAACAGTTGGCACGAACTGCTGTTTGTAAGGAGTGATTATGTTTTCCGCTATGTTTCCTTCGCTCAGCTGAAATTTACATTAGCGAAACACGTATTTCTATGTCTTGTTTGCGTTTTATGCAGCGAATCATGTAGGAGGCACGTCAAGATCACACGGAGACTTCCAGAGATTTGTGCAAACTCAGGCTTCCCCCGCGGCACATTAGAAGCCTTCGCTATTCTGGAAGGTTACGAACCGCATGTTGATAGTTATTTCCCGGCGTTTCGGGACAGTCTACGGGTTCCGAAACGTCGAAAAAGCGCCACCAACATAACCTCCCACAAGGGTGAAGACCTTTCATAGATTTGTAAAAGAAACGTCATAATCGATGCGCATTAAGAAAATCCATTGTGTACCCTAACATAGTCAATGGCTGAATCAAATTTGGGGGATAAAGATATAAAAGTTTAACGAAAAGTTTCTCAAGGAAAAGTTACTTTTCTTCCTATTCTTCTTTCGTCCCCACGTCGTCAGGATTTTCCCACAGGCACGCGAATTTATATAAATATATCATTTTCGTATTCTTTTGGAAACAAACAAAAAAAAATATTCCAAGTTGCGCGAAAGTTATTGCTTCTCATGTTGATTAAAGAGACGCACGAGGGGGGGGGGGAGAAACGGGGGTTAGATTGTTTGTTTCCTGGATACCAGGTGCTGTAGAATTTCAACTTCCTTTCATTCCGTCCTTCGCAAATTCCCTTTCAATTTACGCTCGCTCATAGCAACTACACGTAGAAAATCTGAACATTTGTGTACACACTTGTTCTAGATAGCATACAACATAAAGAAAATGTTATTTGAAAGATATAAATAATTTCCTATTGTTCGGAAGTTCAGTCTTACCTCCTCAAATATAAGTCAAGTGTTGTTAATCATATATTACTTGTGAAGTCTTTACCACTGGAAAATATATGTAACTAGTCATGTCGCGACATACACAGAGAAACAAGAAAGAAATATAGGTACTGCTTGCGAGAAGAACAACGATTATGTCTCGGCAAAAGCGAGAATTATTTTTTTCGCTCTTGATTTAGAACTGGATCTGGTGTCGCAGTTCTCATCAGTTGCGGTGTATACGTACGGACATCTATTCAAAGCAACGATTTTATCTTTTATTGTGTCTGTGAAAGGAATGCGGAAAAGCAATGCGCTACACTAATCAACATTATTATTTTTATTTGATAACACAATTGTATCCGAATGAGTTTGTGTTTTGGTAACACATAATTAATGACTTTTGTTCGAGAAAAGTGTCACTTCGAAAATGGAAGGCGGAATGGGCTATTCTGCTTTCAATCTCTCGTCAGAAGTCATGTTACTGTAATCATCCAAGGAGCATAAGACGGGAGGGTTGCGCTACACACGAGGTAAGGGTGAAACATAAGGTTAATCGGAAAGCCGGAAAGTGCCATCACTCGGGAGACACACGTCGGTGGAATTAAAATATTAAAATGGGTCTCAAAAAACAGGACACTTTTAGGTAAGCGCAACTGAACTACGTCAGGGTAGTGTCCAGTTGCGGACTCTGTTGAAAGCGATAATGAACCTTCGGGTTCTGGAAGAAAAGAACAAGAAATTCTTGACTAGCCACAAAAATATTGCCTCCCCGAAAGTATCTCAACAATGGATTGCAACAGTTAATAGAAGAAGGGCGACAATTTAGTAGTAATAGTAGTAGTAGTAGTAGTAGCTATATTAATAGTAGTAATAGTTGTAGTAGCAGTAAGTCGTAGTAGTAGTAGTAGTAGTAGTAGTAGCAGTAATTATAGCGAGTTATAGTAGTAGTTACAGTAAGTTGTAGTAGTAGTTGTAGTGAGTTATAGTAAGTAGTAGTAGTAGTTATAATGATAGTAAGTAATAGTAGTAGTAGTAGTTACAGTAAGTTGTAGTAGTATTAGTAATAGTAGTAGTAGCAGCAGCAGGAGATAATATTGAAGTTTAAATTCAACTAGGCCGTGTGGGCATCAACTGTGACGCGGAATTTGTAAATATGTGTGCCTCTACGAGTTCTCTTTGAGCATGAGGCAGTCAGGTGCTATCGAATTCCCCTGCAAAGAAGTAGTTAAGTTACGGTCTTAGTCACGATAAGAATTGATTGTTATGGACAGATATCGAAACAGCAGACCTATACATCATCGCCATGAAATGGGCACACAAAGAATAAGTCAAAACTTATATTGATTCCACTACAGAAATTCTGTTATGTGGAAGCCGCGTGGTGAAATTTAAGTGTTTGGATATTCCTACAACATTTTTTTAACGTAGAAATCAGAACGTCGAAAGAAATAACACAATAGTCCCTATTAGCGGACCAGAAAATCTGATTATTGTGGAAGAGATCCAAAGGTGCTTAATTGGAATCGAATTTAGTTTGGCTGTCATTTAACTAAAACACTACATACCACAGTGGAGCAAAAGAAAAGTACACACAAGGAACTCAGTGGTAATAATTACGTGGGCAATTCGAAAATCAACTTCCGATTGCTTGGTAAAAGGAAACGTTTTGTCATAGCGCCAAAACGCACGCTCATTAGTAACAAGTAACGTTTGTTATCGCTGGACGCCTACCCTCATACATTTTCGCTGCGTAGTGTACGAGTAATTACTGATGAAACATGGACACTATCCTGCCAGCTGTGAGGTACTTATTCTGGGAACGTAAGGGAATTTTGTTGTCAGAATTCATGGGAACAGGGACCACAATAACGTCAGAGGTTTATTGTGAAACGCTAAATAAGCTTCGGAGGTTGATCCAGAAAACGGCGCGGGATGCTCACTAAAGGCGTCGTTCTCCTGCACAACAACGCGCGGCCCCACACCGCGGCTCGCACAAATGCTTTAATCAAGCTCTTCAACTTGGAGATTTTCGACCACCCTCCTTGCAGTCCGGACCTGGCACCAAACGATTACCATCTCTTCACCAAGATGACCAGCGCTTCCACACGAACGAAAATTCCATGGATGGAGTCAAAATCTGGCTGCATAATTTGGGGGCACCGTTCTTTGACGTGGACTACAAAAAACTAGTGTCACGGTACAACAAGGGCCTAAATGTAGATGGCAACTGTGTGGAGAAGTAGTGCAGTTATGTACATAACTGTTCCATATAATAAAGTTTTGTTCTCTATTTCGTATTTTGTTTTTAACTAGTCAATCGGAGGTTGATTTTGGAATTGCCCTCGTACCTAAACGAAATACACGAAAGAGCTGTTACAATTAGAAGCAAGTAATATGTAACACAAAATTTCAGTACGTGACTCATATACTTTAAACGTGAAATAACTGTAGCTTGTTTAAAATTGACAGAATTCTTACTAATAACAGTCCTCAAGACGCAAACATAAATTGCTGAAAAATGTAGGTTCGATATAATTTCTATCATAATGCAAGTTAATGTAAAGCTCCATTTCCATGGTTTTGTTAAATTCGTGTATTTTATGACGGTTTTTGTGGGGTTTCTGTCGCTTGAAACAATACCCACTTAGGCACGATTCTTTTTTTTTTATTTCTCATTCAACACTGCATTCCATTATAATTCCCACAGCTGATACACAACAGTCATCGAGTGCCCAGTGGATATTTGAAGGGGTGCTGATAAGTCTTTAGACCGACCAGGAAGGAAACAAGCTACAGCGACCAAACTCGGGATTTTTTCAACATACTACCCATAAATCTCAATACACTTCTTAGCCCGTTGCTCTAACTTTTGCAAGCCACTCATAAAAAATTCAGAAAGTTGTATGTCCAACCAGGTCTCCGCGGCAGCGACCTTTCATTTGTTTTTTCGGTCCAGAGAACAAATGGTAGTCCAACGGGGCTAGATCCGGAGAATTGGGTGGGTGGTCAAGACATTGGAAGTCCAGGTAGGCCAGTTCCTTCTGGGTTGCAAGTGCCCGGTGAGACGTGTCATCGCCGTGCAAGAACAACATTGATTTGGTGATCTTACCGCGGCGTTTTTCCTCCAAAATGTCCTTCAATTGCACCAGCAGAGATGAGTAACACTTCACGTTGATAGTTTGGCCCTTTGGAAGATAATCAATGAGGTGGATGCTGTCTTGATCCCAAAAAATCGAGGCTAGAAATTTTCCAGCGGATTTTTGCACTCCGAATTTTTTGGGGCGGGATGAGCCGCTATGCCGCCACTCCATTGATTGTTGCTTTGTCTCCGAGTCATAGTGATATAACCAGGTTTCCTCCATGGTTACCGATCGCGACAGGAAATCATTTAGATTGCGCCGAAAAAATTCCACAAGCTGCTCAGACGACTGGAATCGCTGACGTTTTTGA
>Ga0123354_10003974_pt1 | contig 20708 bp, 11 predicted proteins | sample TergutLab28metaG_2_FD_97872 | JGI IMG/M metagenome (GOLD analysis project Ga0123354, IMG submission 97872) | Labiotermes labralis P4 segment gut microbial communities from Petit-Saut dam, French Guiana - Lab288 P4 | ecosystem: Host-associated > Arthropoda: Insects > Digestive system > Gut ...
CAAAAACTCAAAGGGCCCGGCCCGGAACGAACCCAAACAAACAAAAAAAAGCCCCCCCCCCCCCCATTCATAGAACTTTGAAGTTTCATTACTGTGGTCGAAAGAATCCATCACTGGAACTTACCAGAGCCATACAACTTTATTTCTTTATTATTAATATTATTCTTTCCTTTAAGCCTTGAAATTTCGGAGATATCTATTGCCACCAGTTTTCCGTATTTTAAATATGAATGAATTTTGATCGACCCGATGCGTGCTACGTTACCCGCCTATCTAATTTTTCTTTACTTAACCACCCTAATAATATGAAATATTCTTCAGTCTCCTTTTACTTCATCTTGGGTCCAGCCATTTCCCTCAGCACCGTTAGTTTACGTCACTCCCCTACACAGAGACTAAGCTTAACATTCATACAAAACAGCAAACCGACATACCCTCGGCACAGTACAGCATGTCAATGTCTTACCTACCGTTCGGACATTTCAGAACCTACCCATTCGCTAAGAACTAGTACGCGTTATACAAGCCGGTGTACGGAATATGGCAACTCTACAGAGTGATTCTGATCTCTCTCCTGGCAGATTCTTACCCAAGAAGATTGGAACGTCGTCCTGTTTAACGGAATGGAGAAGACGAGTCATTGGGCGGCGCTATACTTCGTAGCACTTATGACATTCGGTAACTACGTTCTGTTCAACCTGCTTGTCGCCATCTTAGTGGAAGGTTTCTCTGCTGAGGTATGTTGCAGTGAAGTTCGCGAAGTCTAAAGCACAGTGAAGTACTGCTTCTCATCACGTGACGCGCAACGTCATAAAAGAGACTCTCGTGGTACTGTCATGGCGTAAAATTAAGACTCCGAACGCAATCTTATGGCACCTGTGTGCGCGGGCAGTTTTTAAACAGCCTGGAATGGGATTGGGTTAAGGGTTATAGCATTGGCGTTTTGAGAGAGAAAATTTGCCCCTTGCAGAGACGTCTCTTTGCTAAAAACATGGGTTTGTGTCCCCACCTCATTACCTCATTTTTTTCCCTTTAATGCCACCACTGGCATCCACGTCGATATACCTTGCGCTGTTTCACGAGATTTTCTTCCGATAAATCTGTGCCTTCCTATCTTAAACAGTGTCATAGTATAAAACCAATATTCTGTGAATCGTGTTTTGTTTTCAGTTGATAGATGGCAACACAGAACGATCTCCACTCTGTAACTGCTGGAAACCGACTAATCCAGCACCCTTATAGTATATCCCCTGCAGGAGTCCAAGTACAGCGACTGAAACCAGTTTTATGAGCAGTGCCATAATATTGCGATCGGGCTGTATGCCTGATATATACGAATGCCACTATCATTAATTGCAGGACCATGTATGCTGTATAATTCTGTACGCCTATTCCATTAAATAGAATTGTGATTGAACTGAAGCGCCAACAGAAGTGTACGAACACTTACTGCAGCACGAACGTTGACGTCATGTGTGGGAAAAATCTCTCAACATCCAGTTTGTTTCACAAATGAAGTAACATCATCCATTCTGGTCCAATTACTTGCTACAATAAAAAACATATACACCAAACTAAAGTCAGTAGCGGGTATATAAATGATGGGCAAATCAGACATGACTGCAAATAACAGTGTTTATAAGTGTTCGTGGTAATGTAAGAAGGGAAAAGGGCAGTTGACTAAGGGCTTTTATACCAGGACGTGATCAAGTCTGACTTGCGGTACACACGGTCAGTTGCATTCTGTGTTTATTTGGTAACACTCTACGGAAAAGAAGGAAAAATATCGGAAGGGATGTCAGAATTTTAATTTAAATGCCGACAATTTCTTCTTTAGAGATGGATTATTTCTCTAAAGACACATTACGTAAACCGAATTACCTGAGTTCATAAAAATGTTATGTCATGTCATGTCGTGTTATGTTTGTCTGGTTAATAAATGTTCTCATCAAATAGCTTTAAAAACACGGAAATATGAATTGTCTCCCAAACTCCGTCTTAACATCGCATTTTTAATGTTTCAGCGAAACGAGCGCCGCGAACGGGAGCAGCGAGAGTTGGCCAAACAGGCCCTGCAGGCGCAAAAATACGAATACAGCGATCATCTATCGAGTTTCGATGGCACGAGATCGAGTTCCAGTTCGGAGTCTGACAGCTACACCAATGGAACACAGGTACTTCCTGTACTGTGAAAATCAATTTACAGAATCTGCCGATAGACTGACAGCTACACCAATGGAACACAGGTACTTCCTGTACTGTGACAACCAGTTTACAGGCTTTGCCGATAGTCGCCGCAGTTTCTGGAACCTCTGCATCATCTTCTGAGGTTCCGAACTTTCGTACCTCGTCCCGCCTTCAAATTTAATTTTCCTGCCTCTCATTGTCCTCTTCAAATGTAAGCATACGGAAAGTGACTACAGGCTACCGCCGCGAAGTAGATGAGAACCGCGCTCTTCTAGGCTATTAGGCAGCAAGTAGCGGTAACTCATTACCAACTTTCTGGAACAACCTATCGGTCCCATCTTCAAGTGCTGTCTTTTGGGTTGCAAAATTCCAATGACACCATCGGTTTTCAAACACGCTACCTTCCGGCTTGTAGAGCAGTACCTCAACCAACTGCGCCACAGTCTGAATCCTTCTACCTGCTAATTGTAGGTGCAGAAAGTTATTGTCGCACCTGGTCACACTTAAGGACACTCACTCGGTGGAACTCCACTGGACGAGTGATCATCCCGACGCAGAGACCTCTACCTGACAACACAAAACAAGCATGTAAAACACGGACATCCATGCACCCGGCAGGATTCAAACCCGTAATTCCAGCAAGCGAACGGCCGCGCGGCCACCGGAAACGGCCTATTTGAAATTAATTATAAAATATTGGCCCAATGTGTCTCAGCTTTCTTTTCATATTAATTGAAATTCTTCTTTCAAAAAAAACAGAACTTTCAGTTTTGTCATCTGCCTTCCAAATAAGAGTTTCTAAAAATACTAATGCTGATGTACATGAATTGGACGTTTCGTCACCGATTTTTGAGTTCGAGTTACGGTTTTACTGTCCGTTTGTAATTATTTTTCAGGAGTTAAAAAATAAGTGGAGAAGTGCAGAAGAATTGAGGAAGACTGACAATGGACATGGCGAGAAGAACAGCTGGAAACAGAAACAGAAGTTGGATGGTGATTATGAACCAAAGTGCAACATTCAGAAAGGTAACAGAGATACCCACAATTTTATTGTCAGGTCTGCGTTGCCTAGAAACATGTACTTGAAAATTTTATTATTATTATTATTATTATTATCCTTGTTATCACCTTTATGCAGGGTATTTACAATTATATACCTGAAACAAATCATGTTTCTAGGGTACATAGTGTTGCATTATTATTATTATTATTATTATTATTATTATTATTATTATTATTAGTGCATAACATCAGTCAGCAAAGAACGTATCTTGTTGACCATAAAACTCGCGTTCTTTGTGGAAGAAGTTGTATCGAATACTCCTACATATTTTCGTCCAAAAATGCTTCGAATGTGACTATATTTGCCCCCTAAATTCGTCTTCTAAACTTTGTGTTGCAAGTTTCTTGTATTCGTAGTGCAATAACTCATTTACCTCCAACAAAATACACCTAGGTAAATGTAGATACCTGTTATTTTGTAGCATATAAATATTGCCTTCTACATCACCATTTATCAGCCAACTCTCGTGCACTTCACCGTGTGTAACAAATCACACGTTTTTGTGTCTGCTGACGCCGTCTTCACCGAGCGCAGTCCAACTGTAATTTCTTCGCAGCACATCAATTTATTATAAGCACTCATTAATCATCCGTTATAAGGTCTTAGTTTTTTAATCACTAATGCACAGCTTTGGATATCACTGAAGTTCCTTCAGTGACTGTCTCACAAAACCTATATATTACATATACGTTTTTGAAAATGTGTTGTTTCCAACCATGGCGGTCCAACAGAGGCAACACCTGGATGCGGTGCAGTGTCGTACGTTTTTGGGGGGCTGATCAGCAAGTTTGTCTTTGATGTTCTGCAAAATTCTAGTGGATGCACGCACCCACTCCCATCTCGTTGGCTATGGGCCTGCCCCAACCTATGCCCTAATTTTAGTATGATGATTTAAGTATCAAGTTCGAAAAAAACAAACTATAAGGAAACTGACGTGTATAAAATATTTGTGCATACTGTCTCTATTATTTCCAGAAAGCAAAATGCTTTGCCAACCGCCCATAATTACTCACACAGTGGCAACTCCCCAGGACTCCCCAAACACAACACTAGATCCCTCTATGAGGGACTTCAACAACCGCCTGATGGCAACCGCGCTTTATGCTAGTTCCACGTCCATAGATTCCATAGACCGCTCGTCAGTAAGTCAGGCTTGGGTAAGTTCTACTCCGGTGAATCTGTTTGAGAACTAGGAATTTGATGTCATAAAGTAAAAATGCGTGCTGCTGTCAGACCTCGTAGTCTTACGTCGTTGATAAGGTCATTAACTACACCTGTGCAGGTTACCTCAATTCACATTAGCTGAGGTTCTGTAGCTGTGACATTTTGTAATCCCTACTTTATTCAAACTCGTGACTGCTTAGTGGCCCACCTGTGTTGCAGTCGTCACAGCACAGCATTCCTGGACTCTTGAAACCTCCCAGCAACAAGCTGAACGTGAATAACCTCAATCAGCCGACACCAACACTAGGGAGACGTGTCAGCCTTGTGACAGTCAGCAACACGGGTGGTCGAAGGGACACATTGACAAGGTAAGCGCTGTTTGCCTGTTGTACACGCTACACACATTTGAAACATTGCCTTGCATGTTGTTTCCAGAATAGATGTATTGTGAGCTCTTCCATTCACTCCATATCATACACAGTATATATATGGCAATTAATATACATTCCTCTGACTTTAGTTCTTGTAGATTATCCTAGATGGCAGGAGATTGTTTTTTATTGCCCCAAACCTATATGGTGATTAAAAATACAGAGACAATGAAATTGTAGCCCAAAAAAATACATAGGAATTTTTTTATGAATTGTTGAGACATGGGAAATCTTAAGCCTGAACTCACCTTCACTTACTTTGACACTTTCAAGCACAGTGGTAAATGTATATATACATGTAATATAACTCAATACCTTTCTATATTATTACTTTTAATTTGAATTCTTAACTCTTAGGTATATTCATATAAATACACATATATCTAGATGTAGTGACAAATTCCACTTCCAATTGGTCTTTAAATTTGTATTGTTATTTATTATATTATATTGGGTTGATGTCCATATATTATAAGCTGTGCTGTAATATATGAATTGTAATCTGTAATTGGCGTGTCCAGTTTTATGTGTGTGACTGAATGGATGAACAAATAAACTAAACCAAACCAAACCTGCGGTAACATTCTGGAACTCTGAGTTTTTCCCACATACTGTATTTACGTGTTTCATGTGATTCTGACAATAATCAGCATTAGCCAGCTTATCTTTGTCTTGGAAACAAGGTGTTTACTGTGAGGTAGGAACTAAATTTTTAAATATAATTTTACAGTAATTGTAACGGAAAGCCATACCACAGATCATGCCGTTAGTTTCCATCCTCTTCCTTTGGAGGCATAAGGATCCCAAGCTAGTACACATGATATTTATGGTAGACAAAGTGGCATTGGAACAGGTTTCTGCCCCAGGACTTCAGTTTGCCCCTTTCAGTAGTATTTCATCAATGCTCTGTACTCATCTTCATCTTAATATTCCTGTTACCAGAAGGACAAACAGGTTAAGCCTGGGTATCTTCCAAAACACAATGCTCTTTTGGATAAGGGGGAGCATTGGATAGAAAAGTACTTCCACATGTTTTGTGCTTAGAAAAGTTAATAAAACAAAGCTAGGAAGCCAGTGAAATAATTCTTGCTTCCCTTAGCAGATTTCACGTAACATGAACATGTTTCACACAATTCACAGCACACCGCGTATCCAGAGGGTGTGTTCTTGGAAACTGTCACGGCCTTCCTTGAGAAGAAAGTCACGATGTGGCGGGTCTGACATGGATCAGCAAGATCAGACAGGTGATCATGATGTCATCCTGAACAACAACAACATGCTGAGTCCCCCGTAAGTAACAACTGTGCCAACACACCGCCATCTTGACTCATGAGCACCTTCTGCCTCTAGCTTTTTGTCTCTTTTTTATGATAGAAGGAAACTCTCCCGTCTCATACATCTTTCCACAGTCTTTCTATTTTGATCTATTGCCAGCTAATTCCTTACTTGTGAGAGTTCTCACAACACTGTTTCTGACAAATCAGGTCTCCTGGAATGTGATACGATGCTGCAGTTTGGCGGTTCCTGACATTTCAAGGGATCCTGTAACCTCCATCTTCAAGGTAATTAGACCATGGACTGATTACACTTCAAGATGAAGGTTACACAGTCTCTCAAAACTTCAACAACCATTTACCCAGAAAAATGTTACATCCCAGAAGGCTTGAATCCTCAGAAATTATTTTTCATTCCAGAGTGATACATTTTCCTGGACAGTGTACCGTCTTTCAAAATGTCACTTATTGTAGCACACCTTGTTTCCTCATGCACTGCAGCAGTCACTGTGGCGACCACTCGCACTGTAACGGGGGACTTCTGGGCACCATCCGCAATGACACACAGGGTACACCAAACAACAATAGGCACTTCAGCATTAACAACAGCAGCAAGGGACTCAGTCCGCAAAATTCGATCCGGAGTAACCATGATACACCAGGATATTGCCCACTGCCTCAGGTACAGCGGCCTCTTGTTACATTAGTTTCAACTGTAACTGTATTTAATGTATTCTTAAAAACATGGAGGTGGTAGTAACAGATGACAAACCTATACCGTACCACTATGTGTATAGAAGTTTTATGTCCAAGAATTTGTATCATGAATGTTAGCATGTAATACTGAATTGTCAACACATTTTATTCTTCAGATATTTATGGTTTATTTAAATATCAAAAATTTGAGGTTCCTACAGTACTGACTATGAAGACTGCCCTCTTTTGGGATGTGACACCATGTATTGCTAAAAATGTACAAAAATATCAGCTGAATGCCTTTTTCTACCACTCTTTTCACTGTTCTTTCAATTGGTAAGATTAATTAACATATAAAGGTAAGATGATTAGAGTGTAATGAATTGCAGAGGATGCAATTTCCACATAATTTAAGGTGCTGTCCTAGCGTTTGCCTACAACATGTGTGGAATATCGCAAAAGCCTCTTGGGGTAGTGAGTCTAAGGTTTAAACCTATTATCTCCTGAATATGAAGCAGTAAGACCAGCTACATAACATCAGTTTACAGTAGCTTGCATGGGTGGACCAAGTTTCAAAAGTAGCCTTGTTCTGTAAGCATAAAGTACACAAACAGAGACCAAAATACCCCTCATAATTAAAGCTGTCAGTAATGTGGCTGTTGATAGCCATTGCAGTATTTTTTTCAGCTTTTTAGGCCCCATATCAGGATTTGGGTTTAGCACTGCACTCCATGAGCCATTTGCTGATGTATGCAGGTCACAATCCCACATGAGGTTGTTCAAGCAGTGAACAACCTGGGAGATGGATTGAACAGATTCATGCAAAACACTTCTAACTTTCTATCAGACTAGGTGACATCAAGTTTCACAAAACTGCCACCTTTAAAATAATATTATTATATTCTTAATATGTTTGTAATTATACATTTTAAATTTGATTTTATTTATGTGATACAGTGTGCTGTGTAAACCTCTGTAGCTTGCCATTGATGCACGTGAGACCTTTGATGATGACAAGACTGGCCATATCTGTTGCCAAAACATAATGGAGCATAGTCCAGTGTGCATGTTACACCTGATGGTTATATTTTCTGTAATTAGTTTCACCTGTGTGTGTGGAAATAGCACAATAAATCACTGACATAAAAATGGAAGGAATTTATTCAACTTGTTTTAATTCTTTTTGTCCCAAAGAAGGGCTAGCAGGTCCTTCCCAACATCAGAACATATATACCACAGTACACATTGTCACATGCCAGATGTCATTGACCTTCATATTAACTGCCAAGAACACCTCAGAAACTCACAAGGTATGAATGATTTGCAGGTTTCATGGGTTGGGTCTCTTACCCGACAGAACTCACTGTCCAGTAGCAACTGCCAGCCAACTCCATCACAGCACCAGCAGCTCACCCCACAAAACTCGTTGTCATCCTACCACAGTAGTGTATATAATGGAGGAAGAGGTGGACGTTCAAGCTCCCTTCAGTATGATGACAATAGTAAACCCATCAACAACCTAACAGCTAGAGGTACACTGTTCATTACAGACGTTTCTCACTCCAGAAACGTGGACTCTTACCTTGCACAGCTTGCTTAGTATTTGGGATTTTCATATGAATGAAAGTTCTCAGTGTGACCAGGTGTGTTATGACTGTGTTTATTTGTGTAGGTAGCTATCAGTGCTTTTGACAAACCTGCTGCCTGCATTTTCACTTCTGCTGTGGAGACAAGGTCAGTAAGTTGGTCTAAAACATTGGTACCCAGAATGTCATACCGCATGAACCACAACCTGAAATCATCCATTGCAGACATTGACACATACATTCACAGGATCCAGATGTTGGTGAGATTGCCCATAGGATGTGGAGTAAGTCATAAAATATGAAATAGATGGATAAGTACAGTTCAGAGCATGATTAAGTTGAATGATACAGTACTTGTTGTTTGTGCAACAGGTAACAGATAAACCAGAAGCCTCTAGCTCAGGTGTAATGAAGACTGAACAAATAACTTCAAAAAGTAGGGCAGGATGCACACCATTTTGAGCAATAAGTAGATTTAGTAGTTTGTTTAAATTAAGCACAGTTAAAAATGTATTATTTTAATAAGAAAACTAACAATTATTATAAATATTTTATTTTAAACTTCACAGCATTATTTTCACTTTACTGATGTATGTTGTATGTTACCATTCAGGGATAACAAACGTCTCCCAGTCTGTATGATACCTGATAAAAAAAATTGTTATCTTTTAAATGCACACAAAATAAATGTATGTATGTCTTTAACACCGAAGCTGGTCATATTCTGTACCTGAACAAAGACCATTTATAGTGTTGCATAAAATGAAATGGCAAGCCACATTTGGGACTTATGAATTACACTTTTGCTTGTACCGTACATCATATATCTCCAAATATAAGACAACCCTGCATTGAACATAATTAACCCTTTACAGACTTTCTGTATCCAGCAAAATACCTAGTTGGGAGCTATCACCATAACTTTAAGGTGACCTTCCCCCCTCCCACAACTTTACAGACAAAAAATAAGGATAAAGTTCACATATTTTCATTAAGTACAAAAAAACTTTTAAAAAGTAATGAAACATCTGTTCAAGAGTGTGTGTTACATGTGTGTGTGTGTTGTAGTGACATCTTGTTAAGGCTGCTTATCAGAAATGATGTCATTGCAAATGATGAATAGTGTGGGGCAGGGGTGCACAAATCCAGAGCTCCAGATTGCCTGCACAACAAAATTTTGTGCCATGGCATCTGATATCTGAGGGCCCTCAGTATGGAACTTGCTTCATGTCACTCTTCTAGCATCCAGAATTTTTAGATGGCCGCTAGATTTCTGAAGAATGTTCAGACCCCTGATAGAGGACGTGTTTGGTGCTCAGCCACTTCTGTCACTGTTGTTCTAGCCATGGCAGAGGTTTCACCCTTGCCCAGAGTCAAACACGTGCATGATGACCCTGTCAGTATGACACCTCAACAGAGTTCTTGTCAGGCCTCAACATTAATCAATCCAGATGGAGCTGGCTCAAATGCTGGAGTTGTTGCAGAGAATAACAGTGGTTCTGGTTCACCAGCAGCCATCAAGAAGGTGTTCATGTTCTTCGAGCCCAGGGGGTGCCTCAAGGAGAGAGATGACTACTCACTCTACCTGTTCGCACCTCACAATAGGTAAACTTATTTATTTGCTTGGGAGACAGTGAATTAGTTCCTTATAAGGTTGCAAGAGATGTAAAATGAAGTATGTAAAGGAACATATAGCCCTTAAAAGCACAGTGGTTACTATATTTACCAACTGCTTTTAAGGCTAAAAATTATGTGTTTGTGTGTTTCATATGATTCTGCCTGTAAACATTAATGATCCCCCAAAATAATTTATTAACGCTGTGCAACATAATTTCTATTAACAAATGTTTCGAAATTCAGTTTTTCTGCATATTATACCATATATTAATGTTAGAAAGGTGACAGATGGTAGGTGGATTCATACGAACATAAACCAATGTGATAAAACCGCATGATATTTGAGGTTTTCACAATGATGAATGGGGAGCCATAGTAGCTAATCAATAAAGCAACTTGCTATCTATGGGCTGGGCGGTCTGGGGTTTGAATTCCTTCATGCACAAGAGATTTTCTGTCCTCGAAAACCATCCAGACCAGCTCTACTCCCCACCCAGCCTTCTATTAAATGGGCACCGGAGGCTCTTTGTCCGGGTGTAAGTAAGCCAGGGCGTGAAGCTGGCCACTCACCTCCATCTATTACCATGGTTGAGAATGAATGCATGTATACGTCATCGACACCTATATTTCTTCATGACGGACAAGTTTACATTACCTTTCACAGTGGCACATGTGAATATCATAGTCTTCCGGGATGTGACACTGTGTAGTCTGATACATAGGTACCAACATTTCAGAAGAACATACAGCCTTCTTCTTCTGCTCTGAAGATGAAATGTTTGTATCATCTACCATACTACACAGAAACACATCAGACGATGGTTATATTCAGAGATTCTTGTCTTTGGTATTACAGATTCAGAGGAATGTGCAAGAAGCTAGTAGACAAGAAGTGGTTTGATAATGTAATCCTCCTGTTCATTGCTCTGAACTGCATCACCCTGGCGATGGAACGCCCAAACATACCACCAGACAGCACTGAACGCATGTTTCTCTCCACTGCCAATTATATTTTCACAGTCGTGTTTGCTGTTGAAATGTTCGTCAAGGTGCAGTACCATTGCAACAATTTCCTTATGCCAAAGTGATATTTAAGATTTACCACCATGAATAAATACTCTAAAAACAATGAGGCATGTCACATTTGAGCTAATACCCATTGTTTCAGAGACTCACTACATCTGTCATAAACAACGACTGGTTTGTGTTTATAATGTAAATGTGGTGTGTTTTCTGTAACATTGGAACTAAATTTATAAGTATGATTCAGATGAATGTTATGCTTCAGATGTAAACAAAGAGTTTAATGATAAGTGAAACACTTCTGAATTCCTTCAGTAATAATTTCAAGAATGAATGGCACATGGACTATTGAATTCTTATGAAACTTGCTGTGTTTTGATAATTTTGACAGTTTACATTGCAAATTTGATGCAACACCGATATTGATTCACAAAGAAAGTATTTGCCTTTTCTAGGTGATCACTGCTGGAATGGTGTACGGGCAAGAGGCGTACTTCACATCAGGTTGGAATATAATGGACGGTTCACTGGTCATCATCTCCATAATCGACTTGCTCATGTCCCTAGTGTCAGAGGGCAGCCCACGGATATTTAACATTCTCAGGGTACGCAAGTACTTCTTTTCCTGGAAAGTACTGCATAACATTCTCCTGCATTTTTTGGTCCAAAGGTGCATCAATGTGACCAGTAGAAATATCATATTTACTGCTGTTGTTTGAGTGAGTACTTGTGAATTTGAACACAGGAGTAAAATATTTTTTTCCCCTAAATTTGCTTTCTGATACCAAGGTTCATCTTACGGCCTGCAAAATATATAGTAAGTTCCCGGAGAAAAAAAATCATTGTTATAGAATGACCAACGTTTGCATGTGACATGGTGTCTGCAGAAGGAAGTTCTGTCAGTAGATGAGACCATGAGGAATATTATGCATGACAGGTTGATACTGTAATCAAGACTTTAATCATTGTCACAAATGAATAGTGTTCAACAGCCTTTGGACATTTCTATTGGGCTTCTATTGTAAAAATAGGTTTTCTGACTGTTTTACTAAGGGTATTACATAAAGCAGGATTATCAGAAAGATGCTTCATTTATATATATATACATATAAGGCTGTAGAGAAATTTCTCTGTGCAAGGATATGAGTCAGCTGGGATATGACACTGTTTTGTTGGGTGAGCGGTTCCTGACATTTTGAACAATTGTACTCTGTGCACCTTCAGGGGTCAATTGCTGGAAGGGATAATTTCTTCTTGGACTGCTTAACCCTTTTTGATGAAGGCATTATGATCCTTTGAGACGTCAGGGACCACTAACCCATAAACACAGCATCGTATCCCAAAAGACTTGAGTCCTTAGTAAACCGCTGTGAGAACCTCCAGCATTATTTGCTCCTTGTACTACTTCTATTGCAACACACATCCATAAACATGTCATTGCAGGTTTTTAGGCTGTTAAGGTCACTTCGTCCGCTGCGTGTGATAAATCGAGCACCAGGCCTGAAGCTTGTTGTTCAGACTCTGCTTTCATCCCTTCGCCCTATTGGAAACATTGTTCTCATCTGTTGTACATTCTTCATCATATTTGGAATTTTAGGTGTTCAGGTAAAACTTACATATGCACTTACTGTACTCAAGAGTTCATAGGTTTCTTCCCCACTACCACAGTCCACATTCAGTCCTAACCTGCAATATCAATGTAACCAATCTGACCAAACATGTTTTCTCACACACCATCCTCTTACTGAAAGTTTTACCAACCAACATTTTGTTAATATCACTTCTTTTCTGTATATCCAAGACATCATGATATATTTAATTTAGTTAAAATAGCAGTATTATTTGTAACACATCCAGCAGAAAATTCCTCACTAAACAGGTCGGTTCATACAGCTCTCCTGTGGTTACACAGAGCATTCTGTGCCTCTTATTGTGTGTATGATTTTGATTGTGAACAATTCAAATTCTGCTTTCTGAAAACAAGACATGATGTTTCACATCAACATAAAAACAAGAAGTTCAGCTATATTTGCATATAGTTAGTTATGTAGTTTGTAGAAAATACGTTGAATTGCGGATCTGAATCATGGCAAAAACGTGCAAAATATGTCCATCACTTAAAGCCTTGTAACAGTTTACTGTAGACAGCGTTCAAAAGAAGTGAACAGTCTCTAAGGCAGGAGGTTGTGAAAAATACCAACACATTTTGTATGAGACTTTCTGTGTGTTTAGGACTCTCTGGACATAGAAGTTTCATTGACATAAAAAATATATATTTAGTCCAGTGTAGCATGTTTCTTAACATGTAAGGGTATTTTAATATTGTTACATCTATTTTTATCATCAAAATTCTTTGTCACGGTTTCTTTTATTAAGGAATTTGCCACAGTTATTTTTGAAAGGATTTTTAAATACAACATGAGAAAAGTGATAACCACCTGCTTGTATTTTATGTATGGGAATTAAATTATTTATAGTGTAATGCATTTCTTTCATCACTTTCTCGAGCAACACAACTGTCACAGTGTCCCAGCACATATGGGGTTTCGTGAAATAAAGCTGCCTTGCTGTCCGTGACAGTAACAGAAGTATGTTTATATAATCGGTAAATATTTTTGTATTTGCTTCAGATTTTTCATGTTGAAAATGTACTACTGTTTATTGATGTTGGAACCTGCAGTTTAGACGAAACACTTGTATTTTCTGTACTAGTGTATTGTTCTGCCTGTATTTATTTTCTCTCGTAGGCGAAAAATAATTGCTTGTTGTTATAACATGTTTCTATTACTATCACAGGCAGTCTGTTAAACTCAGCCACACCACCTTTGAAATCTGTAATTTTGTTGTGTAGTCACTTACATGGTTGCAGATATATCAGATGAACCATCTGCTTCAATAATCAGTACAGAAATCCCTGAATATGGTGTGAGCACATTCCTCCACAACACTGGATACCAGCTACAGGACTACCATGGTGCAATAAACAAGAACACTGCAGTGTAGACATACTTCGTAATCTTATCTAGTTTAGTAGGAGCTGGGGTGTCACAGTTACTGTAGCGACTCTGCTGCAGTGTGGTCAGTGAGGCACAAGAAATGTTTCTCCTTGCTGAAACATCCAGAGCAGTTCTGGGGCTCACCCAGCCTCCCATCTAATTTGCACCAGGGATACTATCTGCAGAGGTAGAGTGACCAGGGTATGATGCTGAGCACTTACCACCATCCACTGCCATATTTTCCCATATGCTGTCTTACTGTGGCATATAATTAAACATAACTGACAACTCCACACTTTCCTTTACATTGTTTGGAATAATTTGAAGCTGTAAATTGTGTTTCAGAGTGCTTATACTAGGAACTAAATAAATTGTGTTTTTCTTCTGCAGCTATTCAAAGGCACATTTTACTATTGTGACGGTCGAAATGTCACGACTGTAAGAAACAGATCCGATTGTGAAAGTAACAACGAGAATGTATGGGTAAACCGGAAGTACAACTTTGATGACCTGGGGAAGGCCCTTATGTCACTTTTTGTTCTTTCATCACGCGATGGTTGGGTCAACATAATGTATACTGGACTGGATGCTGTTGGTGTGGATCAGCAAGTGAGTACTTGTCTAACAGCGCTAACCATCAAAGTGATGACAATTCTTCATACATTAGCAGAATCACTCGTTACCCATCCAGGATATGGTTGCTGTCTTTTTCAGTATAGTAAAATGCAGCAGTTAAAACTTTAAAGAAAGAATTACACTCACATTTTGAAAATGTGGATATTTTCAAAATTATGTTGGACTGCAAGAGAGAAAATGGGAGATATCCCTTTAATTGGCATGGGATTAAAAAACAAATTTGAAATTAAAGTAAACTTATTTGATTTATGAAAGACTGGAGATGGAAATTTGAATTCAATCCAAAAATCCCACCACATTGCTTGCAAATTTTTGTAACTTCTGAAGTTACTCTGTATCAAGGGTACGCAAATTCTTCCGAAAATCTTGGAGCCACCTGAAAATTCTAGGTGTAAGCGTGACATGAAACAAGTTACATGCTGAGCAACCACAATTCAGGGATGATCTTTGAAACTGACAGTTTTCTGGTACTCCTTGCTCAGCACATGTGAACTGATACACATTTTTTGTGTAAAGGAAAAACCCCCAATAATTATAAAATTTAATCTTCCTGGCAACCAGGCACTTGCCATACATGTTGTTTAGAGTACAGGGTAAATTTTAGAATATTTCTTCAGGAAAGAGGACATTCAGATTGATGCATATTAAATTACAAGTGAAATGAGGCCGATGATACACAAAGCAAGCATGGGACATACAATAAGTATGTATAAAGTTTTGATAGGAAAACATGTATAGAAGAGATAACTTGGAAGAACTAATTGTAGATGAGAGGGTAATTTTATAGTGGAACATGAAGGGTATGTATCGTCAAGTTATGGACTGAATTTATCTGCTTCACAATAGGGCCACTAGTCTGTGGACTATGACACCTTGTAACCAATGTTGTAATAAGTATTTGCTGTCTCAGTGCTGTGTTGTGAAAGTGGAAATTTGATAACTAGCCATGAGACTATATGGTGTTAGAACCCAGAAGAATAGAATTTAACCTTTGTCTTATAAGCAAAATTTTGAGAGTACAAGGAACTAGGAGGTGCTGTAAGAATCTTATGTTTGTCACTGTCCGCAGTCTGAGCTATGCTGACATTTACTGGTTTCAGATAGTGGCTTTGCATCCTTCATCAGTTTAAAGTAATGTCACATTAGGCTGCTGGATACATTAATTCATGGTAAACTGTAAGGCTATACCAATTTACAACAAAAAACAGAGCCACTTTACAGGATGAATGCGTATGAAGGATGCCCCAGCCGCTGGACAGTTTTCAGTGTAATATTTTTGTAATGAATTATGTGTTACAAGAAAACTTCAGAGAATTGTTAGAGAATACTGTTGGATAATTTGCTTATTTTCAGCCAATAGAGAATTATTCCGAATGGCGACTCCTGTACTTTATTTCATTCATTCTTCTGGTGGGCTTCTTTGTGCTCAACATGTTTGTGGGTGTTGTTGTGGAGAATTTCCATCGCTGCAGAGAGGAGCAGGAAAAGGAAGAGAGAGTGCGACGTGCCGCAAAAAGAGCCAAGCAGATGGAGAAAAAGAGACGAAGTAGGTTATGTGTTTTTTATTCCATCAAATCTGCCAAATTTTGTTCAGGATCCTCCCTCCCTCCTGTTCTAACACAACACAACACGGTATAGACTTTCTCCCACTGTCTTAGCCGCTTCATTGTGGCTCTGCAACAGTATTGACAGACAGTATGTAAGCATTGCTTCATACTGACATGCCTCTTGTCCCTGAGCCTCACTTTCGTGGCTGTCTTATTTATATTCTGAGATTTACCGACATGAAAGATTATTCTCTTGTGAAATGTAATGCCATATAGAGTAAAACCCGGATTTTTCATTCTACTATTTTGCAGTTTCTGTGATTTTGCATACTTTTTGTATGTTCCCTGCAAAATTTCCATAAGAACAACATTACCCAGATTTTACACTATTTGAGTTGGTCCCCACAAGAATGAAAATTCTGGGTTTTACTCTAGTTTGAAATAAATTTTCTGATGTCTCATAGGAACATGCTGTCTCCATCATCAAAGTATTTCCTCTTGTCTGAATGTGGAAGCAGCAGTTTCCTCCAGAATATTGGTAAATTTCCACTGGACTACACAGCTTTACTTACTGGAAGACGATACTCTTCAGGATCATAACTATGGCAGAAGTGTATATTAAAGTTGTCCATAATGGGCCAGGATAGCGAATCGCTACGGGCTGAACGGTCCGGGGATCGAATCCCAGTGGGGGCGAGATTTTCTGTACCCGTCCAGACCAACCCTGGGGCTCACCCAGCCTACTATACAGTGGGTACTGCATCTTTCCCAGGGGTAAAGCAGTGGGGACGTGGCGTTTTCTGCCCACCCCCATCTAGCGCCAATGTTAAAGAAGAGTAGAGCTATACCACCACTCCCCATCTGAGACTTTGTGGCCTGTTCTAGAGTGAACTTTACCTTTACCTTTTAAAGTTGTCCCTATGCATGCTGTTAAGACATGTGGGGAACTAGATATGTAACTTGCTCTATTGTTAACCTGACCTATAGATGGAGGTTAGCTTCCAGCCTCATGCTACAGCCACTCTAACCCCTGGGAATAAGCCCCCAGGACCTACTGAATAGGAGTGTGGGTGGGTTCGCATAGCATTTGGAGTACAGAAACTTTTATTTCTTCTACCAAGATTGGAACACCAGATCATCCAGCTCATAACCCAGTCAACTGAGCTATCCCAAGTCCTATTCACTATAATGACCAACCTCCAATCTACATTTCCTCACATAGGTAATTTGCAGTAACAACACTGCATCTGATTAATAAATCATTTTCAACGTCAAACCTGTTAACAGCAACTTGACAACATCCAACATCACAGCATTTTTCTAAGGTTTGAAGCTTTGTGGTGAATAAATGCTTTACAATTCTTGTTGTGCAATCAGCCATGTGAGTTCTCAGTTGGAGACAGCATTTATGTGAGAGAACATGACATGGAGACATTGGCTCCATAACTGAACTGTGATGCAGCTGGTCTGTTTCAGTGCTCCACTATATAATACTAAGACTCTCTTGCTGTATTTCAGGAATGCATGAGCCACCATATTATACAAGTTACTCACATTCGAGGCTAATGGTTCATAATGTAGTCACATCCAAATATTTTGACTTGGCAATAGCTGCAGTGATTGGCCTCAATGTTGTGACAATGGCAATGGAGTTCTACCTGATGCCTAAGGTATGACACAAAATGGCTGTAGTGTTACTGATTCCAGTGTACTTTCGTTAGTTCATCAGCATTCATAATTAATACTTATGAATAGTGTTGGCTTTTATTGTATAGGAGGTCACAGGAGCTTTTACTGTAGGTGTATCAGGCAGTGGTTTCAGGATTGTGTAGTGTTCTCCACTGGGCCTGGTGATCATGGTAATGATCCATGGGGTTCCATAAAAGGCAGGACACTTCTTCACTGAATAAGTGCTGTTACCTGCACAAGAAGGACCTTTCTTCAAAAATTAATTAGATACTGTGGTACAGGAGGCTCAGATGTGCGCTTCTCACCCTTTCCTGCAGTCAGATGGAAAAAAATATATATTTCAAACCTATCAATCTTTAATACCACTGTCTATGTTTTTATCATCTCCTGCTGTAATTATGCCATACACCAAACAGTACTGATTAATGAAACACCTTTGTCTTGTTAACCCTTATCCTGCTAACATGGAGAATATGGTGAACGCCCAATAATGCCAGCAAATGGCAGATGGGATTTAACTCGACATTTAAAGGGTTAAGCGATTGTGACTACAGCAAAATAAAATTAGTAGAATTCGTTTTCTGCAGTTTCTGTTTTGATAATGACCATGTGCTTGCTTGTAATGTGCTTAGAGTTGGTGTGGTTTGGGGTGTGGCTGTGTGGTGTAATTCTGAATGAGGGACCTAAACCTTTTGACATTCCCAGGTCCCAAAAATGGCAACTATATTTATCCTTGACAAGAAGTATGAAAATACTTTTTGGTCATCAAACTCTATGCTATATAATTTAATAGTGTTATATAAGAATTCAGAGTGCTGAAACTGTTTCTAATTTAAAGGTGTGTATATGTTGTATAAAAAGAAGTTATTCCATGGACTTGGAAATTTTTCCATTAATCACACAAACAAGGAGTGTCCTTTTTGAGGTTAAAGGCATGTTACCTTGGTCTTATTTCTAGTTTTAAAATTTGATGAGTTCGATTGTACTCTAAATGTTAATAAGCCAATACATCACAAGTGCATCTATTTCATTGTGGCAAATATTAAATTGCTTTTGTTTTTAACATTTGCACACAGGCACTGACGTATACACTCAAGATCTTCAATTACTTCTTCACAGCCGTTTTTATCTTGGAATCTGTCATGAAACTAGTAGCTTTGGGTCTTCATCTGTACTTCAAAGACAAGTAAGACATCTTTTGGACCAGTAGCTTTATATTGCTCTTTTTGTCCTTATTTATGTTTATTCTTATAACAACAGATTTTGTTTAACTCAAAACTGATTACTACTAGTACCGCTTTTACGTTGGATGTTAGAATGATGTCAACATAAAATTCGGTTCACTACTCATATATTAAGGAAGAAAATATATGAGATTAAAATACACAATATAAACCAACAAAATGCACCTTTTCTAAATTAATATTGTAAGTTTATATATTGTATAATATTATTATATTATATTGTATTTTGTATAATTATATAACCATGCAAGGTGCAAAAAAACATAAAATTAAAAACAGAGGTTTGTAAAGAAGGTAATAGGTGCTTTATAACTTACGTACAAAAGAATACCATCAGAGCACACATACTAGATTTAAATATATTTTTAATAAACCTCCAGCACGTCTTGATTAATTCCAACTATCACATCAGGGAGACTTTTACAAGTATTCTTTTATGTGAAGTTCTTGCACTACACGGTCACACAATGGGTCAGTTTAAGATTATTAGTGTTAGTGAAGCAATCATAGTCTGTAAATACAAGACTACAGGTTGAAAACTGCCGATGAGAGGTGGGGATGCCAATAAAAGTTACAGGTGACCAGCGGTCCAGAAGGGGGCCCACAGTCCCACTCTGTCACATATTTTTTTGTCTTTCACCGTAGTATCAAATGTAATTAGGTAGTGATTTGTCATGTTAAAGACACTTGCGGCTAGCAGCCATCTTGTGTATTTTGCTGTCGCTTTGTTTCCATATATTTTCCCTTGCTGGAGGCCCAAAATAATTTTTCACTGGGTTCCAATGCTTTCACCTGCCCTGGTTGGACACTTCTAAATGTGTGTGCAAATGTTTGGTTTGACAGTACATCAGATATGAGGGACATTTACTAAAGACATTTAAAACTAACACATGTACTGTGATAATGGTCTTTTGTATTACCTGGAGTGCACGACAATAGAGTGGATCAGTTTAAGATTTATGTGATTGGTTTGTAAAGGGTTCTGACATTGGTATGTGGCTCTGGACTTGTTCTTTTGTCTAGTGGTACAAACAGAAGATACCATTTTGGAAAGTGAATTCAGTGACTGAGTGTTGACCTTTCTCAAGGACACAACTGCCTTCCTGCCACTCCACTTTCCCACCCGAGGAGAAACAGATCCTTATTCCATGACACTTGTGTCCTGTTCAGACACCAGATGAGAATGATGCCCATTACTTAATAGTCAGCTTATTATTGCACTAAGAACGTGAAATACAGAATAAAATCTTTAACAAGAAACATAATTGTCAAGAATTAACAGAATTAAGACTTCTGTCTTCTGACACCATGCAGTCTGGTAGGCTCTTCTTGCATCATGATGAAAGTGTAAAGACATTTTACTGAGGTGACCAGAAGAAATCTCAAAGAACAGTCTTCTCCACTCCCACCTTCATCTGTTACAATTCCCCTTCAGCATCCTTAATATTACCCCCCCCCCCCCCACACACCTCCCCCCTTTCTCCCCGGAAGAAGATGTGGATACTTACCCCCTTTTCATATACTCACAAAACACAAAGGGCAAGGGGCAAAGGGG
>Ga0123354_10003977_pt1 | contig 20708 bp, 15 predicted proteins | sample TergutLab28metaG_2_FD_97872 | JGI IMG/M metagenome (GOLD analysis project Ga0123354, IMG submission 97872) | Labiotermes labralis P4 segment gut microbial communities from Petit-Saut dam, French Guiana - Lab288 P4 | ecosystem: Host-associated > Arthropoda: Insects > Digestive system > Gut ...
CCCCCCCCCCCCCCCCCCCCCAATCAGGGGAGTCTCGCCCGCTTCTTGCTTAACTGGGTCCTGCGCAGTTGCCCCAATCCTTGGAGCCTCTGTGCAGGAACCCTTATCAGAGTCCCCAGATGCGGAGCTCTCCATATCCTTGAAGTTTTCATTCGTGCGCTCCATTTCGGTCCCACAAGTAATGGGGAAATATGTGGTCCACCAAGTAGAAACCCCATATTGGTAAGGCTGAAATTACCCCTGGGAGGTTGCCTGGTATCCCATGGGGTGCTGTTTGGGACAGACTCACCCACTGCCATTCATCCCATAGGCACAGCACTCACACCGTAGGATTGGGGATTTTTTTTCAAGGTTTACTCCTTTAGATCCACTGTGTTCTGCATAACAGGGTCACCTCTCGTAGGATATGGCTTTTCGCCATGCACAGATGGTCTTATGTGTTGAGAGGCTATAGAATGCATCTATCACCCCTGGGGAATAGCTGAAGCCCCTCCAAAGTGTTACCTATGTCAGTCTATTGAAACACGGCGGCCCTGGAAACGGCCCGGCCGACTCCCCTTGACCCCATCGTACAGGTATGCACCGCATAATGACGTTTTGGTCAAGGACAGACCGTATATTTGACAGTGGTCCCATAAGATTATAATATTATAATATAATACCATTGTGTTACAATTGCTTATAGTATTCAGTACAGTAAAATGCTGTGCAGGTTTGTAGCCTAGGAGCAGTAGGCTATACCATATAGCCTATGTGTGTAATAGGCTATACTGTACTATCTAGGTTTGTGTAAGTACACATTCGCACAATGACGAAATCGCCTAACGATGCCTTTCTCAGAACGTATCCCCTTCATTAAGCGATGCATAGCTGTATTCTCATTTTGCAGTAGATCTCTTTTGTGTTTGATGTTTTGTATTGAATGGTCCTCCTAGCAATGACCTAGTAAAATCTCATAAGGTATATAGACTCAGTCGTCCTTGGTAAATGTTACTCATGCAGAGTACTTATTTGTGGATACTTGGATAATACAGTATTACCATTTTTAACTGTTATTATTCAATTCCTGTATTTTTCTTCCAAACTCATTTCTGGAGTTTCCAACATTTTTAAAATATACAAATGTGATAATCAGTGTAGCCCAGTTAATGCTTTCTCAGTATTGTCTTTGGATTGTGCAAGCAAAATGCAATCCGTGGCGAATGTCAGGTGAGAGAGATTTCTTGTTTCTTTGAAATCTGAATTCCCGAAGTTTTGTGATGTTCTGTAACTCACTGTCCCTGTTTGGTATGTGTGTTACATAGAACCAGGAATATTCTTGAGGTCAGAATATATTACATGTATATAAATTTGAAGTGCAATGCATTAAAATATTGCAGTGTGGCATTGTTTCTTATTTCAGTTGAGAATGAGTCCCATTGTGATTTTGTGAAGCTGCGTGAAATGTTGATCAGAACGAACATGGAAGACATGCGAGAAAAAACACACATGCGACATTATGAACTCTATCGCAAGAAACGTTTGGAACAGGTAACGCATGAATGTGTGTTTAATGAAATAGTTACGCTGGTTTTTTGAGTGAATAAGTAACTTTTTTCCATTTAAGTGATTTTAAGCTTGAGCATTGATTTATGTTTATTATTGGTCCTGTTTTGGAGGTCTGCTGCACATGAGTGTAGACTGTCCTGTTACAATTTAGGAAGAATTTACTGTATCCATGTTCAGGGTGAAATTACATGTAGTCCAGCTCACTCTGGGAGCCAGGATAGTGTAGTCAATATAAGGACTTGCTATGGGCTGGATGGTCTGGGGATTGAATTTTGGTGGGGGTGAGTTTTGTCACCTGTCCAGACCAGCTCTGAGGCCCACCCAGCCTACTATACAGTGGGTTCCATGTCTTTCCTGGGGATAAAGCGGCCAGTGCATGGTGTTGACCACCCACCCCCATCTAGTGCCAAGGTTAAAGAAAGAGTAGAGCTGTACCTCTACTCCCCCTCTGGGCTTTCATTTCCTGTTCTAGGGTGAACTTTACCTTTGCCTTTTACCAGTTTACTTCTGCCAGACTTGTGGGAGAGGGAGAAGCTGTTAATTGGTTTCAGCCAGTAGTATTGCTGTATCTTGACGAATGTCGTCATTTCACTTTGATTGAATTATTTTACTAAATCTAATTGCTTGGTCAGTAAAGAGAGATGATAGCTAGTGGGAGAAGGATTTTGCTCTGCAGAATTCCAGACTGGTTCTAGAGCGTACCCAGCCTCCTGTCAAATGGATACTGGGAGAACAGCTCTGGTGTGAAGGTGACAGCTGACCTCTGTTTGTCTTTGAGGTTCAGAATGTGTGGAGCTCTACTTCCATGCCCAGTTTACACCTGTACTGCATTGTGCTTAGCCACAGAGATAAGTGTAGCTTTTTGCTGAGTGTGAACTTTGGCATGTTGTCAGATGGGATTTAGTGATGTGGATGCAGAAAACAAGCCAGTTAGCTTCCAGCAAACATTTGAGGCAAAGCGAAGCAACCATCTTCAGGAACTTCAGCAGAAGGAGGATGAAATGAGACAGATGTTTGTGGTTCGTGTCAAGGAGAAGGAAGCAGAGCTAAAGGAAGCAGAGAAAGAGGTATGGTAACTGGTAATCTCTATTTCATATATAATTATACAATATTTTTTGCTACATGTTTTGGGTGGCCAACCACCATCTTCAGGGAGTAACACCGATATTTAAAACCTGTTAAAATATGTTACATGTGTAGTGATGAAATTCATTGTATTGTAGTAATGTCACAGCCTTGTTAGGATGTAAAATACGTCAAGATGTATATGTTGTTAAAATTCTTAATACTAATACAGTGTTCTGCGTTTGACAGTGCCCCATTACCGTTTAGTGCATATTTTCTTAGTTATAATGTACGACACATTTGCAATAACAAAAATACCGTATCATAGGGATATCCGAGCTCTGTTCGTTTGGAGTAGAATATGATAGTTACAGTGGTGTGCGCATGGTTTAAGTTCCAATTGTTAGATAAATTGCTGTGTATTTCGTGATGGCATATGAACAACTATTAATTTTTGTAAATCATTAATGGATTTGGTCTTTTGTGTAACGTGTATTGCGTATGGTACGGGGGGCAAACGTACACGTGAACTGATGTTTTATGGAGCAGTCCGTTTGTGTCTGGTTACTTGCTGGATCACTGGCATTTCTTTTATCACTGATTGATGTGTTACAGTATGTGGTCAGTGGCTGATACATTCTTTGTCCACAGATTCAAAATATTTTAGTGGAAATGGGGAAAAATGTGGAGAGGAAACAAAGAGTAGCACATGCTTTTATGTGGATAGCAATTTCAAGATGGAGGGGAAGATGTTACAAACAGTGAAAGATTCAGCCATCTAGTAACTTTAAAAGCTGATCAAAATGTGGGAAACATGGGTGGAATGGTGACGAATAATGATGTGGTGTATGTCCCTAGCTGGCGTTAATAGCATTGGATCCTAGGTGTTTCTTTGTCAGTGTAGGACTGTCATGTGACTTTTCCCACACAGCACATGTAACTGACTACTTTCCTCATGTCTTTCCTTCTTAACTGTATGAATGCGCACAGCCAGTACACTTCCTGCCTACTTCATACTGTACACTATAGCAATACCACAAGGGGCTTAACTACTCAAATTATTACATGCTAGCACCCCCATGTAAGAATCTTCTGAAATAGCCCCAGTAGACAGAGTCAAGTATTTCATTAATAACAACAGTTTTTGTAATAATTTTTGTATGTATCAAGTATCTGAGTGGATGTATTTAATAATGTAAGGATTTTCGTATGGTTATATTGAAGTCAGTTTCAGCATTTGTTTTCAGTAAGTGTGTATAATAACCTCTGTCAAACTATATTTCAGAGTGCAGTGGTGTGTGTGGGTGACTAGATAAAAGGCAACGAGAAGCTAATAGAGCTAATTCATCTCTGAGTATCCTGCACTCTGTTATTTGACATGCCGTGTCACCAGAATGCTGTATTGCATTTATTGAACTTCATTTTATATCAATAATTCTATTTTATCAGTGGTTGGCTTAGCATGATATGGAATAAATTTCACTCACGTGACATGAATGTGTCCACATTTTAATTATGTAGATGTGTGTGGTTCTTTGTTTATTGTATGCAGTTGCTCACCGTTAGTTGCTTTAGTGTGATTTTGTTACTGGCTTTTATTACATGAGTGCAGTTGTACTTTAGTGTGATGATGCAAGTTACCAATTTATCATAAAGTAGTGAGTTCATCATTAACATGTAGAATGAGAAGAAGATGAATGTGCTTGTTTATTGGAAACAAAACTTGGATCTGTAAAACACTAGATACAGGGAAGTCAATGTGAAAAGTGTCAGAAGGATGTGGCATTGGGTATCTTATTCTTGGTGCCTGGAAGAGGAAAAGAAGCGAAATTAAAAGTGGTGATATGCCAGTACTTCAAGTATAGGTGTCAAAGGAAGGTGATGAAAAGATGTGAACATGAAAAGTCAAGCAAAACTCACTGTTGGGTTTATGTCACAGAAGAGATGAAAGGCAAACTAATAACTGGAATTCTTCTTCCACAAAAATTACAGATTTTTGAGGCGTTAAATGAAGGAAAATCAGACTTACAGGTAGTGTGTGTTGGATAGATGGCTGGAGAAAGATGTTTTGGTTTGAGGCACCTCAGTATCTATGGAGAAAAATTATTTGCAGATTCAGAATTATTTTTTAAATGTCACCTTCACTAAGGTTTGTTACTTCAACAGCTCCTCAGTTGTGACAGAACTGGCTTTAATATTACAATTCTTTGGTAAAACAGATCTTGCTTGCCATGAAGAAAAATCACTTCCTGGTTATAAAAGGAACAAAGAATGGGAGAGTATTGTTGTCTGCTGTAGTGCCTGAGGTAACCGTAAACTAAAACTTGCTTTGTTGGAGAGTCAAATGAACCTTGTGCCTTCGAAATATAGATGTATTAGAGTGTTCAGTTTGGTGTAGTGGACAAAAAGATGTGTGTTACAACTCAGAAACTGAACAGGATTGTTGTTTTGCTGACGTAGAAGGGTTTTTTAAAATAAAAACATTGTAAAGGAAATACGTTGTGGTCTTCACTTCTCCTGGGACGTAGCACAGTGTTGATTGGCGGTTAGTTATCAAAGTTTCGGGACAGCCTGTCGGGTCCATCATCAAGGGGCAAGCAGTTGAAGAAGCCTTTGAAGATGGTACTGATAGGCTGTCCCAAATATCTGTAACTAACCACCAATCAACACTGAGCTATATCCGGGTGTATTGATGACGTCATTTATACTGCCACAGAGGCCTGAAATCACAAAAGCTGTCACTGTTGATATGCCCTTTGTCCTGAAGAAAAACCTAAAGTGTCAATTTTTGGACCAAGTTGTCATCGAACAGTGACAAAACGATATTTACAAAGACTATTTCAGTCACTTATGTTGTAGAAGTTATTGATGAAGGAGGGGAAATGCGAAATGAACATAAAATGTGTTTGTTGGATGACACAAACTTGGGAGGAAATCAAGCAACTATCACCGGCGTGACGATGGTGAAGGCTATTTGGAGAAGAAGAAAAATTTTTAGAGCAACTGTCAAAGGAAATACTGGAAGAAAATTGTGGAGAAATTATTTCATAATTACAACTTGTACTACTATGTGAAAATGAATATTGTTGATGGAAGAATAGATGAATAATGACAAACAACTACAGGTGACTGGGCAGTGACATAATGGATCTTATTGATCATTAGGAGCAGTGAAATTTGATGGAGTGAGTCATAGTGGCTGATTAAAGGCTGTTGGGACAGAACTTGCTTATGCTGAATGGCTGAGGCAGGTGAACACTGCAGGTACCACTTTTCAGACACAGTTGTGAAGGAGGGAGGGCACCTCAGAAATAAACACTCTTACTCATCTCCTCAGAGACTGAACTGTCATTTACAAACATATGTTGTGTTAAATACTGTTTCGTTTGTAAGATATTTTTGTTTGATGGTTTACTGTATTTTCTTAATAATTTATTGTATAAATATGCATTATGTTCAGTGTATAGTCTTGCAGGTTATTAGTTTTTGCACTGGCATAGTTGAATTTTCTGTTCTATGTGGTAATGTGACATGGTGTCACTGTGTGCTCAGTTTCCAGTGTTTTGAGTCGCATTGGTCACGTCATCAAGGGTTGAAGTAGCCAAGTACCTTGAACATGTGGCATTTAGATTGTTTTGAAACGTTAGGAACTGGTTACCCAGTGATGCAGTATCGTATCCCAGAAAAACAAAACCTCGCTTACAGTGCTTTTCATTAGTCCCATGTTTCCAGTTATCTGATAGTCCTTCAGTGCTGTTCAGGTTGCATAATTGGGACTGCTGTATGTTATTGCAGAACACACGGAGTAGTAAACACATGCTTACATGGTGCCTAATGTGGGTAATTGCATTCATATTTTGAATGCTTTTTAACTGATGAGTGTCTGTTTTTCAACAGCTTCATACTAAATTTGATAAACTGAAGAAGGACCATACTGAGGAGAAGAAGAAGTTGGAAGAATCTCGCAAGAAGCTAGAAGACGAAATCATAGAATTTAACCGCAGAAAGCAGCAGCTGCAGCAGCAGCAGCAGCAAATGTCCAGCAGTCATCACACACTGACTCTTGGAAAAAGCAAGAAAAAGTAGATGATTTAATGCTTCTTTGTTGTAATTTTCTTGGTATTTAATTATCATTGCCAGTGTTCTTTATGCACTGCCCTTTTTTTTTGTGACATACAGTATTTCATTGAAACATAACTTTGTAGATATGTCTTCTGGGATGTGACACCTTGTTCACTGGTAAAGAGCACCTCAGAAACCTCAGTTAGTTCCTGTGATAGACACATTATCACTGTCTGAAAGACTTGAATCTTCATCAACACTACTGTGAGAGCTCAAATCTCGCAAAATATGTCTCGTCAGACGGTTCCGTATGTGCACACTTGACACCTAGACTACTGTGTCAAATGTCACGATGTAGTAACTGTCACTCCTCTCTTTTCTGCCTTGTGTCACAGGTGATGCCTTCACTCAAAACTGGTATTATGATATGTTATGCTAGTTTACTTCATTCCCCTAATTGAAGTCTGTAATGGAGCGTACTTTAAAATAAGTGATTATTACTTCATTATATTTTCCAGTTAGTATGTAGGTTTAACATTTAACGTTGAATGATCAGTACATTTCACAGTCCAGGGGTAAATAAATGAATAAATAAATAATTAAAAGTAAATAATTATAATGCCACTGGGCTTGTTTGACCTGTTGATTGTAGTACAAGAAAACACTAGTGGATGTAATAATTATTAAAGTATTCAGTTGATTTTGTTTTGTAATCTGCAGAGTTGCCATATGTCTGAATTGTATAGTTAGGAGTCAGGAGGACTATGACTGACCAAGAAACAGGTATGTCCATGTGTATGGTAGTAATAAAAGTCATTAAGCATACAACAAGGGTTTTTTGAATTACCTGACACAGCTATCAGCATGGGGAGGTTTTATGGATGTAGTTGCTGCTGAGTTTCAGATATAGCTATAAAAAATTTGTTTAAATCAAGTACCATGAATACTGGGAAGCTAAGCATTGGTATATTATCATGCAAGCTGCAGGTAATTTTGTGTGATTCTTGATATACCATACTTTTTGAAACCAGGCAGACTGGGATAATAGTAATGCACTACACTAGTATTCACAGGGTTTCCAGTTTGAATCTTGTTAGTAATACTGGCTGTTCTGAATGTGGTGTTTTCATGATCTTTTTCAGTTTCTTCTGGTAAATGTCAGAGTAGTATCTTGTTAGTGCTGCCACCACTTTCAGATCCTAGCCACTGTGTCATTTACCAGCCATCTTGCCAGCTGAGGCTGGTCTGAGATGCCACTTTTACCTTAAAACCACCTACCTTTATTTGTAGTATTTTGCCCTTTTGCCCTTAACCAGCATGTAATGATAATTCCCACCCAAGTTCATTAAGCTATAGGGATGTAGATTATTGAAACTGTGTTATAGGGTGAGCCACATTTATTGACATTATTATAAAAAGCCATTGAATTTTCAAACCTTAAACATTATGAAGTTTTTTGATTCTGTTAAGGTACACAAGTTGCGCAGTTGCAAAGAATTTTGCTGCATTACACCAATGTTTTGTGTGCCGAAATAGCATAGTCAGTGTAGCAATTTGCCATGGGGCTGGACAGTCTGGGGAACAAATCCTGGTTGGGTCAAGATTTTTCACGCCAGTCCTGACTGGCCCTGGGTCCCACCCGGTCTGCTATAAAATGGGTACCAGGTCTCTTTCCTGGGGTTAGAGGGGCCGGGGTATGGCGTTGACCACCCACCACCATCTAGTGCCATGGTTAAAGAAAGGGTAGAGCTATACCTCTGCTCCCCCTCTGTGCCATCATGGAAAGTTATAGGGTGAACTTCATCTATCTCAGTTCTTTATTGTTCAAGAAATTGTGTGTGTGTGTGTTTGTGTAAATAAATAATATGCATTAGTATATGATTGTATGCCATGTAATTCTCATGTAATTTCCACCTAATGATGTAGTTTCCCTGTACTTATAACAGGTGGTACTTCTGTGTTTAAAATTGCCATTTCAAGGATAAAGATGCAACTTGATACGTAGCTTTAATGTAGAACAGATGAGAATTGGGAAGGAAGGGGCAGTAGTATGAGAGGGGAAAGGAAGATGAGAGAGGGATGAACAAATGATTACTCATTGAATTTCAGTAGGCCTGTTTCAGTAGTAAATTTCTTTAACCCTTGGATATCCAATCTAGTGGAGAGGAAGATTAAGTCACAATAGCTGATAAGTTGTTTGTTGTGGTCAGCTTCCTTGCTTATGGCCTAGTCTATAGATGTGCAGTTAGGATGCCAAATAACTGAACGTAGGCGATGTTTTAGCACAGAAACAACACATATGTAGTTTAATCTTGATAGACATTGAGGAGGTAAGTCTTAAAAACATTTTGAGGCCTATATGTTTGTTGGAAGCTACTGCCACTTGACAGACTTTGACCGGCATCATGTAGGCTCATTGAGGTTGAGGTTGGCCTAAGGCAATGTCCTGTGTGCTGGCATTCAGCTTCCAGCATCCACTCACTTGCATGTGTTTGTTGTTGGTGTGTCCTGCATGTCAGCACATGGCCAGTAGCTTGGTGGCATCGTTGAAAGTACACGCTCTGTCTTTGCTGGAGAATAATGCATAAAGTTTGATAAATGGTGTAAAGAGTTTAAGCAAACATGATGTACTAAAGAGCTGATATCAGAAACTTCGGGAATGACAACCACTTTTATTGCAAACTTGGTGACAAATGTTCGATATTCCTTATTGCTGCTTCTCACTGTAGTGACTAGGAAGACATGGGTGAACAAGCTTGGTTGCTGCTTCATACCAAAATGTCCGTTTTAAATGCATGGATGCTACATGCTGCAATGCAGAACAGTCCGATTTATGAGCATGTGTTTGCACAAGGGAGCGTGAGGAATCACGTGCATGTTGGATTCAGGAATGAAAACTTACTGTCACTTCATAATTGTAGTTCTGTGGGCTAAATTATTGGTTCCCAAAAAGTACAGTACATTGTTACATGAATGCAAAATAAGTTATGACACACGCAGTTCAGAATTGCTGTCCAATAATTTGTGTCATATCGGTTTCTCTTTGTAGGTCGGAAGGGCTGGCTGGTTAATATGACTGATGACTTTCACTGTCCGTCATGATACCACATTGAGACAAAATTGTACGTACTTTGAAATTGTACATTGTTGAATGGCACACTACATCAGTGGCCAGTAGTGAAGTTCCCCACTTGAAACTGTACCACAGTGGTGAAGGTAATGTGGAAGTCTATTGACTTTACCAATAATTGATGTTATATTCATTAATTATTAATTGTGTGCTTGTGGAACTGCTTTGGAAGCTTCTTGGTGTACTTGCCATTCTTTGTGCATGGTGCATTTACGTTCATCACACTTCATGGGCCATGAATCGTTTGTCCAGCAACTTGCACTGTTCTGGCTCCATTTGGCATATAAGAATTCCCATGCTGATATCAATTTTGTGTGTGTGTGTGTGTGTGTGTGTGCACAGGCTACCAAATTGGGATGGTCATTTGGCTGTCTGGGGAAGATGCTCCTGCTAGTATCTGCACAGTTTTGATTGTGCATTATTCTAATGAAGAATGCAGGCTTTCTGCCACAGTTGCCATATACTGTGATACTTTTGATGCATGCATTGTGGCAGTTCTTGAAGATGAAGTGATAACAGAAGAACTTGCATCGACACATTTCTGAGTGGCAGGGTCAATGATCTGTGCCCCTTCAGTAGTGTTCTGCTGCTAAGCTCTTGCTGATTATGGGTGAAATTCAGGTCGTTTGGCTGCAGATGTGATTGTTCATTGCTGTTGTGTGTATAGTCAGATAGTGTGTGCAAATAATCCATCAACACAACATATACTGTAAACATCCACAGCTACAGTAATAGCCATACAACATACAACCACACAATGTATTATGGGATCTCGAATTTCAAAATGAATTTATTCACAGAATCAGTGTAAAATGAGTATTGTAAAATTAAATGGTCTGTATATACATTTAAAAGGCATGTGTACATATAAGGGCAGTACAGTGTAACTGTGTGTGATGTAGGTTAAAAACATGTATTTATTAGAAATTAATTTCTAGGCACTATTTGAGTTGGTATAATTTGAAAGGTTGTTGTATATACATTTTTTTGCTTGGTATCTTGCTGTGTATTCCCAAAGTTTAGAGGCCTCTAGACTTTGTCAGTACACAGTACAGTGAACCAGAAACTCATAATGCTATACATGTAACACCTTTGGAATCAAAGAGTATTTTGATAGTGACTTTTAGAAGAACTAAGCACACTTCCACACCTGTAGGTAGCATTTACTAATTGACTTCGAATAATTATGTAATTGTGAGTTAAATTTAAACTATTTCAAAAAATTTTCCAAAATACCACCAACTGTAATGAGTTCACTACAGGATCCTGAACAGGAAAATCATCCTTTCAAATTATACCACTTTAAAGGGTGGCCTATGAATTAATTATTAATTAGATACGAGTATGTGTTGTTATTTACATCACACACAGTTACACTACTGCCCTGGTATGTACATATGCCTTTCAGTGTATATACAGTACAATTTATTTTAGATTACACATTTTATACTGATTTTGTGAATGAATTTATTATAAAGTTTGAGATCTGATACTGCATTTTGCAGTTGTAGGACATAACTTTGTATTTTTCTTCTGTACAACCAGATGATGGCTGTTAGTGTAACTGAAACATGTAGCTATTGATCTTGACAGTATGTGTTGTGTTAACGCATTATTTGTGGTTTTGTATGAATATACTCTCAATTGCTGAAAGAGCTTTCTGCATGCAAGAGAGGATTTAAGTGACCAACTCAGATGAATGTTTGATCCACTTCTCTTTGCAGCATTGTGAGTCATACTTGTTCTGGCCTACCATGACGATGGTGTTTAATCTCAATATCAGGCTGCCACCCACTGTACCCTAGGGATAGAAAAGCACATACATCACGGGATCAAAGTGTGAGCTGTTGATACTGAGCTTTATCATATGTCCGTCAGGATCACATGTATGCATTTGTAAATCACGCTGGTTTAGAGGCCCTCCATTTACATATCCAAAAATGCTGGCACCTTCATCAGCTGTTGTTAAATTATGATGTGTCTGGTGTGTGTTGTTGTCCCTGTGGGAAGCCATGTTAACAACAGTAAAAATGTGCTTTTCTGCTATTGCGTGATTTTTTCAAGTAATTCGGTAGTTTGTCAGCATTTGCTATGCATGAGTGTAGACATTATTTTGTCTTAGTATTGCATGCAGCCCATCTGTGATGTCAGCATTGAGTCACTGATTTGTTTGGTGAGTCATCTGCTGCTGATTTACCATACTGCAGTCAATTATACAGGGCTGAGTATGCTGACAGTTATTACGTGGATGCTTATGGCTGCTGTGATGATAGATGTGTAGTCTGATCTTGCAAATATAAGGACCATGCCCAGCAGTGTAATTGATTTGTGCTGCCTTAGAAAAGAGTTGTATTATCAAATGTTCTTCTTGAAGTTTCAGTGATGTGGGTTTTTTGGATTGCTCGCTAGGCTTCTGGGGATTGGATGAAATTTGTACATCTTTTTGCCTTTCCTCTGCAGCAAATATATGCTCATATGGCAGCAATACTTGAAGGTATTTCAGATGACTTTTTGGCATTAAAATTTAATGAGTGACAACATTGCTGCTTGATACTCATCTCTCCACAGATATGGGGATCCACCTGATATTCAGTGGATGTGTGATGATTTAAGAATTAGGGCAAAATGTGCTCTGTTTCCTGTATGGGTCTGTGTGAGCTGCCTGCTGTGCACAACATGAAGCTGCCTCTTCAAGTGTTCCATTTCCTTGCCCTGATTGGTGCCAGTATTTCTTTTTTTCAAGAATTTTGTTCATATCTCACTTGCATCTTGTTTTTGAGGTTCACTGAACTGGGTCAGGCGATCTTGACTTCAGGATTTAAGCTGATTCTGGTTGACCTTTCTTCATCAGTGCCAGGATATTGTGATGATGATGATGAGATCATCATCATCATCATCATCTTGGAAGTATTTTGAACTCTTTGTGGCAATGATACACTAATCCAAAGTAGGAATTTCAAAGTATTATAATATTCATTGAGTAACAACAGTACAAACCTAGTATGTAAAAAACGGTTATCAACCACATATCAAGAGAGGGGTTTGAAATGTTGTTTAAATTTTATTTAACGTACTTTTGTTCATAATACTTGGAATCCTATCTCAATGAAATATTGACAGGTAATTAAAATATTAACCCAAAGTGTATTTAAGGTATCTCACTTGCTTTTGTAAGTGGCTGTATAAATATTTCATTATAGTTTAGCTACTCAAGTAGCATTGTGACAAGAACAAGGAAACATTGATAAGAAATGTTTGGTAATTAAGGATAGGGTATGTGTGTAGACATCTTAATATTATCATTAATAGTGTTGTGACATCTGTAACCCTTAGCCATAACATGGGTGTGACTTCACACGCAAACCAAAAGATTTTTTTGTGTATAAGCTTGTGAGTAACTAGCTAATGTCTTAACGGGCATTTGAAAAATGGAATGGAAAAACTGTATAAAGCATTTATTGACATTTAAAGTGTTGCATTTTTATGCAGCTAGTGTATGATGAGGTAAATATAGTTATTTAATGTTTATTTATTGTCATCAAACATGTATTGTATACTAGTCTAAATTATTGTGTATCTTGTTTTAGTTGGAAGATTATGTGCATGACATTTAAACATTACTGGGAATATGTAGTCTGCATACACTGTTTTTTGAACCGGACTTTAAATGTGTTGTGGGCTTTTTTTTTTTTAAATTTCCCATTGCATTTGCTTGTTGCAAAAAATTATGTATTCACCTACCAGAGCACAAAGGTGCACTCCATTAGAGTACACATCTTTCCAGTTGCATACTTTGATATTCTGCAGAGTTTTGCCATTATGTTCATTTATGCAAAGTACAAATTAGATACTTCAGAAGGATTGAAGTTATTTGTACCTAAATTTACTTAAATAATCAGTGTATGAAAAGGATTATGTAACAGTAATTATGAATAGTTATGTGGTTTGCATGGCCACATACAATTTGTATGACAGTGAACTACTTGTAAAGTTTGAATTAAGCTGTATATGAACTGAAAATAATCCACGTGTGTATGCTAAATATTCCAAGGTACCTACTGATCAGTCTGCATCACCAAGTCCACGATCTTCCTGCCCTCTGCAACACTGCATGCAGTTAGTAAAGGGTTCTCATTTCCTGGACACAAAATGTCACCTGTCCTGTCCCCAGTACTGACATTTAGGATGTGTGAAAGTTTTTGTTTGCATCCATGGCTTGGTGCTGAAGGACCTAGCTTTTTTATTTACAGCTCATAAGGGAAACATAACGTCTGCTCCTGTGGCTAAATGTGGACATTTTAAAGGCAAGAGTGCACGTGCCAGTCATTCTTAACCTTGGCAATAGGTGAAGGTGAGTAGCGAGGTTCAATTCTTGACAGCTGATGTCAGTAGTGGTGGGCATCAGTGCAATTCTGGCCCCAGAAGCGAACAAGAGAATTCCCATTGGCTCTGCAAGGTATCAATACTGAAGCCAGGTAGTCTAAAGAGTCAGTGATAATCAACTATCATGGTCTGAGGTGGCATAAGTAATGACTTCATGGTGCTGAATAATTCTTGACAAGTTGATAGTCATGTAGCTAGTCAAGTTCTGTCTTTTTATAGAATCAAGAAGTTTGTTATGTTCATACATTCCCACCACTGGCTCCTGTCCTGAGCATGGGCTTGGTAAGCAAAAATCAGGATACAGATTTGAGCATTTAAGTGGTTAATGGATTAGAGAAGAAGAAAAAAGTACATATTCCATGGTCTCTTGAAAGTGCGGGTGTAAAACACATTCATTGATGATTCTGGACTTTGAGGTAGGTTGGAAGTTGAATTAAAGGAGCTGTACATGATGACTGATGGTCAAAATAAAGTGAATGTTTTTTGGAGTACTGCATACAGCACAGTATTGGGAGGTCTGCATATTCCATATCCATTGCTGCTATTAAATGAATTTTGTTAACATCTTGTGTTTGGACCTAGTGATAAAAGTTATTGAGCACTCCATCTTATATAAGTCTAAATAATGCTCAAATTTAATTATGTAAAAAAAACATTGCTATAAAGAACACTGTATTACATGACAGCGTAGATCTCATTGTGGTCCATGATTAGGAATGTTGATTAATGTTATGTGTACTTATGGAACTATGAAGAAAAATTATTGGTATTGGACAGTATGTGCTGTGTATTGGCTTTTCAAGTGCCGTGCAGACAGTATGTTTTCTGTGTTAATTCTGCTGCGTTAAATTTTTATCTGCATTAAATTAACATGAAAGGCAGTAATGCTGGAAACCTGTAAATAGCTAATTTGAAAATCATGGAAACCTAAAAAAGAGTGCCGAGGAGCTGTAATCTCAGTTCAGCACATTTTCCTTTTCATAGGGGTGATTAACGTGTAACTTGAATTAAGAATGTTTTAATTTAGAATTGTTTATTTCAACTGTGCCAATATAATGCGAATTTATCGAAGTGATTGAAGTAATTACCTGTTGAAGTGTTAAGGAGGGTAATGGGACAAAGTAACATAATGTGTAGTAAAAGTAAGTACTGAGATTCATACTTTGTTATTAGGGCTGTTAAATGAAAGCCAGTCTGATGTAAGGGCCGTGAAGCATGGGTAGAATAGAACACTAAAGCATACAGAACCATAGTTGGAAAAAGTTGGCTGTGGATGCATTTGGGATGTGCACTGGATGTAACTTGTCGCAGGGTATTGCTTAATGGAGGACTTTTGTGGATATGGTAATGACCCCTTGGGTTCCATAAAAGCAGCCAATACCTTGTTCAACTGAGCAACTGTAAATTTTTTAAGGCAGACATGTTATGGTGTTAGGTTACGATATAGGATAGAGTTGCATAATTCATAGCTCCTCTATTATGACTACAAAATGACCTGAACTTTCTGCTGGTGGCCCTCTTGGGTACTAATTATCATACGCGAGATTTGCTGTTTCATTGGCAGTTTTCTTGAGGATTCAGTTTTTCTGGAATGTGACGCTATTTCGCTGAGTTGGGGTTTCCCGACGTTTCGAAGGAATGTGGTGCCCTCGTCAAAGGTTGTGGGTTCAAAGAACAGATATCATTTGGAAGTGGCATGTGCTTACGTGGATAGTTTGTCTCGTGTGGAAATGACTAATTCAGGAGATCCAATTTATACCCCTCGTCTGCAGTGGTGTTATTTATTTTTGAGTGAAATGTGTAAATTATAAAATGCAAAATGTGTATGTACTTAACTTTGCTAGCAGGTTGACTATTGGTGTTTATTGTATGAGTTATAAAGTGAGATTAGGTGTGCCAGATAATAAAAAGGAGTAGATTCCTTTAGTCCTAATTATGTAAACGTTACGAAATTGCACCGGTTCGTTATTGGAATAGGTTATAGATCAATACTTTTTCTACGCAGGGTGCCGTGATGCTTGGACACAAGCAGACATAGAAAGAGCTTGCAAGGCTTACATTCCTCGAGTTTAGTCTGCTCTTAATTTTTTCATGAATGTTATTTTGTTAATGTTTTTACCAAATATTTGAACTTTGCCACACTTTCAGAGAATTTATTACCTATCTCTATGTTGTGATTTTGTCTTGCATTCTCTTCATGAGACATGAATATGTACTGTACTTGATATTCTGAGCAGTTACTTACATGCCAGTCCTTACTGGCGACTACTCTGTTTCTGCGTTTTCCTTAATGCTATGTATGTTTGCACCCTATAAAGTAACATCATCAGCAGAAACCAGAGGCTGATGTGCCCTATTCATTTCAGTCTCTCAAAGTTTCCTTGCACGTTCCTAGTGACATATTCTGAAGCAGTGGCGGTAAAGCACCTCTCGTTACCGATTATTCTGAGTGGGAAATGTTATCTCTGCATGTTCTAACGTCACCATAGGTTGCATTGGACCGCACCTAACTAGTTTCATGGTTATAGCAAACTCAGTGAAAATATTATAGATAAAGCTTAACTGATACCTAGACTTTCTTGAAGCCTATAAATGGATGATGTGTCGCCTCCTTTTTTCACATTTTTTCTCAAGTATTGACGAACACAGACCATATGATCAGTATTAGATCTGTTACATGATCCCCCAATCCACGTAATTTGTCTACATGCGGACTTGACCTTGCCAGAATAATGTCCTATATATTCCAAGACTGGACCGGCCCTGGGTCCCACCAAGCGCGCCCGCGCGCGCGAGGCATGCTACAGGTTTCATGTTCGTTTTTCGTTTGTTAGGTTGTTACGAAGTTTCTTTCAAATATACTGGTCTTTTCATTCATAACATGTTAATTTTGTACGGTGAAGATTTGTTAGCACCTCGTCCAACTCCCATGCTGGAGGGACACCGCTTTTCGGCTGTCCGCGACTGATCTTTCAGTATATTCGCAGCCACCCGCTATATCTGAAAGCCTTCTTCTCCATCCGCAACCTGAGGACGCGCCATGACGTGGTGACAGTAACCCAACAATTGCGAGCTTTCTGTCAACAGCGTCATGCAATCCTCCCAGGTCATACTCGATGCTTTCTGGGTTTAAGTGTTGGCCCTGAGACCGGTAAAAGTGACATGAAAAGGTCTGTGATGTTCCTCAGTCGTTCCAGGAAGTTAAAAACTAGTACCCCAGATTAGGAGACGATCGCTTATTCCAAAACGTTTCGAGCCATTCTACCTTAGGATGCAGTACCTTCAGATTTTCTAACAGCATGATTAAATAAATACATTAGGCCTCTCGTCATAGAAGCTTGGAAGAAAGTCGCAAGAAACAGGAACAAGAGGAATATGGTACAGCGAGTCAACAGAGGATCAATTTTACCCAAACGCGAAACAGATAAAATTATCATAATTTTTAATATTTTATTCAAGGACATATTTTGTAGTTCCATCTGAATGGTCACTTACTGAAGACAATAACTGAACATTTTATGTAACGAACTAAGACTTAGAGTTAATAATACCAATATATGGAATTTGAAGGCTTCGAGTGAAAACACAACATGTTGGGTTGTACCGATAATATTGTTCACGGTTGCATTAGATGGACAAAAAAATTCCTTGTTACAAATATTCTGCCTATATTGACATATTTCATTATCATGACAAGTGCTGCAGCACGAGTCATTGAATTTCGCAATGCGCGGAAGCTTTTAATTATTTCCATATTTGAGGACATACAAGAAAACAAGTTTTCTGGCAAGATGGATTGTCCTAATAGCTTTGCGACAGTGCATTAATATAAAAATCATTTCAGTGAGCCAGTGCGCAGGCTCGCTTGAGCGTCGGCAGTACAGGTTTTAGTTCGCTCAAAACTACTGAATGGTTTTCATTACCGCCAAATTCATGTGGGATGCTTAAAAAACACCAGTTGCTGAGGTTCAGGTTCGTTGCTCGGTGTGACCGTGCACAAAGCCGCACACTCTTAATGTCACTACATAGACAGAGAGTAGAAAAGTCCTGTTTCTTTTATTTTATAAGCTTTATGTACGCTAGCAACAGCCGTTAATGTGATATGTAGCTATCGCGGTATCTGTTTTTTTTTCCCATGCGATTCGAATATTCAGAATATTTTAAACCTTTTAAAGCCCACTTTATATACTTTACTATAACTGTAGACGTATGTACCACCAGCTTTAACATTCAGAAATTCTGTGTTCTGCCCACAATGCATTTATGTGTTTTGTGTGGATCTGAGAACAAACAGCGATTATTTCTCCATACAGGATTAACTGATTGGTTTTTATATCCGAAGCAGAGTGTTTCCTGCGCGGTACGGACTGAGTTTTTAATTGAGACAGATACAGTTTCGTCCTTAAAAGGTTAATTTAACTGGTAAATTTTTAGGTAGGATAACCCATTGTATTTTAAATAAACGTATAGCCGAAATATATGGCTGTTTTTACATGTAAGATAAAGTTGTGTATATTGTGATCCTGCTTGTATTGTTTATATATGTATATATTCACTGTTGAAGTTTAATTGCAAAATTTTAATTATATGACACTGCAACGTATTTTACCTACTGCACATTGTAGAGTTAACAAAGACAGCGACTATATTCTGGGCGAGCAACGCCGACTGCTCCTTGTATACTATAAGTGACAACGGTTGCAATCAACGTTTTGCGGATAGTCGCACACATTAATGATGTTATTGAAGAACAGCCCCTCCGGACAGTAAAACAACACTGCATTTCCCCAGTTACATTCATAAAATGCATTGCAGATTGTTGGATGTGGCAGGTAAACAGGGTTTTCATTTGTAGAAGGACATTGCGGTTTCTTAGCGGGTTTACAGACCTCATAAACCGGATCAAAATACCAGTATGAAGGACACTCAAAAAGCTGGGCTTCACCTTGATAACAACTAAAGAACTGAGAGCAGTTGGCTGTATTCTGCAGCAGGTAGACGTAGCTCAGCGCACTGTCAGGACATACGGGGGGACTGCCAGAAATTTGTAGTTTCACTGTTGTTATCTGCGGTGTACAGGACGTTCCTTGAGGAAGCTCACATCGACTCGGTGACGGCTGATTATATTGCATTCGATCAGGGCATCGTAGTAGCAGGGCTGGTGTCGTTTCGTTTTGGTTGCAAAGAAAGGCGAAGCTGCATTCGAACTGATGTGGTATCAGAGCAGGTTCTGATACCGGACAGGTCACAGTAGGGGGCTGCTCTGAAGCTGTGCCGAGCGTTGCCAGCAACAGCGCGACCATGAGAGCACCTGCAACAAGCACCTGTTGTCACTTATATCAGTGTTCAGTTCTGTAGCAGCGTCGAGCGAGCAGACCTCTTACGGCCGGAGGAATATATTACAGGCGGACCGCCGTGTCCACGGGTAAAACGTCCCAAGACCTCCCGCGGTCACGTGAAACCGCGGATAACAGCGAGCGGTACATATAACGTGATATTCCTGTAACATACATAAATACGGTAAAGTTTAATTGATAAATTACGCACAGTAAGGCATTACCAACATTAAATAAAGTAATAATAAAGTGTACTGTACACTACATTGTACGTTTACAGTGTGCTTTCTCTCTCGTACGCATGAAAGTAAGGGATTAGGACGTTTTAGCCTGATCCTCAAGAGACGATAGAGTAATGAAATTTTTTCTTTGTTCTTCATCACTGCACGAATGGAATATTCGTTCTTGCCATACAACCTGGCAATCTCCGCATACAATTTTTTTTTATTTCAATCATATCCAGAATTTTCACTTTCTCTCTAATGAGAAGGACATCACGGCTTCTCTTAGGCTTAAAAGCACTACCAGCATCACTACTCTTACGCTTTGGGGCTATTATTACGGTAAATAAGGGCTTTCTGAACACAAACACTGCGATAACGCGGCAACTAATTCGAACAGCAAGAACGCTAGAAGCAGAATGGTGGCAAGTTTGTGGGGAAGCGTGGGTACGGGGACAAAGTAAGATGAGCCAAGTACTGGGCGCGTTTCGGCTGCTGGATTTCACCATGTTACGGCCCGTTCTCGTTTGGCGCGCGTTTTGAAACTTATGAACCATTTATTTCTTTAATTTTCTCAATATTTTCGGGTCGCGGTCGGCCGCGGATAACTGAAGACGTGGATACGGGGGTTCGCCTGTATATATATAGTCATGCGTCACATAAGGACAGGGATACAATCTGAGAAATGCGTCGGTAAGCGATTTCGTCGTTGTGCGAAAGTCACAGAATACACTTACACAAACCTACCTAATATAGCCTACTACACACCTAGGCTATATATTATAGCGTATTGCTCCTAGGCTACAAAACTGTCCGGCATGTTACTGTACTGAATACTGTAGGCAATTGTAACAATAGTAAGTTATAATATAATATAATATAATATAATATAATATAATATAATATAATATAATATAATATAATATAATATAATATAATATAATATAATATAATATAATATAA
>Ga0123354_10003980_pt1 | contig 20706 bp, 15 predicted proteins | sample TergutLab28metaG_2_FD_97872 | JGI IMG/M metagenome (GOLD analysis project Ga0123354, IMG submission 97872) | Labiotermes labralis P4 segment gut microbial communities from Petit-Saut dam, French Guiana - Lab288 P4 | ecosystem: Host-associated > Arthropoda: Insects > Digestive system > Gut ...
CAGGTGGCGGACGCTTGTGAGTGCGGTAATGAACCTTCGGGTTCCGTGAAATGCGGGGAATTTCTTGACTAGCTGCAAACCAGTTAGCTTCTCAAGAAGGACTCTGCACCATTGAGTAAGTAAATATGTGTCGATATATATACGTAGTAAGACCATTCCGTCAGGTGTATTTAAATAGGATGCATACATCGGCCTAACGTACTAAATCCTTTGAAGATTAAGATGAACTCCAGTCATTTTTAAAGATTAAGTTCGTCCCGCGCTGTAAACACTCCCCCGTCATTTTGACGTTTTGCTGACCGTGCCTCTCAGTATATTTATCTCAGTATTTAACCAACTTGATGCACAAAATTCATTTCACAATAAGTTTTATTTCATGCCTCTACATGTTTCGAGCACATGAGAAGAGCCTGTTCCTTGGTATCTTTGTGTGGAGAAGAAGGGAAACAGTCTGTGGTGTGCTTTGATGCAGTACTCGCAATTAAACCATTTCAGGTAAAGACGTTTGTACATTTTAAAGCAAAATATTGATGTATGGGTGACAGCGATGTATATTTTTAAAAAGAAAGGTGTGAACACTATATAAATAAAACTGTACCTGGCTCAGCAGTTCTGGGCCCAACAAACAGCAATATTGTCTCGTCTGTAACGCTTGGCATGTATTTTTTATATAGTATTTAACCAACTTGATGCACAAAATTTGTTTCACAATAAGTTTTATTTCATGCCTCTACATGTTTCGAGCACATTTGCTCGAAACATGTAGAGGCATGAAATAAAACTTATTGTGAAACTTACTGTGAAACAAATTTTGTGCATCAAGTTGGTTAAATACTGAGATAAATACCCTTCTTCATGTCTACAAAAACCAGTAAGTTAATGCTGTATCAGAAAATATTCGTCGTTCCCTTCGAGAAATGTGAAAAAAAAATACCCTGTGTAAGAAGAACGTATAATTTTTCACTTGCAAACGTGGAGGAACACATAGTTAGCACTATGCTTTCAATTGCTAATGAGTCTGTTTCCTTGAATAATTAAAAATGTATAATTAACTTATGCTTCAAACACGACTCAAAAAATTGGCTGTATCGAAAATACTGAGCTGAATTATGTTGTACTCTTTAATGGACGCTGCCTTCGAAAATGGTGTTATAAAAGGGAATATGTAGCAACTTTCCTCTAGGCAGTTGAAAGAATGAAGCTCCAAATTTCATAAGAAAATTACGGTACACTACAGCCTATTCACTCTTTGTGTTTATTCATGCATGGAACAGTAGAGAACAGCGTTATTTTGCAATATAATCCAACTAGAATCATAAATACATATAACGAAAATAAAATATTACACTCGCTGTGCATTTTAGGTAATCTATATCGAGTACAACTCCTCAATAATAACCCTGCGTACATTATGATCGAATAATACTACTGACAGAAAGTTACAATTTACGAGCGACCGAGTTCTGTAGCATTCAAACTTCACCCACAAATATTACGTCTATCAGAACTTGGCAGATGTATTGTGAAGTGTGAAAGAGATAACTGCCCTAAAGGAACTCTTCCTATCCCGTCGATAGATCTTGCACACAAAAGTTCTCTGTCAACCAGAAGTCCTCTCCACAAGTATGAGATTTTAAGCAGTGTGATGGCCTATTACGCCAGTCTTCAAAGAACTTGGACGGAGATCACATATAAATTGCCTGCTATTAAGAATGATTACGATGTTGTTTGTGGTTGAGCGGAAACACGCGTGCACCGACGCCAGAGAATACTATCCTTTTTTTGTCATTTTTTATTCCCTCCGTGAAACAAAAGTTCATTTCTTCCAGAATTAATTACGGTATAAAGATTTACAAACAGCTATAGCAATCAGAGAAGTGCACGGTACGACTGCTGACAGAACTAATCGACACTAGGCCTATTACACTGCAACATACAAAATGACAAATCACTTCAATTGTGTTCCTTGTCCAGAGGCACAGGATTTCTCTCCCACACAGAGACCACACGGACGTTCTTTTATCGTCTGCGAATGTAAGGCTAAAGAATGCTCATTTAACTTTATCCTTAGTGCCAGGTACAAATTTATATGCCTCTGTGTAATCACTGTGGACGAAACAATGCATTATAAAGCCCCCACGGCTTTATTTTGAGAATAAACTGAGCGGAACTTTTGTAACCATGGGAAACACCAGAAATGTATATAACCGGTTGGGTTGGTATTGGAATGGACGAGATCCCTAAGGAAACAAAATGGCATACCATAGGATCAATACATATTTAATGTTAAAGAAATTTTATTTTAAGACGTACACGATAGGTAACGTATTTATGACGTAACGCTGTACCGCGTTCGCGTAACCTTTCTTCCAGTGGAAACACAACAACGCATTCTGTGCGTATTGTTGAGCTACACGTCACTTTAAACTATATAACAATATTGAATGTTATACAAAAATTGTTTATGAGTAAAATCATGTCGTCGGTAACAATAAAATGATAATTTTAAACATATTTTCCCAGAATCAAATTTCATGAAAACGCTTCCAGTGGAAGCCGAGGTGTTCCACGCGTTCAGACGGACGGACAGACAGACAGACGGGCAGAGAGACAGATGGAGGGACAGACAGAAATGACGATGGTAATGGTCGCATTTCGAAATTTTGCGAACGCGTCTGAATTGGACTGAACTGGCCTAGGATAAAATAGAAGCTTTGGATTTTTGAACACGATTATCGATCTTCAGATAGCTTAACAGATGAGTAAATTAAAAAGCAGCTAAATAAGATACAAGAACTCTGGTCTTACATCACAGAAAATACAGTCCATCTTCGTTATATTGTAACTTGGTCAATGATATTTAGACACAACCTTTGTCTGTTATTAGAACTTTAAGAAACGCAGGATAAGCAAACCGTGAGCGAAAAATGCAAAGTTTAAAACGTGTTATGTATAGTTATTATTGGGCGTTAAATGGTGAAGACGGAGGAAACCTAAACCTTTCAGCCATATGTGAGGATGTCTTGGGACGGTAATGTTTCACTTGCACTTACCTGTACAGGACAATAAGACATAGAATAAGATGGTCACAGAGCTATTCTCCCAGAGGGAATTAAATGTTGATTTTATGTAAGAACTGTCCAGCAATCAATAAACGACGTAGAGTGGGGTACATTCAAGCCAGTTGGCGTACAAACTGTAAGCTTGAGTGTTATGAGAAAGCTCCCAGTGACGACAAACTGTTGATGTAAACCGTAGATGGGTTTGCATTTGAATTTGTATAAAGCGGAAACGGAAAGGAACATTCGGACCTACGCGAATGAATACAGATAAAAATAGAACAGCGTGGTTTTAGCACGATAATACAGCGCCGAGAAAATTTAGAAGGTAAACACAAACGGCGGTAACTCTCTTGTCACGCAGACAACATCTGTGTATACGAAAACATTTCTTTACATGAATGTTACTCTTCTGAAACGAGTATTTATCCACGGTCCTGAAGAAAATGAGCCAGGATTAAAATAGCGAAGTGCTTCCCGCCTTTCAGTTAGGAATACTTTCCGCCTAATGCTTCATAATGCAAAATTAAATATGGTATGACATATTTATTTACTGCAATTTGGATTTCCAGCCGGTAGCAGTGGTTGGTAGAATTGTATAAAAATAGGACAGAGACAGCATAAAAGGAGAAGCAATACAAGAAAGGATAAAACAATACAAAAACACAAAATATACACAATATAAAACAAAAATACAAAACAAAAAACAAACAAATAGAAAATTAAAAAAACATAAACGGAACAATTAGAATTACTCGAATTATGTAATCAGAATTATAAAAGCATCACTGATCCGCTTTTTATGCCAATGGAACTTTATCTCTAAATCAACACAGGAATATATACTCGTATTACGATGATTTATATACATATATATATATATATATAAATACACAGAATTTATGAAAATTCATAAATCATCCATAAACAAGAACTCTCCTACATGTTTCGGCGACAAATCGTCATCCTTAGGGAGACCAAAAAACAAAGGCATATGAAACCAAGACTTCAAAGTATACACAAGCAATGCTAACATAAAGGCAGTCATGTAGATACTACTGACAACATGATCCTGACACATTCCTTTTTCCTTTACATTCCTGTAGCCGTAAATTGTTCGTGCTTGTGGAGCATTTAAAACTTTATCTTTATATTTACAAAGTTATATTTATGACTGCCAACAGAGACTTATAGCTAATACATTCAGAATTCATGAGTACGGATGACTTATTATGAATTTTTATAAATTGTGTGCTTTTCTTGGTGTAATGAATATGGGTCATAACAGTCACAATACAGGGCACAAATTTCGATAAGCATAGTGAGGTGTTTGGAAACAGATTACTAAAGTTAGCATTTGGACCCAAGAGGGAAGAAATAACAGAAGGATTCAGAGGGTTGCTTAATGAGGAAGAGGGGTCATAATTTTTTACCCCTCACGCTTTATTGTCAAGCTAATATTGTTAAGTAACTATGAGATATTTCAGACACGTAGCTCGCAAGGGATCGGGGAAAAACTTTAAGACACAATCTACGATCGGGTAGATTAGAAATTATTTTATTGTTGTAGTACTGGATATAAAGATGCAAAATATATTCTTGTGAACATGCCAATGGATTACAGGGTTCCATAAAAGACAAGGAATTTACTCAGTAGCTACGTCATTATCACATTCTCATGCGGAAAACTTATTTGGAATTTGTGAATTACAAAGTCGCTTCAAACGTACAAATGGAACAGAATGGAAAATGGTAGTGTAAATAATTTTACTTCGTATTCTAAAAAATGAGTATCGGCTTAAAATTGGTTTCTTGTTTTAAGATGTCTTCACTTGCGCTAACCAAAAATCCCTACACAAAACACTGTAAGGAAATTATACATTTCTAGTCTTTGTTTTCTTACTTTGAATGATAAAGAATCTGGAAGTGTAAGAGTGAAATATATACAATGGTACATCGTAATACGAAATTTCACGAGATGCTGTGACACCCATCAGAATGAATGATAGACGTATTCAGATATGAATCAAATCGTAAAATAAATCTTTCTTTAGAAAGAAACATAAGTAGTTCATCCGAAATATTTCAGGCAAAGCTTGTTGTTAGAAAGACAATTCAATTTGCCAGCATGCAGATGTATTTCGAAACAGACTTCATAGAATTTTATGACATGGCCTAACAATCCACGAGAACAGGGAGCAATAAATGACGTCAGATGCGAAGTGTGGAATTTATAGTTACCTGCAAGAGGTATAAACATTTATCGATTTCAAAGGCTGGGTACAGGCAACGAAACGACTGACGGGCACAGATGCATTTCAAGTTGCTGAATCAACTGTATCAATAAGATTCTCGCTATTTTGCTCAATAGCTCAGTAAGTATTTATGCCTACACTGATACTTATAACCAACTATAGAATTGAGTATTCAAGTTTGCTGGAATATACCACCGTGTCAGTTCCTCATTATTTACCAACAGACATGATGTCACACCCCAGCAGCCTCGTATCTACGTCAGCAACGCTGTGATAGCACCAGTCTGCAAGTACAACTCTATATATACAAGAGTAGATACCCTGAAAAAGACCATGTCTTTAAAGAAGTATCTGGCACATTTGGTGGCTTCGGCAGTCATCTTAACCTAAGTGAGTCACCCTGAATGAGACAGCATGCTTCTCCGAAACGTCGGAATACACTTATTATGTCACAGCGTGTAAAAAACCAAGAGACTATAACTTGAGCAACACGTGGGATCTTAGGAAGTAGCTTCTACAGGAGAGATAAAGAACGTGTACAGAATATCCAGGGGGATGTGTTGTAAAGCAGCCGCTTACAAGATTTGGAAGAGGAGGCGACAGACTAAAAATAATTTGCATCTTAGGAAACAGGCAGTGAGAACAGAAGGTGTGTAAAACAGTTTGTAGATGGCGATCAATTGCGGGCGATGGTATTGCAGATGTGGAATATTAGGTTACCGCAGAATGCAGGAGAGGCTGCACTGGAATATCAGTAACCATTTTTCGGACGGTTCAGTTGCAGTCAGAGACCTCCTGGTTCATACGAGGTCGCACTTGGAGAGTCTTTGCTGAATTTTCACTGGTAGTTGAAACCCCCTAGTAAAATTTCACTGGAATTGAAATAAAGGTCAGTAACCACTGCCAATACATACTGACTCTTGAAGATTATTGCAGCACGTTCGTTCGAAACGTCTGGATCCTTTTACCCCGTTACGCAGCTTCACATCTCAGGAGAACTGCACTCTTGAGTTACAGCACTGCGAGAACCTCAAAACTCGCGCGACTATCAAGAAATCCTTATGAAGATCATACAACTAACAGCTACATCACATGCACATTTCTTTCAACCTCTTAGCACGAATTACCAGCATCATGGTCGTGAAAACACCTAATTTGATAAAGACGATACCACATAACCTAGACATGTGCCCTTCTATTCCGTACTGGATCCTCGAAATTGGGTCGGAAATCTACAGGAAAACGACAGGTTGGAGCAGCAAAAATAGATGTCAAGACAATATTAAAACAGGTCTTACAGAAATGACATAGGAGTGGTGGACTGGATTGACCTAGCTCCAGAGAGGTGGGCTCTTGTCAACTTGCTAATGAACGTCCGATTTCCCTAAAACATGGGGAAATTCTTGACTAGCTGAAAAACTACTAGCTTCTCAAGAAGACGTCTGCTGCACGGTGTTAAATTGTGGGTTTTCCATCCCGTTGTGTGTACGTAAAATGGAATATTTTATTGGACCGTCGTTACACAACAATATGGTGTAAAGTATTTATTATGCAACTAACAACTCAGCTACATGTTTCGACCCACCAGGGCCATCATGGGGTTATAAAATAATGGTGTTAACCAAGGCAAATGCCGCATGTGCCTTGGTTAACACCATTATTTTATAGCCTGATGATGGCCCTGGAGGGTCGAAACATGTAGCTGAGTTGTTAGTCGCATAATAGAAACTTTACACCATATTGTTGTGTAACGACGGTCCAATAAAATATTCCATTCCACGGTGTCGGTTATTTGACCCTCGATACATACGTACACTTTATACGTAACGACAGGACCTGATGCAGAACATCACTGCAGTCGTGGCTAGCTGTGCTACGTGCTCAGGGTGGTAGTCGTTAGCATCTTGGCGCGTAGGTCAAGGTTGAATCCTGGGTCAGCCCATGTGAGGTATGGGGTAGATGAATTGGCACTGGGACAGGTTTCTCTCCCAACGTCTCCGTTTTCCCCTGTCAGCAACATTCTACTCATTCATCCGTCACCGGAGCTATACATTCTCCGCAACTGAGAGCGTTGTTAAACAGCACACTTCACACCACAGCTGCATATCAAAATCTACGAGTATATTTACGTTTCGGTTAGACAGACCTGTTAATTTTCGCTTCGATACAAACCTCCTGCAAGAGTTCTATGATTGTCTTATAGCCTATGGTAGAAGTAAAAATTATGGCATCGGTACGAATCACGGAGATTACAACTGAAGAAAACCCATAGTTGGAATACGTGCAAGTAGAGACAAAATCACAGAATTTACATTTATTGAAAGCCTCACCACGTAGGTTGAGTCATTAGAAGGGATAGGAGTCATAAATTCCTCCCAAAGGATGATGTATATAACTCGAACTTTGAGTATTGAAACAGATCACTACGGAACTCAAGTTTGTCCCGACATAATGTAAGTCCTTCATATGAACCCTATGCACGTAGCGTGACGTGCTTAAGCATAACGAATGCAACGGGATCCAAAACTTTTTCTGTGATCGTTTAACGGGTAACAGTTTTATGGGATAATGTGAAAACGAGGTTATATTCTTTGAAAATCTGCCAAACAGATCAGTGTGAGAAAATTTTCCTTCAAAAGTTTACACTATAAAATTCCAGTTTCTTCATCGTATGTTTGTTGTAACAGAGCGCTGAAGATTGCGGGGGCACCAGTATGAAAATTACCCAGTCTCACACTTACGTCATGCTGCAAAAATAGAGAAGGAAGAAACTGGGGGGAGGGGGGTTATTGGGCTGGTCTAAGTGATGACATAAATTGGGGGATGTAAGAAAAATATGACATAGTTTCTTGTAATTGGGCAGCATTCTGTGAAACCAAAACACGAAACTACTACATGCCTTTGTACTTTCGTCAGTTTCCCCTTTTCGGTTTCTGCATTACACTCTTTATAAACATTCTTCAGCAAAATTATTGAATAAATTAAATAACCAGTATAAACTGGCCTAACGTAATTTTTATCGTTGTACCGTGCATTTTGATATCTATTAAGTTCATACACCAACGAATGCACTTTTACTATACTCGATAAAGTATTAAAATATACATTAAAAATCACTTTGACTTGCTCCTACATGTTTCGGTCTACGACTATCATTAGGGAGGTTTCACTAGAGCCTAGCTAAAGTTATAATTAGGCTAGATTCGGTAAAAACTACGTCGCTATATGTTATGCGGTGGTGTGGCAGCATGCTGCTATACCACCGCATAACATATAACATATAACTTTAGCTAGGCTCTAGTGAAAGCTCCCTAATTATAGTCGTAGACCGAAACATGTAGGAGCAAGTCAAAGTGATTTTTAATGTAAATGTTAATACTTTATCAAGTTTAATAAAAGGGCATTTGTTGGTGCATGAACTTTATAATTTCCTAACGTATCTTAAGGTGGTTAGTATTAATTCTGCATATCGGTCTTGGCAGTCTTCCATTATGCTACAGCTGTATGAGTGATTCCCAACCTCCCTCCCCACCCACCCACACCACCAGAAAGTATGTACAAATGTCCACGACAGCTTCCTTTCACAACTTGGTCACTTCCTCTTCCACACTAATATCATACGTGATGTTTTATAAAGTTCGGCCTTGAGACAGCATGGCTAAATAACGTAACAAAGTGACTCACATTAATTAATTTTATTAAACAATTGATTATCTCCTATTAAATTAATTAAGCAACATAAAATTAGGCCAAGTAAACTAACTCTCTACATCAAATACCCATAAATAAAAAAATTACAAAATGAGAAACAAGGAATAATTATCTTTTTCTAGTAGCAACGAAAGACATAGATCCAATACACAGTGTCAAAATCATATTTTCAAAACGCATTAAAAAGAAAATTTTTAAGCACACAATTTATATTAAACAAAGTTCCCAACATCCTGAAGGGAGAGTTTCGCTGGTAGTACGAATAAGAAAGTTAAAGTTAACCGACGTTTCAGAGGAACCTGCTGCCTCAAACATCCGGGCAGATTGTGGAAACACCAGATTTCTCCAAAATGACGGTACAATTCCAACCGACTTATTAATGACGGCGTCACAAGATACCTCCGCAACTTCGGCACACTTATAACACACTACTCGGTGTCACATCCCAAAAGGGCGCAATCTTTATAGTCTCCCCTATGAGAGCTACTAGCCCTAAGTGCGCCTACCATAAGCACTTGGATTTACACTGAACATGATTTTCTTTCGAGATGCAAAAGATTAATGCACGAAACGAACGGTTCAGCAGCGTGGTGAAGACAGATGTATAGTTGGCGTCTACAGGAAGATAAAGGAAGAGATATGGGAGATATGAAAAATGAGATTCTCACAGCCTTCAGCATACAGATTACAGTCGTCTGGGCTGGGATTCTGTTTAATTTGGTGAAGAGGTACAAGCGTTTTAGACCAAAATGGCCACTGCCCTGTAAGGTGAGACAGCAAAGGTTTTTTTTTGCGTGTTTGTATACCAAAATACACTGCATCATGTCATAGAAGACACTAATCCAAATCAAGGAATAAAATAATTTTAAAAAATGTCTAGAATTATGTCTAGTACGCGTATTTTAAATTTTACAGAAAGGAGTTCTACGACTATGGAGGTCTGGGACCCACTGTGCTTCACAAGGTCGCATTAATTCTTCTCTTATTCCATCCAGCTGAAGCTTGTTTCTGCATGATTTTAAAGGCGCTATAAAACCCAACACGCGTTCTCCTGTCTGCAGGGAGCACTGAAAGCCATAATTCCGCCTTTCGATCTAAATATAACATAGAGTCGGCTCTGAAAGTACTTTCCATCCATTACCCTACGGCACTGGTCTCCAGAATCCGAAACATAAATCAAAATATCCATTTCCATAAATAAAGCACCTTACATATTGAAAGAAAAAACTCTCTCAACAGTAACAGAGGACTGCTAAGAAGCGGACTTCAGCATTCCACTCTTCAAAAGAAAAATACTATTTACAGGATGAACAGCTGTAGGTTTTTTTTAATATAGGATAAGGACATGTGACTTGTAGGTTACGTGATGATGCAGTAACAACTGTAGCGGTTGTGAGGAATCGATTGGTCTAAAAGGCTGGTAGCCTTTCGTGAAATTAAAAGGACTGGAGAGTAAGCGATTATGGCCAAGTTTAACCCTTAACCCGCTAACGTGTAAAATATGGTGAGCTCCTAATGCCAGCAGATTGCAGATGGGATTTAACTCGGCGTTTAAAGGGTTAATGTACGGTGCTTGCACTGTCCTGCAGGTAAAGATGGTTTGCTTGAGTAAGGCCTCCCTCGTTTTGCATAACGACCTCCACTGTGAATTTCGTGTGAATCACGTTTGTCACGTGATTAGAGCTGCTACGTACAGAAGTGGCTTACTAAGTTGTCACTCCCTCCTGAGGACACTAGTCTACGCGCACGCGACTTCGAGATTCTTGTGACGTCAGCCCAGAATCCCTGACCAAACACCAAGGACTGTGCGAAAATGATCCTACAATACTGAACAGAAACTTCAAAAACCAAAGACAGGGCAGTGGGTATAGGGACCGATTATACAGTATTTAAAACAATTACCTGCACATGTAGCCATAAGTATGTGTTATTTGGCGATGTTCCTCCTGCATGTTTCAGCCCCTATATGCCATCTTCATGGAGGTCATTTACAAAGGCGTATAGGGGCCGTGTTAGTTAGTGGGAGCATCAAAAGTAAAGAATATTTATTGTTACGTGTGAAATTAAAGACTTACGGTCGATCTATTACAAGGAATAAGGATAATTTTCCAGTATGTACCGACGCAAAAACCGGGCGTCGTCCACGTACAGTAATGCACCGCAAATTTCCTCGGCGATGGAAAGACAAAATAAAAAATCCAGTACCTAACATAAATGTTTCAAATTTGAACTGCTCTTAATATATATAATATACAGAATATATATTATATATATATATATGTTTATGAAAGAAGAAGCTTTTCAAAGCAGTCAGAAGATGATTTGTTATTTATCTAAATAAACCACCAACTATTTACTAAGCCCAATCGCATATCCCGAAGATTCACGTTTACCAAGTAGAGATCACTCTAGTCTAGGGTTCGACTCTCGACGGAGACAGGCGTGTTCCTCTCTGCCACATACTCCAGTGGGCCCACACAGCGTTCCATCCGATAAGTACCGGATCTTTTACCTTGGCACAAAGAGGCCGATGTGTGGATCTGACTACCCACCTGACGAAGGTTAAGAAAGATGCAGACACACTTCAACTCCCCCAGTCTTCAACACGTCGTATTTCAGTAATGACAACTAGAGACATATTACATTTCCCACATTTGGTCGAGAAAATAATGAAATTTCAGTTGAACACAACTTGCATTCAAAATCAGAAGCATGGGTTACTTTTTCGGATTAATTAACTAATCCAACATCAGGACTTTTATAAAATACAAACGGCGAGAAAATGCAATGACATGTCAATTTAAATAAATTCGTTGTGTGCTCACTGTGGTATCTCACAATACAAATTGAGCAAAACACAACGAGAAGTGTTCTATTACGTTCCCACATAAATGTACAATTATATTATTCCTTTCAGTCTGATTAAAAGACACGAAGTTACACGGAGTAAGAAGCGTTTTAAGCATGTACTTGTACATCTAGATCGACAGATTTTAAGACGTAATTCTGAATGAAATACCTTTTTTCCTTTATAAGCAAAGCGATCCCATTACAGGCCTGAACAGGCCCAGAGGGTTCCAGGAGGCTGAAACTCCCAGATTTCAAGAAAATCGGCACATGAAGGTGGTAAGGTTGTCAGCCCTGTGCACCAGCCGCCTTTACACCCAGGAAATATTCCTGGTACTCATTTCTGTTAGAGACTGAGTCAACCCCAGGGTCATAGTGCGGCCGGAAGGATTATGTCAATGAAAAATTCCAGTGACACCATCGGGAATCGAACCCACGACCTTATGACTTGTAGCGCAGTGCCTCAAACAACTGCGCCACCGCGTACCCCTTTTTTCCTTTATAACGTTTTTAATCTTTGCGTAATAATTTATAAAGACAAATTTATAGATATTACATTCCATTCGTTGCCAACCGTATCAAATTCTCTTCAATTTTCCAATTCAATACTAAACCTCAAAACTGTAGAGGAATATCTGCAAAGCGCCTTATCTTTTAAAACCATTCTAAATGCGAACCGTACTAGACGACTATATACAATATCAACAGAGGCTTTTTCAAACATATTTTAATTAAAACGAATAATTTTATGGATACATAAACCATATTTAATTATAATGTTATATAAATTTTTCTCATGATTGAACCAAAAGCTCATATTGAAGTCAGTAACCAGACAACAAAAATATACGGTATTCATTTTGTAATGTCTAGAGTGTACATATTTTCAGATGATAGGTTCTAAAATTGTGTAAGAGCAGTGTCTCAACTGCAGGGCTGACACAACCAGTCTTCAAACGTCTTTGGAGTACGAAAATGAATGATGTGGAAGAAGATGTAGGAAGAAATGGCCGCGGGGCACATGCAGGTATCATTCACTCACTCATCCACATCATCAGAAACTGCTTCAAAAGTTTATAGTATGATACAAGCACAGATACAACCAAAACACATTTCATTAAGTGAATATCAGAGAAAATATAAAACTGCAATTAACATCCTACGGAACTAGGGAACTACGGAACTAGGGAACTAGTCAATACCGTGACTTCCTTGTGGGCTGGATTACAGAGGTATGTTTCTTGGTAAAGTCAGTGCTGCAAAAATTTGCTCTGATCGAGCCTTTATTGTGGAGCAACAAAGCGACAGGAGTCTCTCGTTAACTATTCGTCATTTAGAAATGTCGGAGCGCCAAGCCAGCACTCACCAACTCATGCCACAAAGAACTACAGTTCCCGAATCTTCATCTCCTCTCGTCTGCATTTTAATAATCTAGTGGGCAGGCAGACTAACTTTACCTTCACCGTTACCAAAATGAATATATTTATGCAACATCTATATACAACATCTATAATTCTTGTCATCGTCTATCCTCTATAAGGCATATAGACACCTATAATTTTATATGTTATCTTGCATAGCGATCATGTGAGAAGTGAAATATTAAACAGAATCAAGAAGGAGAGGAATATCTAACATTCAGTAAACAGAAAGAAGGCTAACTGGATTGGTCACATCACGCGCAGGAACTGCCTTCTAAAGCGTGTTATTGAAAGGGAGATAGAGGGAAGGGTAGAAATGATGGAAAGACGAAGAAGAAGACGTAAGCAGCTACTGGATACCTTAAGGAAAATACATGATACTGCAAATTGAAAGAGGAAGCACTAGATCGCAGTCTGTGGAGAACTGTCTCTGGAAGAGGCTGTGGAACTTTAGTAAGGACGGCTGCGGAGTGATAAATCTTGCGTCGAAGTGAAACTTCCTCACTCACTTTCAACAAAGGACAAAGGCTGGGAATCGTTTGAGAATAATTTACTGTGGATAATATCTGAACGTAAGAGGCCGAAGAAAAGTGTATAATGTGAAGCTTTATAATATGTAATACACACCAAGTTCAGGCGAGACTGCTGGCGTATACACCAAACACAAGGCAGATGAAACACACTACTTCAATCTTAAAAGTTGAAAAGCAGAGGCCATTTTGAAGATCTAGGCTTAAGAAACGTTTCTTCGTACCCTTGACAACTCTGATTGTACTGAATTGTTTAGAACAGCACTCATTTCGCGGAACTCCTAAATATGAAAACAAACTGCGGCGCTATATTCGAGAAGGATTATCTCTTAAAAGCCCTTTATTCCCGTTACTTGTGTTATTTCACGACGAAGCCCGAGTCATTTCCAGAGTAGCACTTGTTAAGTCTCTTGTAGCCACACAGTGGCCGTGGGCACGTCATTTTCCGGTCACTTCTCTGTTACAGACAAATTTACTCCTTAGTAATTTGTTCCTCTCTAATAGTGACAGACACCACCGATTACCACTAAACCAGCGCTCCGTATTCCTTTATTATTATGGGCTGACATAATAGGCCCATTTTACAGGGAGTAACGAGTCTCAGCTCCCCACCATCAGTTAGGTCTATAAAGGACTACGGAAATCGACTCAAGTGTCTTCAAAACGTCACGAAGAACCAGTAGTTACATGACGATGGACCGGAATCCGTACCTCCCTGAATTTGCTGAGCTGGGTGTCTGGATTTGACACTGACTGAAACCCTCACCACTAGAGCTGGCCTGTGAAATGTTAGAAGCCTTGCTGCTGGTGTTCGGGTTAAATTGAAAGTGATACGTCATACCGCTGAGCGGCATGAAGGATGGGAAAAAGAGCAGACAACAGTATTAGCTTTCTCTCCCTCACTGTTATATAAACCCTTGGTCAGACCACGGTGAACGGAATCCCCGTTGGTCAATTCCCCGCCTTTTCTGGAATTTGAAAAATTATTACTCTGTTCAAAAGAACATTCCAATAGACCATCTCCTAATTCACGCTTCATATTTGTGTAATAAACATATAATTTCCTAGTGATATAATTCTTTTGTTTTTCTTCAATTTTTACGGTCTGCCTGAGCGTCACTATTCAGGGTGAAATGTTCGTCATTGAAGAGCATTAATAACGAAAAATATTTTGTAAATTGAAAATAGGGGGGTTCTGCCGCAAAATAAATATTTTGTATGGGGTTAACGATTATGTCTATGGTCGTAACTAACTGAAGTCCACAGCTTGAGAACTGTGAAGACATCCCACGAATTGAGTAAGGATTATTGCATAGATATCCTCATATACCGTAAGGATGTTGTCAAGATTAATAACATATGGCACTGAAAATCCAGGAATTTCAGTCATTTTTATATACGTAGCAATATAAATTTAATTATATTAAGATCGTTGTTTGGAAGTTAATATTTTAAATGTGTATATTTCTCTTGATAACCGTAGTCTGGGCTTCTCGTATGTGCATTCCAGAGTCTCCCTTAATTTCTTGATGTTCAGAAGACCCATACAATTAGTATTGTAATTTACGTAATTCTTTCAGCAAGTCGCAAACGCTTTAGTTAAATATCACAAACCTATCACATTACCGTAACATTCCACAGTGAAGTTAAAGTCTGGCCTAATTAAGTTACAGTCGTAATAAAATTTATCGTCAGAAATGTTCTGCCTTAAAAATGCCCTCAATTGACTCTCGCTGTTAAAATAATATTAAAACATTACTAACAAGTTAGGAAAATCGCCAGATCGTGACAAGCTTCTTCGTTCTGTTGTTGTCCCGCGATGTTAAATTCGTAACTTGTTTCGGAGAAAACATGGAGTATTGTAATAACGCTGCAAGATCTCTTCGTATCCTAGCAACCGATTTACAACTGATTATCATGGGGATACTGTAAGGGAGGATATTAACAATAAGTTTGTCGAACAACGATACCGCACATTTACAATCGACAACGCTCGATGCTTGATACTTAACTGTTACTTCAGCCTCAGCTAATAACTCGGAGATAACATACTGTGGGAATTGCGTATAAAATTCTACCGTCGACTGCGCACAGAACGCATTCTTCATCGGTTATGAGACCCACTCGTGGCGACAGACTATGAAGGAACGTAGAGGAGAGTAGGGTTTTTTTTAGTGATAGGATGTCGTATACAGTTCTGAGAGGTTTGTGGTGTAATAACACTGTTTCGAATGTGGATGCACCAAGTGAGGAGAAGAGGACGATTTGGATACAGTTTTTATGAGGAATTAGAGCTACTTTTCGATTATTTTTATAGGCATCATACGAAAATTCTGTAAGGAGATTTAATGCAAAATTGGGGAGAGAGCTCATTGTCAAACCGACAATTGAGAATGAGAGTCTACATCAGGACAGTAATGACAGTCGTGTTAGAAGAGTAAACTTCGTCTCATCGAAAAAGTGATTGTTAAGAGAACGAAGTTCCCGCACCGAAACATTTATAATACGCTTTAACCTCTTCCGAAGGCAAGAATCACAACCAGATTGATCACAAATTAATAGATAAGAGATTGAATTCGAGTATTATCGATGTACGATCTTGCAGGGGATCTGATTGTGATACTGATCACTATCTGACTGTTGCACAAGTTAGGGAAAGATTGGTAGTAAGTAAATAAGCACACGGAAGTTTGATGTGGAGAGATTTAATCTCAGGAAGCTAAGTGAGCTCGAGGTTAGAAGAGAGTAACAGATTAAGATCTCAAATAGGTTTACAGCTTTGGAGAACTTAAACGATAGCGAGAACATAAATAGGGCTTGGGAAAACATTAAATAGAATATCAAAACATCAGCTAAAGAGAATCTATATCTGTATGAACCGAAGCAGCAAAAGCCATGGTTTGATGAAGGATGTTTACGATTCTTAGGTCAAAGAAAGCAAGCTAAAATGTAGTGGTTACAGGATCCAAGCCAAAGCAATGTAGGTAATTCAAACAATGTAAGAAGTGAAGTTAGTAGACATTGCAGGAAGAAAAGAGGGAATATCTGAAAGATGAAATTCATGAACTTGAAACTAACAGTAAGATCAAAAATATTACAGACTTGTATAGGGGCAAAAGTGACTCTAAGAAGGTTTAGCAGGCTAGAACTAATAGAGCAAAGGATGAGAAGGGCGATTTGAATATAGGCTCCTACAGTATTTTCACTAGGTTGAGGAGCCATTTCTCTCAGCTATTGAATATACATGGTGTTAATGACGTTAGGCAAACAGGCATACATACAAACAGAGTCACTAGTGCCTGAGCCGAGTGCCTTGGAGATGGTTGTCGAAAAGATATAAAGACACAAATCACCAGGTATTGATCAAATCCTAGCACAACTGATTAAAGCAGGGGTAGAACATTTCGCCCTGAAATCCATAAACTTATTAATTCTAACTGGACAAGGAGGAATTGTCCGAGGAGTGGAAGGAATCGATCATTGTGCCTATTTATAAAAAGGGTGATAAAACAGATCGTAGTAATTATAGAGGCATATCAATTTTGTCAACTTCGTACGAAATTTTATCCAATATCCTATGTCAAGTTTAACTCCATATGTAGAGGAAATTATTGTAAATCATCAATGTGGATTTCGACGCAACAGTTAAACTACTGATCATGTAATCGGATTTTTTAAATATTTTTTTGAAATGCTGGGATTATTAGTTTCTCAAGGACTCTGTTCCATGTAAAAAGGTAAAGCAGTCCCATAACAGGCCTGCACAGGCCCAGAGGGTTCCAGGAAGTTAAGGTTCCCGGATTTCGTGACAACGGCACAGGATGGCGGTAGGTTGTCAGCCTTGCGCACCGGCCGCCTTTACCCCCAGGAAATGCTCCTGGTACTCATTTCTACTAGAGGCTGAGTCGACCCTAGGGCCATGGTGCGATCCGAAGTATTTTATGTCAACGAAGAATCCACTGACACCGACTGGGATCGAACCAGCGACCTTCCGATTTGTAGCACAACACCTTAACCACTGTGCTACCGCGGTCCCCTCCTGTTCCATGTGGACAGTTATAATAAACCGTTAATTGAATTATATGAATTCACATGAAGTAAGCGCAATTTCAGGCTTCCGCCAGGAAGCAGATGAAAGCTGGGCTCTTCTAGGTTATTACGCCGCATGTACTCGTAATTCATTACCGACGTTTCGGGACAACCTATCGGCCCCATTTTCAAGGGTCAAGAATCTTGGAGCGCAGGTCTCGCAAGAAGTAAGCTTAATAAACTGCAGAGAGCACCACCTGGAAATTGTGCCCTGCATTATACATTACATCCTCCCTCAAATATCGACGCTATATAATCTGTGCTATTGATATCGTTAAATAAGCCATAAATAAATAAACAGACCTCTACGAGGCGCTGCATCCCAGAAGAGGCTACTGTTTCTCCCACGATCCGCTCCACTCGAGAGGCGCTGAACAAACACTTTGTTTGATATTCAGGCAGCCGACCTCGTTGTTCAAATATCGATTTTTCAAACTGGTGTAGATTGAAATGAAAAGAAGAAAACTTAGAGAGAGAACAGAGCAGAAGAAGGAAAGGCGTGATCTGGTGCAGATTCTGTAGACGATGAATAAGTCGGAGGTTTAACTCAGGGCTGATTAGAGAAGTAGATGAGAAATACATGAAGTAAAGCATCAACCATCTACACGAACTTTAAAAAGAAGCTTCAAAAGTAAGCAGTGAGAGAGGATTCCATTTCCTTTGATGCGAGTATTTAATTTGTAGTGGATCACTTGTCATTAGTTGGTTACTTAATGAAAAGAGAAGCCAAACATCTAAATCGTACGTCTTCCAGACAATATGTGAGAATTTCCTCCTTTTTTTTGTGAAGCTTCTATTGAGGTATTAATTATAACAAGAATACACTAATTAGAGTCGCACGCTATAAAGGGACTGAACACTTTGTGTCGTTATGAACATGTGCTCTTCTAACGGGCGAGTAAAACGTTACGGTTAATACTAAGGAATTAACTGGTACATAGAATATCTAACGCTATAGAAGAGATGTCGCATAAACCGATGTCGTTTTAAAGGGGTTCGACTGCTTGACTTGAACTGTCTACATTTCTTGTTTTCCCAAAGCATTTAGATCGTCACATAATATAGCAACCATGACATACAGAGAAATAGACAAGCAAATATGATACATGCAAAACAACAGTTAGAAGACCTGCAGAGAAAGGACTACTTTGGATTCAAATTTTTACACGGCAGGACAATATTAAAATGTACCTTAAAATAATGGAATAGAAGGATGTGGATTATATGCAAATGGCTTAGAATGTGTCCAGCGAGGGCCTTTAAATACGGTAATGTAACTTTGGGTTATATGAAATGTAGAGAATTGTGCGCATAACCACCCTGTAAAGCAATAACGGTTCTTAGCTTAGCCTGAAGATGACTATTGTCAGTCGAAACATGTTGCATTAGTATTATATTCTATTATTGTTGTGTTGACAGCAATATATAATAATAAAGTGAAAGCAGACACGGTTATTTAATTAAATAAAAAAAATATCTTAAACATTAATATTATTTCTGCACATAAATAGATCATTAGTGAAACAATAAATTTTATTTCACTCTACAGTTTGCATCGTATAATTGTTTCCATCTTTCAGTAAGATTTTTGGGCCAATAAAAATCAAAGTGCTTCAGAAACTTGCGTAACAGTTAATTGAGAGGAATTAATTTCATTTAACAGCAACAGATTTTCCGTCCCAAAAACGCAAGCTACAATACTTTTTAAATTGTGATTTTTTACCCTCACCCGTCAACATGTTTAGACAATTCATTAACCGACCTTAATCAACAGAGAACGCATTTCAAGAGAGTCTTTTACAAAAAAAAAAGTCACCACCGTCATATACATACGTTTAAAAATGCCCGATCTTCCGTATCAGAAAACACATCAACAAAACCGCAAGAAAATATGTTTTTACTTAAGTTGCGCGCCGCGTATACTGTCATATTTCTGAAGCATTGAAAATCCGGTTTGAATAAATGCAACCAACATCTGAAAAGAAACTTCTTTATGACAAGCAGTTTCAATGCGTTTATTTAAAAAGCAACTCTCTCGGGCCATCGATATTTTCCTGCGTTCATAACACGCACCACAGCCAAGCTGTATTTGCATGATAATGGGATGTAGGTTATATTGATCCTCTGCAGTTTCAATACCGAGAGCAGTCTGCCGCACATGAGGTGTTTGTGTGTGGGAGCACGGGTGTGTTGTCGATGCGTGGACAAATTACATGATATAGCGGGGGATCATATCCCTGTCCCTGACCACAATCCACTCTATTCCCAAACCTCACTCGACTTTCTTGCATCTTATACCCTGGGAACCGGCGACACTTCAGTAGGAGGGAAATGTTGCATACAACTGGTGCGATTGACACTGACGAATCTCAGCACTTGTAGAAAATATGTGACAGGGACCGCAGGAAATGGGAAAGAGCGTGTTAAATTATTCTTAGGAAAAGTAGGTATAAATTATTACGAATCAATTCAGATGAGAATACATTTGGAAAATGCTTTCTAGCATTGAGTTCAAAAGCAGTTATCTTCCATTTTACATATAAACACTTAAACATTAAAATATATACAATTAACCTTTAGACGCCTAACGTCAACTATAGTTGACGTACCGCACCGCTAACCTCCAAAGTTGCATTTTATATATTTATTCAACAAATATAGGTACCGGATATTTTAAACACGGTGTATACTCTCCGTTTTTTCTCTTCAAAATGCAGTTTGTTTCATAATTCTAACGTATTTGGTTCCTGTATTATTCACATTTTATATACAGGATGTGCTAAAATTAAAAAAA
>Ga0123354_10003981_pt1 | contig 20705 bp, 18 predicted proteins | sample TergutLab28metaG_2_FD_97872 | JGI IMG/M metagenome (GOLD analysis project Ga0123354, IMG submission 97872) | Labiotermes labralis P4 segment gut microbial communities from Petit-Saut dam, French Guiana - Lab288 P4 | ecosystem: Host-associated > Arthropoda: Insects > Digestive system > Gut ...
AATACAACTACATGTTTCGGCCCTATATGTGGGCCATCTTCAGGTTGTGATTTAACTTACAGAGCAGCTATACAAGATGTGTGGGGTGTTCTTTGAGGGTATTGGGGGTTGGGTGGGGGGAACAAGATCTCGTTGTTTCAATAGTGGATACCGTGACCTAGGGTGGTTACAAGTGAATTATCATTAGTTTTCATGTACGTAAGAATAGTAACATACTTTGACATATGTACATAAACAACTAATGATAATTCACTTGTAACAGCCCTAGGTTATGGTACCCACTATTGAAACAATGAGATCTCGTTCCCCACACCCAACCCCCAATACCCTCAAAGAACATCCCACACACCTTGTATAGCTGCTCTGTAAGTTAAATCACAACCTGAAAATAGCCCACATATAGGGCTGAAACATGTAGTTGTATTCCTACTGTACTACTAGGTGAAATACAGTTGTATTCGACTGTATGTGTAATACATAAAAATTCTTTTGTTCCTATGTACATTACTATTAACAGCATAAGACCTGTCAAAGATGATGGTGACTGAAAAAAAACAATCTTTTATCTTCTCAAATATCCTTCTGTATTTTTATCTACTTCCTTCCTTTCTCCCATATTACTTTTTGGGCACTTTGCAAAACCACAAAAAGTGCCTATTAGCTTCATCATGTCTGTCCATCTGTCTGTCCACATGGAACAACTCAGCTCCCACCAGATGGATTTTCATGAAATTTGAGTGTTTTCCAAAAATATGTCAAGAAAATTCAAGTTTCATTACAATCTAACATGAATAACGGGTAATTTACACGAAGACCAATGAGTATTTATGGTAATATCTCACTGAATTCTTCTTGGAATGAAAAATGTTTCAGACAAAACTTATGCAGAAAATCAAAATGTATATTTTATGTTCAATAACTTTTTTCCCGAAAATTGTGCTGCTTATGAGATAATGTAAAAAAGTGTAGAGCCAGACAGGCCAAAGATGACAATATAATATGGCACATGTACTTTGCATGATGGATAACTAAGGCTACAAACACACACTCAGAATATGTAATACTTACTCCTTTTCCACAGCAACAGTGGTTATACATATGTGCCTGACTGTTATGTTATATGTACATTAACATCTTGTTGATTCTTTTTGTTTGTACAACCAATCACCATTCACGTTCCTCTATCCTAGCAACTGACAGCTGGGTTTCCTTCATCGTGACAGGAATTCACTGGTTATTACTTACTGCTTTACTGCCTGGGGAAGAGCTCCTTCTACATGTCTATATTCACCTGAGCAAAATCTTTCAAATAACACACATCTTGACCTATTTTGCTTAAGTTAAACTTTAACCCATCATTTCACATGGCAGGAATCCTGCAGCCCGTCCAAAATCCTGTGGGTAGGTTATAATAACACTTGCACAGACGCATCTCATAATCATTTTAAAACAAATGGCAAATTTTTTTTATTTTCCGATGAGTTATAGTTGACGCGCTTACGCATGCAAACACAGTCACACATGCACATGCACATGTGCGTGCAGGCACCCACCCACACACACACACACATGCACAACACACACTTTATTACAAATATATATGGTCAAACACAGTCACAACGACATCAATTGGCATGACAACTCATCTATAGAGTCAAATATTCTGATACCAACTACTGCCTCATAAAGAACATACTCCTCGGTTACAATGACATTTACAACAACACAAAATATTCAGTACCCTCCACACCATTAGAAATGAGTTAACTCCCACAGAATTATACAATGGTATGACTGCTGACATTCCATACCTGGTATGCTGACTGGTTCTACCCGTGCAGGCTGTGAAAGACTGTCATCGCCATGCACGCACCACTCTGTCACAACGACTGGATGATGACTTGTTCTGGGTTTCTCGTGAAGCAGAAGCCCATAAATGCGCTGTCTCAGTGGCCGAAGCGCTAGAGCTGTTGGTGGTAAGTCACTTTCCCTGAAGTCTTCTACCCCTGTACCAACTTCATATAGTAGCTCATTCAGCACAGCCCACATCTGAGGTGGATTTTCACAATGAACATGTCGTCTTCTTGCCAAAGACATCAGCTGACTCCAGTGGTCTTTTGGTTTGCTTTCATCTGTTTATGTGACAAAGGACACATTTTTTATATAATGCTCATACAACTGTCATTTACAATTTAAGCAAAAATATTTTGCTTTTATACTTCTAAATCATAAACAAATGAGTAATTAAGGGTAAATTGATGACAAATGCTGTACTCTGGAAGATTCAGTCACGCAGACTAACAGTTCACTACAGGTATGATCAATTTAGACAAGCGCAAAATTCAGTTTGTGCTGGACATTCTGGACCATATCTAATTCATAAGTCAGGGAGTGTCTTCAGTGGGATGCCAGATGATGAATGTATGACACCATACTCTAAAATAATTACATTTTACTCATTTATGGTGTATTTAATGATACTGTCTGTAGCTCAGCCTTTAAATGGTAGACAATTAGTGTCAATGAAGTGGAAAAAAATGTGTACAGAAATTATTATGGTACAATTTGAGGTGGGACTATTGACAGTGCCAGGTAGGACAGGGTAAAATTACAAAAAAAAAATCAGTCAGTATATTTAACATCCTGGCCAAGATTTGAAGAAGGCACTTTCCACATGACAGCCAGAACAATTACTACCTGAGCGAACATGATCAGTACTTACTATGATCTAAGTGCAGTATGTCAATATAGGAACATACCTGGCTGTTCTGACTGCCTTGTAGTGTGGTAGCTTCGAACGCTTGCACCTAACTGGGCTGCCCTTTGTTCATCTCGAAAAACTCTACGGGCAATTTGTGGCAGGGCATTAAACAGGCTCTGACCACGTGGCAGAGTCTGCACAAATCCAGCTACATGTGTGAAGAGAATCTGATATGGAATACGACTGTTTATGCTGTACTGTCTTGCAGGTTGGCAGATATCAATATGGAATGCCTGTAATACACAAAACAATTCATTCTTCAATTTGCTAGGATGCTACGTGGTGGTTTATTGGGTTTGTAATGAAGGCACATTCTGTAACCATACGGCTCATGTTCAAGGTTTTATAAGAACATAAATCCAAACCCCAACCTTAAAACCATGCCCTCCCGTTACACACATGGAAAAACCATAACACTACCTACTGTAGAGTTTCATCCCAGGAAACTGCTTTTTCTATTACTTTTATTTATGTTGCCAAGAGTGAATGAGTCTTCATTGGCTTTTGTTGCAGGATGACAACAACACATACATGAAAGCACACCTCATACGTACATTTTTAAATTCAATACGAAATATTACTCTCATTAACAGCAGAATTGTGGATGGAATGCTGAGTGAATGCAGAAATGTCATCAGTTACACATAACGAGAATCATTACGTACACCACACTATTGTACATGCAAACACAAATGTTCTTGAACCGTGTGGCTCTGATTTTATGACATCTGCGATGTACATGCTGATCACTAAATACCTGCTCTATATAACATTAAAACTGCATGAACAAATGTACAATTTGACATTCATAACACTAATGCAACAAACACTTCAAATTACTGATATTAACTTAACAAAACCATCAGTGGTGTACCGGGGGAGGGTTCAAACCCTCCGCCCCCCAAAAAAATTCTGAAGGCCCTCCAAAACCTTGCCAAACTCAACCCGATTGTGAAAAGTGTCAGAAATTGATGAATTTAGGACGCCAACACCCCAAGATGTTCGGAAAAAATGCAGTAAAATTCTAAAACTACCTAGGTTCGCAATTGTTTTACATTAGCAATGACAAATAAATTGGTTTTCATCATAAATAGTCTTAAAGTACCAAAAATTAAGAAAATTTTACTGTATGAAATTAAATTTCTTGTACCAAATTACAGCTGCCTCCACAACCCTGGACTAGGGGGCTAACGCCCCCAGATCCTCATTCTCTCTGTCCTCAACTGAATTTGTTGAACCCCCCCTCCACTTGAACAAAATTCCTGGGTATGCCACTGAAAACCATGCAATCACAATGCATTCCACTAAAGCAATCCTTCTTTTCCTTGTACATCAGATGCCACAGAATATAATGTGTAAAAGTTCTCTGAGAAGAGCCCATGAGTACTGACAGCACCATTCTGTTACTGCATGTTTTGAAAAGAATTGAATGAATGGAACTTGCAAACGAAACTTGGTGAAATGGTGTCTAAACACCGTGAGACTGTGATGCCGTAAGCTTGTTCAAGGGGTGAAAAGCTTGTTGCATCACAAACTTTTTATGCTTTTTAGGCAGGAAATCAATTTATCTAACTCCACACAGCAAAAATTCTTGAGAAACCCACAGCTCCTCACTTGACATAAACATTCCCCATCCACTATGGGCCCAATACTAGCCTGCCTCACCACCTTGTCCTGAGCCATCCGAATTGGGCCCACACCCTCACATTCTATTTCTTGAGGGCTAATTATAATATTACCCTCCCGTCCTGGTACAGCTAGATTTTTGTTATCTGGGGCAAGCAATCACAATAGCCAGCCCCAAAAGAACATATGATTAAAATAAAGCTCATTTATTTATTGAATTTCCTTGTATTTGGCTCAGTAATTTAAATTCTGTAAAATGCATAAAATCAAAATTTTTGTAAAGTACCCATTTCGCAGCCCATTTTGTCATCCCCTTGGACTTTGCCACCTGAGACAGTTGCAACACTTGACTGTCACCACCCCCCCCTCAACCTACACCCACACCTCTGCTCTCATCTATGCCTAGGTCCCCAAAGGAATCTCACCCTTATAAATTTCCTGAATAAAATATAATTCCTAATAATCCATTTAAATAAACAAACAACCACACAGCTGTAGTTATGAATATTGTACCTTGAGATCATTAGCTGGCACTATGTCATTACCAATCAGAGAAGCGAGGATAGGCAGCTGATCTGGATGTATGGCCAGATGTCTAGCCAGTCCCCAGCGATTGTAGTTCAGCGTAGTCATGGTTAACAGGTTCAGTTTTAAGACGGACAAGTAGTACTGGGCTCCTTCATAAATAATGTAATCTGTGTCTTGGCCAAGAATTGCAAAACATTGCTTGTTACGTGCATATTCTGCTATTTCTTCATCACACTCACGTATTGATGTAAAAATCTAGAAATGTGAAAGAATAATTCTAGAAAGATATAGTAAGGAGTAAAGTTCACACTGGATATTCAAAAAGTCTTCAGAAAGTCCATTTGGTAGCTGTGGTTTCTATGGACAGCTCTTCTCCTGATACAGTCACAAATGGCGTAACACTATGAAATCTTAGTTTCACTTGAATATGCATGACATGACAAACTATGTGGTGCTGCTAACTACATATAACTCTGTTTTGACAAAGGTCAAGACTACAATACCATCTTAAGCACAGATACCTTCAGCTGCCATATCAGCAATTCTGCAACATGATTATAAACCAACAACCATCATGGCAAATACTGTTCTGCTTGGAGTGTTTACATACACACAAAAGTTAAAAAGATAGGAACTTTAATTATGTAAAAGATGGAGGAAATATGTATGTCGATACTATAGGGTCATTATTTTATCTGACAACTACCACTTCCCACTTCCTGTTCCTTCATTTATTGTATGAACATGACCCACTCAACCAAATCTACATATGCAAGGTGGAGTAGCTGTGGGAAGTGACAAACAAGAGTTGTCAGATAAAATACGGATCTTGTACTAACACACGTAAACTCCTAAACTACATAACATCAATCTCAACTAAAAAAGGAGACAAGAGATCAGGAGATACCACAATGGTTGATGTAAAGAACCTCTTGGATTCTTTTTTCGACATCCTCTTGAGATATGCCTGTTTCACTATTGAAGATTGTTTCTGATAAACAGCAAAACATACAGTCTTGGAACTACCTTCCTCAAGTGCCAGACTACACGGATTTCCATTATCACACATTGAATTTAGGAATTTTACTGTATATTTAATACAGCACAACACAACACCTTGATTGAATAATAGCTACATACACCAGCACAGACTCATGAGCAGCTGTTCAAGGACTCTGTACCACTGCATTATGGCAGCTACTTAATCACACTCAGGTCATGGAAGAATGAACACAATTTCTCCCGCCTCCGCCCACCCACCAGGTTAGCAGTTACCTACCCTGTGTGTGCTTCCCCCCCCCCCCACCACCACCACCACCACCACCACCACCACACCACCAGTTGCCACTTGTATTCTTGCTCTGTCTCTACATTCTTGTTTAATATTGATGTTGACATGGGTGGGTGGTTGGGTGGGGGGGGGGCACTCCATACCCATCATTCATTTTTAAATTATCCATAACCATGCACTGAGCAATTAGACATATCAAACCCATGTGCATTTGTTAGTTCTGATATCATATCTAACACATCACTCAAGGTCATTATTCTCCTGGCTCAAGTATAGTCAGTTAGCAAAAAACCACAATTACCTCGCAATTAAGCACATCCTTGATGATGGGACGTGTTCCCAGGCCTGGTGGTGGTATGAACAGCTCATGATCGACATATGACAGATTTTTCCATTCCCTGAGACAGTCAAATATTTTATACACATTCCGGAGGTCATTTTGCCTTCTTTCAACCCATACTGGCCTCTTTCTACCAACTGTTGTTCCATCAAAGAAGAAAACAAGCTTTGCTCCTAAAGACTCAAATGCCTTTATGAAGTTCAGTATGTTATCTGCATACTCCTTTATCTGCCCACCCAGTACCCAATCCAAGGAACCATACAAATAACGAATACATGATGCACCATCCACAACAATTATTGGCTGTCTTCCTGTCTGACATCTGGAAGATAAAAAGATTTATTACACAGTTACTTCAGCAACATGCATGGTTCTCAGTCGATCTCACAAATATCATTTGTAACTTCTTGTCAGCTGGATTATCACACAGAACTTGGCTGATTCAGCTGGCAGTTTATGCCTGTAACATGACAATACACACTGAGGATAGACCCCCCACACTCATTTTGCTTACGTTAAAACATTTTTTCATCTCAGAGGTCACATAAACTCACAGAATAACAGGTAAAGACCTGCAGAAAATCACGTGTTAATCCATGAAGTGCCATTACATGGGAGTAAGGTTGGAGTGCGGTGTGCTATGAACACAACTACCATCACAGGATCCATTCTTTTAGACTATAATTTCATACTGGTATGTACCACAATCTGACACTATTTTCCAAATATCGCAATTCTATGCACTGCTTACAGTGTGTTCGGCGAGGGAATAATAAGCATGCGATTGTGGCCTCCTGATTCACAAGATCTGAGGCTGAGTTATTTTTATATGTGGACCATGTTAAAGGATAAAGTGTAGAGTACATCCACCAACGTACATGGGTACTCTGTTCTTAAACTTTCACATACGTTAAAAATCATGTAAGTCCAGCAACATTTAATTATCATACATTTTGACATATACATTAATTTCATTCGACAGTTAAAGCTAAAGAAAGTGGTGCAAAATTATGAAATTTGTACGGACAGCAATTTCAACGTAAAAAAAAAATTTTTAAAATATACTTAGAATAAAAATGTATCATAATGTAACATACTACATCACAATGTAGTGTCATATATAAACTCTTAAATTAAAGAATGTACTTGTGTATCTATGTTCCCATGGATCCACATAACACGAACTCATGTACACATGAATGCTAGCTGCTTTTCAGTGGTATTCAGAAGACTGTAGCAAAACTGTAAATATGAACTATTCAGTTAAACTGCAGTACATGTGTCTTGGACTACTGGTTTGTGATGTGTGTAATAGACACAAAATATTGTTTAATATATTTGACAAGCAGTCAATAATTGAACTAAACAAAACTTGACAAAAAATGGGGGGGGGGGGGGAATGTCCCATAAATTGATATTTTATGATCAACACACTTCAGCATATGTATATTGTGTATACAAATTATCTTCAATTCAATTGGGTGTAGGCTTGTGCCACCATCAGACTTCTTTAGTGCAAAATACAGTATTGATCACCCAATCCACTTTATCAAACATTTTCTAATCTCTCACTGTTCCCTTGTGGTCTGCCTGCATTACACCATTAAGTTACATCTAGTTAGCTTTGGCGTTGAGTTTAAGGGGATCAAAACTGTATTGTGCACATTTACTGTGTGTTTGGTTACGCCCATTTTTGACTGCTTTTTACTAGCAAAGTCGCTACACTACACTCCTTCTACCGATATTCATACATATTGCTGGCAATAATATGAATTCGAGGTTATGGTGACCGGTTGCTACAGATTTTTTATTCACAACCTAAACGAAACTAACCTGAATGTGTGGATTAAGTCTCTAATGTTGACTTCATAACATGCATCAGGACAGTACTTTTCAATGTAGGTTTGCAGACCTCTAACACCCATTATTTCATAACTAATAGACACGTCGCTTTACATCAGAATACCAATCCCTAAAAACAAAATACGATCGGCATCTTACAAGGAACTGATATAGAATTATGGGCAATATGGCGGCTGACGCAGTAAATTATCCATGGTGTTTGGTGGTCGCGGAAAACAGAAGAAAATGACCTTGGACACGTTTGCGTTGCCGCTGGGAGCATATGCACGAGTGGTGGGTGACGCCGTAAACGATAGATGTTGACCGACGTTACGTCACGTGGCGCCGGATTCCGACTGTTTGTTGTGGCGGTGTGGTGAACATTAATCAGTATCATTTGCAAGTAACATTTGTTTATATTTTCCATGAATAGTTTTTCATCAATCGCTTCAACAACAACAACAAAAAATTAAACTGATACTTGTGGAACACCGTGTTATATAACTCCCTGGTATAAAATGCATTATTATTGACATTTTTCGTTTTACTTCCACACTTTGGTACCTGTCCCTAAGGTACGATTTGATTCATTCACTAGCTTTGCCAGTTATTTAATAGAAATTTAATATGAACAGTGACATATCTTGGTTAACACAATCAAAGACTTTTGTTAAATCACATAAAATCCCTCCCTGAAATGATTAATTGTTTGGAGCACATAACATTTCATTACTTAATTCATAGCTTGCATCTTGGGTCGTTGCATTTTTTCTAAATCGAAACCGTTCTTCACCTAGTGTGTTGTTATCATTTAAGTGTCTGAGTAGTGGAATGTACATAAATTTTTCAAAGACTTTTGAAAATGAAGTCAGTAGAGATACTGGTAAATATAGGTTAATGCAATTTCTCACCCCTTTTATGTAATGGTTTCACTACAGAGTATTTGAAGCTAATAATTAACCAACTACATGGATCAGAGTCCTTGAGAAGCAAACAGGTTCTCAGCTAGTTAAGAAACTCCCACGTTTTAATGTACCTGAAGATTCATTACAGCTTTCATAAAAGTCCACCATCTGTTCTTATTCTGAGCCAGTTCAATCCAATTCATGCCCCCCCCCCATCCAACTTCCTCAAGATCCATCTTAAAATTATCCTCCCATTTACACCTGGGTCTTCAAAGTGGTCTCTTTCCCACAGGTTTAACTTAAACCATGTATGAAACTCTCCTAGCCCCTATACCTGCTAATGCCCCAACCCATCTCATTCTTCTCGATCTGATCGCCCAAATAATAGTTGTTGAGAAGTACAGATCATTAAGCTCCTCATCATATAGTTCTCACCACTCCCCTATTACCTCGTCACTCTTAGGTCCAAATATTCTCCTCAGCACCATCTTTGTGTCTTAATCTTTATGTTTTTGGATAGCAAACCTGAACACAAAAGATTCTGCACCAAATGATAGCAAGCATTCCCTGAATTCAAACTGCTCTTATATTTTTCATGAATAGAATTTTGATTCAGGAGGGTTGTTCCCATGTATCTGAATTGTTCCACATTTTCAAAGGATTTGTTATCAGTCCTTATACTGTAATTTTGTCCTGCACTCTGATCTCGAGACATGACCATGTACTTAGTTTTATCAGCATTTACTTCTAGTCCAATCACCTTACTAGTGACTATTAAGCTATTGTGTTTTTTTTTATAGTATGTACACTTTCGCCCAATACATTAATATCAGCAGGACGTTCAATTTAATTTCAAGACATCCTGGTTTATCTGAACAATCTTTATGGCATATTCTAAAGCAAAGTTGAAAAACAATTGTGATAACGCTTCTTGTTTCAAACCGCTCTAAATAAGAAGCATGTCAGACAAATGCTTGCCTACCCTGACTCAGCTATAAGTTTCATTTAAAGATTTTTATTAGCCCTGTAATGTCATGGGGATACCCCACACAAACACACGCACGCGCGCGCACACACACACGCGCACACGCGCGCGCGCGCGCACGCACACACAACACACGCAAACGCGCAAGCACACGCACACACACACACACACACGGAAACCCCATCTCCGTCTCGGTTTACAAAAATCAGCTGTTTAATGCTGCATAGGAAGAAAAAATCGCATTTCGTTCTGAAAACGTACACACACAAATCTCTTTGCACAATACTGAATTTCTTAACGTTTAAGGTATTGCTACATGCAATACACACTAGGCTTTAATAGGGAAAATTTTTTATCAGTGCCCAAACCATTCTAATATCCACACGTCTCAGTTGCTACTGTATGTACCTCCAGGTTTCATATTCCAAAGCCCAATGTTTGTTCTTTACCCACAAGAAAGTGAGATTACTTTCCGTCAGGTTTTTAACAGATCTACCCTTCTATGGAGGAAGATGTGAGTTTACTGCGCTGTGTTGATTGAATCTTTAAATACTACAAGTAAGCTGTGATCTTCTATTAAGAAGAAGGAATTAACGTTGAGACTTTAATGTCACCTTGATTAATCTTCTTCTGCATAAAATAATGGTCCAAAAAGAACACGGTATTAAAGAAATAGTGAAATAAAAAAGGACCTGAATTTCAGGTTTCAGTCATTCACGTTAGCCTAATGAAATTACGGACACTGTACCGTTACTTACATTTTTTTTTTGGCCCAACTGCCGACAGAGGGCCAGGGCATCCTCATTCACGAGGTTCCTGGACCACACACAACGACGCACCTCACTCGGTAGTTCTCCTGTGGACGCGTCATCAGCCCAACAAAGAGACCTCTACCTGACAGCACACAAATCTTTAAATATACAGACATCCATGCCCCCGGTGGGATTCGAACCCACAATCTCAGCAGGCGGGCGGCCGCAGATCGGCTCCTTACACCGCTCGGCCACTGGGACCAGCCTCCTTACATTCAATTACACATATTTCTGTCACGGATTTGAAAAATTTTCCACATAAATGTTCTGTTATTGAAAAATTAGTCCGATTAATATATTCATATTTTATTTCCTAATTTTAATTAAATTGTGAGTTTTGGGGGTATACGTGTCTCTGATGTCGTTTGTTTTGGTTGACAGTTACCAAACGTTGGTACATAGGTTGTATTACAGAGGAGAGCAATTGGCACTAAATTCATTGGAGATCCCACTACACATAGCTCATATAAATTGTTAATTCTCGGCTGCATTACGGTACAAAAACACTCTTTATTCCATTCAAGCTGTTTGGCAAATATATTGTACCTCATTACTTGAAAGACATAGGTGGGGATGGGATATAATATTTAAAAAAGGGCGCTAAACAAACGACATAAGAAAAAGTGGATGGGATTTTTTGGGGCTGGTTGTGGATAAGTGGCCGGCTGTTTTGTACAAGGCCATGAGCGTCCGGGTTCCATGAAAGGCTTGGCGTTTCTTGAACAGCCGTTACAGTTATGTTTCTTCAGATGTTAAAACCAGGAAACATGTTATAGAAGAAAGTTACATAGACAACTTTACACAAGTCAACAGAACACTCTCGATTAAGAATTTGCTGTCGTTTCCTTACCACTTACGTCTTAGACAGTTTTATACAGTAAGTTGATATTAATTTCTACTCTGATTACAGAACTTTTCCAATAAGAACGCGATTCCATTCAATCCACATTCTGTCTTCTAGGTCGGTTAATAATTTGTTTGACGTTTGTGTTTACAACTGAACCTCTCAAGTTGGATAAGCCAATGTACTCTTTGCATTCCCGTTCAGACTGGTCACTGGCTTCTTGCTACTAAAGATACGGTTCAATGGCCACCATGACAACCGGACTTCACTCACACCAGCTCTTCCTAACTCATCGTTTCTTCCTCCCTCCTTTTCATCCTCCCACACATCACCAAATCCATCTGTCGCTCTAAACTCCTCCTTCCATCCATACCTTCAGCATCTATCCGTAAAGAATCAAGATGATATTTCTTTTTCTAAGCAATCAACACGGGAAGAGTTAATCAGCTTGGCTGTTATCAAGGATATATACATTTATATAATAAATTATTATTGTGTTGTAGTTATACGAAATACCATTATATTCAGAATTAAAGCAAACAGCAACTGTGTTCTAGGCCCGAGGCTGCGCAAAGGAAATAGATGGGTAATGCAATTTTTTTATTCCAGACGTAAATCAATGTAGACAAGATGGCGGTCACGGTTAAATGGCCGGCGCCAGGAGAGATTACAAAAACGTTAAATAAATAAAGGAGCGTTTCAAGAATTAGAACAGCAAATTTCTAAGTTCAGGTGGTGCCTTGGTTGTTGCTACAAACCATCAAAGACACCGTGAAAACGGCTTGTGTGGGAGGCCACAAAATGCTGCGTACGGTGTGTTCGTTTGTTGCAGAGGATTTCCGTCAAAATCGTAATCCGAGTAGCTCAGTTGATACAGTTACGAGTCTATGGGTTAGAAGACCCGGACAATCGGGGTTAAATTCACAGCAGAGATGGAAAATGTTCTCTATGTCGCTGTGTCCAAACCGGCTTTGGAACCCATACTGTTTCGTACCCAATGGGTACCGAAGGCTTTTTCCATGTGGGTAAAGCACTTAGCATGATTAGCCAGTCACTCACCTCCATCTGTTACAGAAGAATAAGAATGTATGGAATTAAGCCTCTGTTTTGCTATACCTTAGAGGATGAATTTTATTTAATTAAACACAACGCACCTTCAATAAAAGTAATTTGTATGGCTCAGCAGCCCTAGTGGGCCAGGGCCTCCTCATCGTTGAGATTTCGAGATCACACTCGGACACGCCACATTCGGTAGGACTCCTCTGGACGAGTGATCGGTCCTTCGCAGTGACCTCTACCTGACAACACACTGCACTCACAAGAGACAGACATCCATGCCTCTGAGGTGATGCGTACCAACAATTCCAGTAAGCCAGAGGCCGCAGACCCACACCTTAGAGACAGCGCGGCAACCGTGATCGGCGATAAAGGTAAACAGCGTCGTTATAATATAAATAAAATATATATAATATCAATAAAAAAATAATAATCGTAATGGAAATCGCAGTACTGACAATATAATGTGTAAAGTCAGGAAGTGTTTATTCTTGTATTTGCTTAAATTTTTATTGCCAGAGTAGTGAAGGACATTAAAAAAAAAGTGAGTGTCAATGACATATATGTCTAATGCTGTGTGAATGTGCTGTGTCTCTAGATATCCTGATACGTTCGGCAGGCAGGAATGCAAGTTCAACTCGTCCAGGCAAGCAGAACTTAACAGTGAACACGATTTCAGGCTGTTATGGCAGTGAAGACTCATATTGTGGTCTTACGGTTTATGGCACCCTGTAGGCAAGTAGCAACGTTTCGAAGGAACACAAGGCTCTCATCTTCAGGATCGTAGCCAGAAGATTATAGCACAAAAGTGGTTCTCAGAATATATAAAATTTAACAAATTGAATCTAAGTCCGTTTAGCAATTTCAGTACACACCTGAATAGATTATTGGGCAGTTATAAAGACTTATAATTTCGTTAATTTAGGTCGCTCACACTTAGGGAGGAACAAAGATTGAGGGTGTTAGAGAATAGTGTGCTGAGGAAGATATTTGTCCCTAAGTGGGGCGAGGTAACAGGAAAGCGTCAAAGACTACATAACGAGGAGATTCATGATCTTCAATCCTCACCAAATACCATTCTGGTGACCAAATTAAAAAAAATGAGATGAGCGGGGCATGTAGCACGAATGGGGGAGAGGAGCGGTGGGTACAGGGTTTTGGTGGAGAAAGTGAAGCGAAAGAGAACACTTGGAAGACCTAGGCGTAAATGGGAGGATAATATTAAAATGGATCTTCGAGAAGTAGGAAAGGAGGCATATACTGGATTTATCTGGCTCAGGGTAGGGACAGGTGGCGGGCTGTTGTGAATGCGGTAATGAAACTCCGGTTTCCATAAAATGCGGGGAATTTTTGACCACCTTAGAAACTATTAGTTTCTCGAGTAAGAGAGTTAATTAGTTAACTCCGTTTATTTCGTAATTGAGTAGAAAGAACAAGTTACAGCGTCATAAAAATAGTCACATTTTCACGAACACACTGTATCGCAATAGGAATACACCAAAAGCAGAACAAGAATGTACAGACAGTTCTTTACTACCAGCATGAAATGTGGATGTGCCACTACAGTCCAGGTGAATGCCCTGAGCAACTAACAAACTTACTGCATGGATGGTAAGGTCGCAGCATTTAAAATAGAGGGGGAGAAGGCGGGGCTTGATGTGGGGACCTGAAGCACTGAGACCTGGGGACCATCATATAACAACGTGGCAGTCTTCACCCTGCTCACACAACCGGACGACTGCAACGAAAGAGCGGACACAATGACATCAGCAACCGCAGGTAAGAGGTGGGATCTACATCACACTTGTGCGTGTGAAAAGTGGGCAGAGATGTGAATCGTAACTGAAGCAGGAAGCATGGTTTCATTAACCGTTGACCTACCACAAGCCAGATTTATCTTTCAGAAACATTTGTAACTTCTGTCAGACCTGAGGTTCCCTCAGCATCCCAGGATCTGACGCCGTGTAGTTAAGGTAGACAGTTACCAACACATCCAGCAAGCTTCCTCGTGTTAACGTTGCTGACAAGCATTTGGGGGGTTACCAATTCGAAACTAGGTCGTGACACCAACTATTTTTCAGCATTTTTTTTTATAGTTATTCAAGGCAAATACTGGAACGGTACCTCACAGTAGGTCACCACACTTTCCTTCTTAAAGCCTCTCCATTTCACTATGCGCTATCGGCCTACCATTCGAAACTACATTTCCGAGTGCTACCAAAATACACCGGACAAGAGGCCACAAGATTGAAACATCAAGTAGACAATTCCGTTTTGAATAACCATGGTGCTGCGCAGTATTAAATAAATAGTCTGCTTCTACATACATTCCTTTGCAAATTGAAATTGCATACCTACATGGCGGAGATAAGTCACGAATACATCTGCAATGTGTATCGTCATTTATATTACCGCTAACTTGTAAAACACGCTATTTCACAAGTGCCTAATTATTTGATACATTAATTAACACTTGGGGACCGCGGTAGCACAGTGGTTTACGTGCTGTGCTACAAATCGGAAGGTCGCTTGTTCGATCCCAGCTGGTGTAATTGGAATTTTTCATTGACCTAATCATTCCGATCGCACTGTGACCGTGGGGTCGACTCAGCCTCTAACAGAAATGAGTACCAGGAGTATTTCCTGGGGGTAAAAAGCGGTCGGTGCGTAAGGCTGACAACCTTACCACCATCCTGGGCTATTGTCACGTAATCTGGGAACCTCAACTTCTTGGAACCCTCTGGGCACCTCGGGCCTGTAATGGGACTGATTTTTTTAATTAACAGTTAAACTATTGAAGACTAAAATTAATCTAAATTACACAAAAATATTCACTTCGTACCTCACAAAAGAACACAGTATGCCTGTATTAGAAAGACTAATCGCCCCGGGCTCTATAGAAAAATTAAGGGGTTTCTTTGTAAGAATCGTAAGTAATATTTGAATACACCGTGTGGACAAAATACTGAGTTGTTAATTGTTACTTCTGGTAGTACACGCAGCAACCACAAGGCCCTAAATGGTTAAAAAAAAAAGCAAGATAATTCCGCTAATAAAACCTGAGATTGTACAACAGGGGGTGGAGAATTATATCGACTGGTCGATCAGGGTAGGTAAGTTTACATTTATTGATGAAAAATATTGTAACTCTTCAATTTATATCTGGCATTTGTAAACAGAAAAAAAGATTAGGTTATGTGTATATAATTAGTTGTAAAACATCCTAAATGTACAAATCTAGTTAAAAATGCCGCTGTCCTTAGCATTATTTTCATCTCACAACTAACTACTTTACATGTATTGCGCAATGCTACGTGCACACACAAAACACACGCCGCAATATATATATATATATATATAATGACGTCTTTGGTCATTTCTTAAAATTTTCTGAAATTGGAATTCACCTTACATTTTAATGGCGTCTAATAATCTATATCGAAAAATTATATGGTATGTTGCATTATAAAGGGAAAGAAGCACGGGCCCCTTCCAAAGGCTCTAAATGAATACTCACTTCCGTATCTAGTTTTGTATGCTTTTCCATAAAGAGGGCCCCCAAAAGTTGTATAAGCTTCAGGCTCCACAAAACTTGGATCAGCCACTGTGTGTGATATAAATTGTCAAGTTTTACATTGTTTAATCCGCGCATTCTGATGACGAAAATAATTCACGTAAAACCAACAAACGCGCATTTCTATAATTAGAGAAACGCGAGCTTACTGGTGTTACATGGGGTATTTACCCAAAAAACTATCACATTTTATGATCGTTTGCATTTGCTAAAGCAAAGAGTATTTTTGAATATTGACAATTCATACTGTTAACACACATTTTGTTTTCCGCAAAACCCATCACTTAATTAAGGTTGCTTCTCATAATTCGGGAAATATGGTACCAATGTCTAATACGCGGGCTTCTTATGACGATTATGAATAATTTTGTCTTCCGGGATGGGAGGCCGTAAGGTCTGGTGGCTGTTTACCGATGTTTCGGAAGACCTAATGCCCCGATGTTAACAGTAAAAAATGGCCTTCACTGCGTGTCTTCCTGCGCACATGTGATAATCAGTGCCGGTGGCAGCGCACAAGATGGACACAACAGGAAGTTCGGGTTGTCGTCAGTGTTTCAGCTAACGGCGCGGGCATTGTAGGTCACGTGAGGGCATTTACGTGGCAAACCGTCTTCCTGTCCTGACCTTGTGATCAGAAGACAAATCCGTACTTAGTGGAGAGACGAGACAGCTCGATCGGCAAAATGATTAATATAGTTTTACGGCTGGGTCTAAGCGATATTCAGGTGTGTTCGCGGAACTGAGAAAAGCGACTATTAGCTTCGGGGGACCGCGGTAGCACAGTGGTTAAGGTACTGCGCTACAAATCGGAAGGGCGCTGGTTCGATTCCAGATGGTGTCATTGGAATTTTTCATTGACATAATCCTTCCGATCGCACTATGGCCCCGGGGTCGACTCAGCCTCTAACAGACTTGAGTACCAGGAGCATTTCCTGGGGGTAAAAAACAGCCGGTGCGTAAAGCTGACAACCTTACCACCCTTCTGGGCCACTGTTACGTAATCTGGGAACTTTAACTTCCTGGAACCCTCTGGGCACATCGGGCCTGTAATGGGACTGACTGTTAGCTTCGTCATGTCTGTCTGCCCATCCGCATGGAACAACCCGGTTCCCACTTGACGGATTTTTATAAAATTTGGTATTTGAGTGTTTTTCGAAAATCTGCCGAAAACATTCAAGTTTAATTAAAATCTGACAAGAATAACGGGTACTTTACATAAAGACCTATGTACATTTATGATAATACCTCGCTGAATTTTTCTTAGAATGAAAAATGTTTCACACAAAAGGTGTACAGAAAGTCAAAACACACATTTTATGTTCAAAAATTCTTTCCGTCGATCGTGTCGTTTATGAAGTGATGTGGAAAAAATTCTGGTACGACCAGACAGGCCACAGATGCCAATATAATACGGCGCATGCGCTTTTCATGCTGGATAACTAAGACTACACACACACACACACACACACAGAATATATAATACTTATTGCATTTCCACGGTAACGATGGTCACGCGAACGCGCGGCAATGTTACATTATAAGTTAATGCCTGTCTTGCTTTATTTTCCGGAGTGTTGAGGCTGGCTCTGAGACGACCCAATCTCCAGTTCAACAGGTACCGAGGGTTTTTCCTTCGGCGATTATTAGGCATATCGCGAAGCTGACAACTCACCTTCGTCTAGTTCCGAGGTTAAGAATGCGTGGAGCTATACCTACACACGCATATCCCTTCATGGCGTGGTGCCTCCTTAAACACGGGGTCCGTGCTTTTGACCTTTAACCCCCACACTGCGAAACACAATGCTGAACGGAAACTTGCATATGACACTGGGCAGTCCAGTGCAGCTAGCTACAGAGATGTCTGCAGGATTCATTAGTGAGCTCTGTAGTGCTCAAGACGATGGTATGAACATTATTGTCTCACTGGCTGTGACGTCGTATAAAGGTAAAGTTCACCCTATAAACTGCCACAAAGCCCAAAGGGACAACACAAGTACAGGGTGATAAAAATTCTCTGTGCACCTGACTTCTGTATTGTAATCATCAGGTGCACAGACGCTTTTTGATCACCCTGTATAATTCTATTCTTTCTTTAACCTCGGCGCTAGATGGGAGTGGGTGGTCAATGCCACACCCCGGACGCTTTACCCCCGGAAATGACCCGATACCCACTGTACAGGACGCTGGGTGGGCCCCAGGGCCGGTCTAAACGGGTGAGGAAAATATCGCCCCATACGGGGGTTCGATTCCCAGACCGTCCATCCCGTAGCGAGTCCCTATACCGACTGAGATATGTGACCCCTATAGTCTGGCAAAAATTTACCGATAAACGTTTTCCCTCCAATTTAAATGTAAAGTGAAAGTAAGAAAATACTTTTCTACTGAAAAATGGCCGATACGTCGGTAAGTTCATACCATACTATACAGTGTCGCATCCCACAATAAAAAAGCACTCTTCACGTGTGTGTACCCGTAATACTCCTGGCATAAGACACTGTGCGTCACCGTGAGTCACTGCCCAGTTACAGCGGTCAATGGGTTGCCACTTTATCCGTAAAGCATGCGCTAAGGCCGAAGAAACAGTTGAGCATCGAGACTTCTTACCGTGGTTAGCGATCCTACTTCTCTGACCCAAATGTCGGTCCGAAGGCAGCCCATCCTGATACATTTTTCATATTTTCCCTCAGGCCGTCCAGCTAATTGCCCGGCTATAGCTTCAAATTAGGCCACGACCGTGCTTCCTTCCACATTCTTTCTAATTCATTATGCTTAGCGTCATCGGTATAGTGACTAGGCTACGGTCTGGACGATCCGGGTTTCGAATCCCACTAAAGTTAAGAGGTTCTTCTCTTTTCCCAAACGTCCATACGGGTTCTGAGATCCACTCAGCCTCCTGTTCGATGCGTCTCCGGGTTTCTTTCCCTGGGTTGAAGCAGACGAGGCGTGAATTTGACCACAAACCTCCATCTAGTGCCGAGGTTAAGAATGAGTGGAGATATACCGCTACTCCCTCTACATGCCTTCATGGTAAGGTAAGGTACGGTAAAGTGCACCCTTGTACAGGCACTGAGGTTCTGTACAGGCCGTACGGCCCATAGGGGGAGTAGAGGTATAGCTCTACTCTTTCTTGACCACGGCACTAGAAGGGGTGAGGGGTCAGCCTCACGCCCTGGCCGCTCTTTACCCCCGGGAAAGACCCGGTACTCATTGTACAGGAGTATAGGTGGGCCCCAGGGCCGGTCTTGACAGGTGCGGAAAATCTCGCCACCACCGGGATTATATCTCCGGATGCCTTCATGGTGCGGACAGGGGAGAACTTAATTTTTTTACTTTTAAATCGTTAAGTAAACAATGAATATATTAAATTAATTTCTTTACAGGGATATACGCAGTGTTGCTGCTAAGCTCAACCTTCGCACTACCCTTCAAAGGAATGAGAGATAACAGGGCACCTGCTGCAATTAATTTTGTAGGGGATGGCACTAGTGAACTGGCTACAGCAATCCTGCAGGTACTGTACACAATTTGGAAATGGGAGCACAAATATTAAAGTTTGGGCCCGATTTACGTGCGTACAAAAACTTACGGACCGCAGCTGTATTGAATTAAATTGTACCCAACAAACAGGGAGCAGGCACAACAAGTGAGCATATAAATAATTCACACCCTCGTAAAGAATCTTCATTGACGAATTACAGTTTTACTGAAACGGTTAAGAATTCCCATGATTACGTGCTACCAGAATGTTTAACGTCCTGTACAAAGAGAACATGATTCCGGTTCAACAAAATACTCTCGGGCTAGCAGCTATGTCGCAATGAAATAATATAATAATATAAACAGCCAATTAGCTGCAACAATAATAACTTCATTAACAATTTCAATCAGCTCAACATGTTTCGGGCGATAATTTCGCCCATCCTTAGGAGCACTAGACTGTGTTTACAGCTTGTGGTATAATGCACCGACGATGCTGCCTGCTGGTGGCGATGAAGAAGTGGAACTTCTCCACCTCATCCTGGTCACCAGCAGGCAGCATCGTCGGTGCATTATACCACAAGCTGTAAACACAGTCTAGTGCTCCTGAGGATGGGCGAAATTATCGCCCGAAACATGTTGAGCTGATTGAAATTGTTAATAA
>Ga0123354_10003982_pt1 | contig 20703 bp, 11 predicted proteins | sample TergutLab28metaG_2_FD_97872 | JGI IMG/M metagenome (GOLD analysis project Ga0123354, IMG submission 97872) | Labiotermes labralis P4 segment gut microbial communities from Petit-Saut dam, French Guiana - Lab288 P4 | ecosystem: Host-associated > Arthropoda: Insects > Digestive system > Gut ...
TCCCCCGGCCCCACGGGGGTCCCTATTATGGGGGTGGCGGGACCACCGGGGCCTATTTCGGGCCCGGAGGGCCATTTCCCACCCCCCCCTGCCCCCCCCCCCCCCGTGAACTTTCCGTCACCAGTAATGGCCCAAACAAAACAGTCACTATTCATAGTGTTAAGGCGGACGAAACGCGAAGCTGACAACACAAGTCTAGAGCCTGGGCCTTTATGTCCGTCCCTTATACACGTGTACTGTTGTTTTTCGGGCGATTTGTTAAATCCGCATTTCCAGATTACGACCGAACATTGCTATCAAGTGAGAAATGGGCTCTTCTGAGTTATTACGCAACGAGTAGTGGTAATTCCTTACCGACGTTTCAGGACAACGTATCGGTCCCATGCCTTCCTACGTAAACTGCATTTGGGGTTACGGGCTTTCTTTTGGATTCTCGAAATCTGAGGGTGGGATAGATTGGTTGCCCCGAAACGTCGGTAGGAAATTACCACTACTCGATACTAATAACCCTGATGAGCGCAGTTCTCAGCTACTTCGCGGCGGAATCCTGAAATCGCTCATTGCTGTCAAGTGGTTAGCAACAGGCCTACTGCACTGTAATCAAAAAGCGTTCTGAATCAATCTTCTGCAACGAAAGACAAGCATTCCCTGACTTCAGTCAGCTCTTAATTTCTTCATGAATGCAACTTAAAGTTTTATTGTTATTACTATATTTTAAGTAACAGGCGGTACTATCTCCCGCTGATACTTGCCGGTATAGCCTATTGTGTTGTTGTGTACACAGGCTATGATTTAATTTATGACTTACTTTTTGCGCTTAAATGAGTGGGAAATTAGATGTGACACTGCATAACTAGTTAGATACGTACCAACGTCTCAGAAGAACCTGTTGGTGCCATCTTCAGTGTTCAGCCTAGTTCAGATCATTGTTTTGGTGCTTACTATTGGTCCATTAGGCAAGTGTTGAATTCTCAAAAATTGCGACAATTGTATCTCGCACACAAACAAATTGACTGGAATTTGTACCTTCTTATCTTTTCAGTGATTCATTTTAAATGTGCAAATTCTTACATTTAAAGGTTGAATGCCAGTTATGAGAAGATATTTGTTATACGGTAAGCTACTTCCAAATTTCGGGCAATGGAGTCTAGAATGTCTACAACTACAAAACTCTCATCATCAGGTAAAACCAATGCAATGTGTTTACAAGGCTGAAGACTTTATTGAGGGCCTCTCCATCACTATGGGCAATAAAAGACCTTTCGACTGCCCGTTTCAGACTGCTTTCTACAATCTTCAGTAAGCCTAATACAACTCTATAGGCCTTTTCGTCCTTTTTGCCTTTCTTCAGCAAACTTTTCCTTTCAAAATATGAGTTTTGCCTTTCAAACTAAGTCCAGAAATATATGGCATCCCTTGCAATAAGAAATCTCAAAGACTTTGAAATGTGGATATGGGTATATCCAGATACTTTTGTTGATGAGTAAGTAACACGACTGGAGCAGATGGCAAATGACAGAGTAACACCCCAGCCGACTGGAGTATTTTGCGGCATCATTGAGAACCTTACATCGCGCACATAAGGAACGCATTCAATACATTATCTGTCTTGCGATCGGTCCCTAGAATTTTCGAAAGCGATTTATCCAAAGATTACAATCTAGTGACTCCTCTTCCAATTCCAGTATCGTCTTTTTTCCTTAAGGTCCTACAGTAGCTGCTTAAGTATTCTTCCTCGTCTTCTCATCTTTTCTATATTTCCATCAACAATGTGTTTGAGAAATTCATACAAAATTTTTGTTTGAACGCCTAAAGAAAAGAGACCACTTGGCATACTTAGGCGTAGGTGGGACGATGATTATGAAAATTATGAACATTATTAGAAAGTGTGGAGTGGAGTTCTACTGCTTAGAATACAACCAAACTTTGGGTTTCTTGGGAAGAGGGGTGTTCTGATCTACTGGCTTCCAAGAAGAACTCCGTTGCACGTAATCAATTTTACTGCAGACATTAGTATAACATTAGAACTACATATTTTAATCACACAAATTTAACTTTTTTTTTTTAGAAAGACACTGGTTAATTACACGGGGAAAGAAGTTACACCGTACACTGATTGTGTACTCATTGTATCTTCAAAGAAATTCAGTACATCGAACTGAATTTCAATCTGTACTAACATTCAACAGAAATGAGTACCCGGAATATTTCCTCGGGAGTAAAGGAGGCTGGAACGTAGGTTTTACAACGTTAAGCCCGTCACGTGGCAACTGTCTTGAATTCTGAAAGCCTGAATCTTCTGGAGCCCTAAGGGCCTCTCCAGGCCAGCATAGCAATTGCTTTACTGACATTAAAATGTTTTTATTTGCGATACTGAAAAATAACGATTAGGCCGAGTATGAAAACTATATTCGATATTGACTGAAAAATGTAACGCCCTGTAGTCTGGTAGAAATTTACTGGTGTTTATAAGGAATGCATCCTTCATCATATCAGAATCTATATACAAAAGGTTCTGTCGAAGGTAAGACAGCATTTTTGCAAATTTCATTTACGGATTCTCCAAACATACCTACAATTAACAGGAACAACAAACAAACGTGTTTGAGGATTTTATTTATTTATTTATTTATTTAGTTGTAGTTTCACGATCCTCTCATGAAGGCAGCTCTTATGGTGTCGAATAATGGGATGATGGTGGACAATAGATGTTTGAAGAATGTAGGAAAAGTCTGAGTAGTGCAAATTATTTTTCCCGGCTTTTTTTAAAGCACCAAGAAAAACCATGAAAACCTTAGTCCAGAATATGAGCCAACCAAAATAAAGGTTAGAAATCTTAGTGTATGGGCCGACTTGCTTGGTTTGAGCTCCGTCTGCAATTAAAGGCATAGGAAAGTAGGACTATCTTACTTTGCGTATATGGCATTCCAATTTTTTTTTTTAATATTCACCCATAACGGTCTTCACCTAAAGCCCCCCCCCCCCGCCTAAGTAGAAGAGCGCATTATACACAAAATCCATTATCATATGCATAACGGACCTATGCCTGTTGCAAAAATGTCTAATTCTTACTTATTACTTACTTACTTACTTACTCCATGGAGCACAGTCCTCCTTGAGAAGTTAATCTGTTCTCAGCTAGTCACGAAACTCCCCACATTTTATGGAACCCGAAGGTTCATTACCGCATTCACAAGTACCCGCCACGTGTCCCTGTCCTGAGCCAGATCGATCCAGTCCAAACCTCCACAACCCACTTCTTCAAATTCTACTTTAATATTATCCTCCCAACCACGCCTGGGTCTTCCAAGTGGTGTACATCGAGTATACTCGAATGCCATCTCCTATCTATCAATATGTGATCAATCTGGTTGTGAGTTCCCACCAGGAGAGCTCCAGGTGTACTTATGATTCGGTGCGGGAACACGTGTCTAATTCTATAATAATAATAATAATAATAATAATAATAATAATAATAATAATGGCTGGGCAATTCCGGCTGCTTTTATCCAAGGGCATCACACGTATTTTCGATAGACCCAACCTACGTTCTTGCAAAAATGGCACAGACTATGGGCCGCAAGCAAAACAACAAGAATATTTTTGTTCTTTTGTTTAAATATCAGTCTGTGTGTTTGGCTACTCTGAAATGTATCCGATAATTTATGACTAAATCCACTCGTGTGATAGCGACAACACTCAGCCTTCTCTGAACAGGCCGCTTTATCCTATGAAATTTGTCACCTTGTTTGTACCACACCCACCTCTTCCACTCCAGTCCCCACAGCACGGAAAGTTTTCTCTTCCAGTCGCATTCGTGGCCTCGAGGAGGCCATTCGCCCCTCCATGCACATGAACATGTACAGATATTGCGTAACTTCATGTACTTTGGCTTACTGCCTAATATGGTATTCTGCGAGGCAACAAAGCGTCAGTGCGTCTGTCTCCTCTCTAAAACTACATTCACCATGTCTGGAACGTACATACAAACTGTCCATGTGCTTAATTGAGCGCCATGCCATAATGTTCATAAGAAGTGGAGGTACAGCTCCACGCATTCTTATCCTCGACACTAGCTGCAGTTGCGTGTTCAGCTTCGTAGTGGTCACTTTACTCCCATGGTCATGTGGTCGGAGGCCTGGTCACTGTACTGACTGAGCTAGTCTGGCTGTTTTTTTATTAATATGCTTTTGACAAACGACAGTAAAGGATTTAATATGATCTATACACGTGCATTACAGGAATATTTACACTAAGGTAGTGAACAAACAAACGCACACTCGAGATCACACAAAGACCCACACACACACACACACACACACACACACACACTCGGTAGGAATCATCTGGACGAGCGAACGACCCATCGCCGAGACAAAAAACAACACTCACAAGAGACAGACATCCATGCCTCGATGGGATCCGAACCCGCAATCCCAGCAAGCAAGTGTCGTAGTCCCGCGCCTTAGAGCGGCAGCTGACGTTTTGCCTGCACGTTCCGAAATAATGGAGGCTTCTCTAATTAAAGAACAGACAAATAAAATCTAATATAGGTCACTGGCACTTGGGACATTGTCCATCTCTCAGGCTACAAAGTCCGCAACGTGTTTGAGGCCGTATCTGCCAGTTGATACTGTTTCCACACGGCCCGCCCGAGTAGCTGCTCCCTCTCCTCTTTCTATCTGTAGACGGAGAGGGATCCAGGCTGCGAAATTTTTTTTTTCTGCCTGAGAAGATCGACAATGTGTAAAACATCAGTCACCGTTACAATTAAGGATCCCATTCTAACCGGTTTTCGCGGAACAGTCCAGGTAGAGTCCTGTCCCACTGCCCCATAAAATTATTTTCGTGACGCCAAATGTCCCGGTTTTTACCATATCGTAAAAATACGACATTTGTGACCAAGAGTACGAAAATTGCGAATTTCCCACGATTGTATGAGATACTTATAAATGTATGACATACATCAGCCCAACACTAAGAAGAAGGAATCGGAGAGGGAGACGAAGACATGTGGATTAGTTCTTCTAGTTTGAGCTGAGACCGCAAAGGATGAGCAAAGAATATGGAAAAAAATCAGTAAATGAAATGGGTGAGTTTGAGTTGTATTGACATTAATGTTACTCCATTTTTGGTACCTGTATGTCACATTATCTCCTAATAATATGAATATATCACTATGTGTTTCATTGCATGGCAGCTAAACAATATTGTCTTCTATGCTGTCCGTCACCTAAATGTTAATTAGGGCTAAAGTTTTTCTCGGAGCACTCTATGGTCAGAATATCTTTAAATTTGTGAAAAGTAATATATCCAAGTTTGAAGACAAACTCGTAATGAAATCAATTCCGAAATCATGTTCACACATATTTCTCTTCTCTCACGTTTCTCTCATCACAACTCACATCTCTTCTTTGCCTTTGCGCGCGCATTGATGTGATGTCAATCTCGCGCTCTCACCAGTAACAACGTGACGTCACGCAGCACCCAAACAACGACAAATTCAATTATGTCATGCTTCTAATTGAAGCACGAACAATCCACAAACACACCATCCTCCAATTTTCGAATTTGTTTTGAAACCAGCCCCAAATTTGTTAAACAAAGCGTCCAATAAAACATGCATGTGAGAGTCCACAATCTACTTACCTCCTTGGTTGACCTTGAAAACCTAACAGGATGTTTACTGAAGATTACCGAATTGTGGTGATGCCTCTCTTCTACCCTGAAGATGGAGGTAATATTTCCCTTCGAATGATCGTTAAATTTCTACAAGGGTATTTATAGTCACCGTTTTGAGAATATACATGGCTATGTTTATTACATCCATGAGTTCACACTGCTACCAGCACAACGAGGGCTGAAGTTTGCAGGAAAATGAAGCTAAAGCATTACCTTAAGTAGGCCTACTGAGGCAGCAGTTCCATCTCACCATCCATTAGCCTACACAGTGCCACAAACCGTTAGTCCACAAACTAAAACACCACTCACTATATCATCCAAAATATGCACTCTGTGGTACACCGTCTATAACATATCAAGTAATACACTTTTCGGTACCGAGATGCCATCTTCAGGGAGTCATTATAACAAAGGTATATAAGTCAACATGCCAATTTAGGTTCTGCTTCCCCTTATGGGAATGATTAAAACCTTAATATGCTAAAATAAATAAAATTGATAACAATAAATTACTGTATTATGAGATTAAACATTAAAATATTTAACAATACAAATATGTTATATATATATATATATATATATATATTTAAAATCATAGTGCTGTAATTTATTAAAGATCGAGATATATAGAACTATAATTTTGCCTGTTGTTTTGTATGGATGTGAAGCTTGGTCGCTGACATTGAGGGAGGGAAGGAAGCTGAGGGTGTTTGAGAATATGATGTTGAGGAGAATATTTGGACCGAGGAGGGACGAGGTAACGGGGGAATGGAGGAGATTGCATAACGAGGAGCTAATTGTTCTGTACTCCTCACCCAATATTGTGCGGGTGATAAAATCGAGAAGAATGAGATGGGCTGGGCATGTGGCGCGTATGGGTGAGGAGAGGGGGATGTATAGGGTCTTGGTGGGGAAACCGAAGGGAAGGAGACCACTGGGAAGACCTAGTCGTAGATGAGTGGATAATATTAGGATGGATCTCCAGGAGGTGGGATGTGGTTATATGGACTGGATTGGGCTGGCCCAGGATAGAGACAGGTGGCGGACGCTTGTGAGTGCGGTAATGAACCTTCTGTTTCCGTGAAATGCGGGGAATTTCTTGACTAGCTGCAAACCAGTTAGCTTCTCAAGAAGGAATTTGCAGCATGGAATAAATTAAGTAAGTGATGTAATTTATGGTTATCAAATGTGTGTATTTTAGCTTATTGAGATTTCAGTCATTCCTGTAAGGAGAACAGAACATATAATGATATACTGGCTTATATACCATTGTTATAACGACTCCCTGACAAAGGCATCTCGGTGCCGAAACATGTAGGAGTTGATATAAGTAATAAATGATGTATCACATAGTGCATGTTGGTTGATACGTTAATTAAAAAAAACATGCACAGTTTGAATAGCTGAAAACTGTACTATTATCCGTTACAAATTGACTCACCGTCAAACGTTAAACGACACCAGCTTCGACCAGAACACCAAAGGACATGGTTGAATTTTTTGTGGCTTTCCTCATTTCCTTCAAGCAAATGCGGGGCAATCAATTCAAATTAGGTACCAGACACTTCGTTCCACGATCTTGTTAAGTCAATATTTGTTAGTAAACTCCCCATTCGGCGCTATTTAATCCGAGCTATTGACAGTGTCGCGAAATGAGACATAAATAAATATGTAAAATGCAAATTACAGGAAGGGTATCGGAATACAGCCGCCCCAACCCCTCAGCCCACGCACCTTCTGCCTCGCCCACATAATCGTCGCATCAAAACAGCTCGGACAGACAGCTTCACATGCTAATCATTGTTTACAGTGTGACTGAGAGGTTGTCAAACTCCGTACTACAGTGGAATATCCTTGTTCGCGGTTAATTGCCTACCATTCATGAGGAAAAAGGTCGTATCCGTTTTCGTCCACGACCATCGGGTATAATAATATCATTGTTCGTCCACGGTTCTTAACTTGTGAATGAGCGTGATGCAGTTGCGTAAGATATTTGCTTCGGGTGGCAGAAGATTGCTTGACGTAAAGTTGACCTAATGTAATGAGAAATCCATTACAAGACAGCGTGCTAAACGAATATAACAATTTTTATCAAGCAGTGTAGCTTTACCGTGATGAAATTTTTAAGATAATTAAAATAAGCACTAAAATATTAAGATAGTTTTTGGGTGTTTTCGCAAAATTGCGAAAAACGACTTTCATCTTCCTCAGGTCTGTCCTTCTGACCGCATTGTGTTTGTCCGTCCGTCCACATGGGAGAACTCGGTTTCCACTGGACAGATTTTCATGATAATTGGTGCTTAATTATTTTTCGAAAATCTCTCAGAAAAATTCAAGTTTCATTAAAATATAACAAGAATAACAGGTACTTTACATGAAGTCCAACATACATTTATGATCATATCTCGCTCAGTTGTTCTTAGAATGAGAAATGTTTCAGACAAATGTTTCAAGGAAAATCAAAGCACAATTCAATATTCAATATTTTTTTAAAAAATCGTGCCTTTTATGACATAGTGCGGTAAAATTGGTAGAACCGGACAGGCCACATATGACAACATAATATGGCGCATGCACTTTGCGCGCTGCATAACTAAGACTTATACAAAAGCACGGAATTTTTAATAATAATTATTGCTTTTCCACTGCAACAGTGGTGAGGAGAGAAAGATCCCCAATATTAGGATTACGTTGCCTGACTTGTTTATCAAGCACTGTAGCTTTCGTTTATTGAAATTCTTATGTTGATTATAATTACAATAATCAGGCACTTAACTATGTGTTTACCACAGTTTATCCATAGCTGTATCACATATCCAACCCCCCGCCCCCGCCCCCGCCCCCGCCCCCGCCTCTCCCGTTTTCTTTTTAACAATTCCGCGCTCCAGCTACCGATATGAGCAGAAAATATTTACACGGCCTGAAGACTGCGCGACACATTAAAAGGTTTTTGTAATATGCATAATAAGAATATTTGCAATTAATAATGGTAAAATCCATACGTTTGATTTTATTTATTAATTGAATGGTACAATAAAATTCAGTGCAACAAGGAACATTCCAGCTTCCAGCCGCGTTTCCAACAGTAAAATTCAGCTTTGCGGCAGTAATTCAGTGTGGGCAGTACAGTTTCTTTTTTTTAAAGCTATCCCGCTGTACAATAACAATTGTACAATATATTATGTACCGTCAGTACACAACAACATCAATATAGTGATATAATATATGCAATAGGTTACAATATGGCTACATGTTTCGACCTACACGGTCATCATCAGGCCGATAAAGAACATTTTGTTTAAGGTACAGAAAGGTAGTACTCGTTGGGATCCCATTGAGTACTACCTTTCTGTACCTTAAACAAAATGTTCTTTATCGGCCTGATGATGACCGTTTAGGTCGAAACATGTAGCCATAGTGTAACCTATTGCGTACGTTATATCACTATATTGATGTTGTTGTGTACTGACGGTACGTAATATATTGTACAACGGTACCAATTCACCTACTGCGCAGCTGCGCACCCACGCTGTTTAGAAGGAACATTGTGGACATATTCCATTTTTGTATCTGTGTCTAACTTAGGAAACAAATTCCAAACTGGAACTTTTCCTTTTTCAAATTGTTTAATTAAATCATTCCTCAGTTCCTTTGGAAAACGACATCTTTTATTGATCACCGTAGCAGGAAAATGAACACTGCGTAACTTTACGTACAGCAGTTTTTGATAAATTCAACTTCATCACGAATAATTCGATGCCGGGGTTAGGATGGTGAAAGTATTTCGTTAAATGTAGGTGAAAAGACCCACAGATATTCGTTGTCAGCTGCAAACTGCTGCTGTTTCGAAGCAGTGTACTGTCATTTCAGTGCGCTAAATAATACAAATGATTGAATAATGATGATTAACAAATGCACGTCCCTCAACATCTACAGTTTGAATGATCGTGCCGTGCGTCATACAATATCACGATACAGTCTCTGAGTGAAGGCCCACCGTTCCAATTATCCTGTCAATATATCCATTTAGTTGAGTGTTTGGGCTACGAGACAGCAGTGATCTCGCTGGTGCCCAGAACGGGACATGAAATGGTGGCGTCAGAACACCGACGACGGTGTGTGAACAGGTAAAGGGCCAGCTGCTCCTTCTACCTGTCTGCATATCGCTCTCAGAATAAGAAGAATGACATCTAGAAAGTGTGAGCGGAGAATGTAGGAGCTGGAATCAGACACATAATAACCGAACTTGTTTGGTTAGAAAAACAGTAAATAACATGTTAATGAGGGGACCGCGGTAGCACAGTGGTTGAGGTGCGGTGCTATAAATCGGAAGGTCGCTGGTTCGATTCCAGCTGGTGTCAGTGGACATAAAATCCTTCCGATCGCACTACGGCCCTGGGGTCGAATCAACCTCTAACAGAAATGAGTACCAGGAGTATTTCCTGGGGGTAAAGGCGGCCGGTGCCTAAGGCTGACAACCTACTACCATCCTGTGCCGTTTTCACGAAATCTGGGAACTTTAACTTCCTGGAACCCTCTGGGCCTGTCCAGGCCTGTAACGGGGCTGCTTTTTAACATGTTAATGAACCTGATTGGATAAAGTTGTTGGTGAATACGGCCGAAAATAAAATTACGTCATCCAAGCTGACCAAGTACGATTTTGCAGCCGCATACCTGCCGGCCGGCAGCATCGTCGGTGCTTTGTACCACAAGCTGTAAACACAGTCTAGTGCTCCTGAGGATGGGCGAGATCATCGCCCGAAACATGTTGAGCTGATTGTAATCATTAATAAACCGTTATTGTTGCATCTAGTTAGCTGTTTATTTTATTGTATCAGTGTTGCACGGTCACACTAATATCAGCCTTATATCCAGCCTGATGATGGCCACATATGTACAGCCGAAACATGTAGCTCTTTTTACATGCATGATAAAATCTTTATAGACTGCAATCCTACTTCTTTTCTTTATATGCGAATATTGAACACAAAAGGAAAGTCCTAACAAAAAAAAAAAAAGAATAAAATTGAAGTTGATCATAAATATAGAAATACCAAAATACAGTTTTTGCCTCTATCTGGCTCATAAGATGAAACGCTGGTCGTCGCGTGTGAACACAGTAACAAAACTTCTTTTTTTCCATAAAAGGCGCGGAACTGCTGGACTATCAGTGCCTCGACAACTCTGCTACTCGTGTACGGTCTTTAGAACTACATCCCGGACTTTGCTTCCTTTCACATCAAAGTATAACTTTGGAGCACATTTTGCTGCTGCAGTGACTATATGTTGCATTCATTTTAATGTTGGCAAAAGGCTCAGTCACGTGGACCATACTAGAGTGAGCACCATTAAAGAAAATTTTCCCTCGCTTTCTCCATGCGAATAGCTACAACTTTACCGAATCTGCTTCTTCAAATAAAGTAGGTTTCATTCATGACTATCACTGCAACACACGACAGAATAAATGAGTGGCGTACAGAAGGTGGGTGCAGGGAAAATAACGATAATTTTTCTTGTCATGGTTCGACAGTCCTAGTGGGCCTAGGCCTCCTCTATGAGGTTATTCGATCACACTCAGACACACCACACACTCGGTAGGACTCCTCTGGACGAGTGATCGGTTCGTCTCAGAGACCTGTACCGAAATATGCACAACAATCACAAGACACAGACAACAATCCCCTCGGCGGGATTCGAACCCGCAATGCTTAAAAGGCCAGCGGCCGTAGACCTATGCCTTAGACTGCGCAGGCACTGGGATTAGCAAACTAAGGACATACATCTGCGCAATTCAGCCCAATGACATGAAAGCTTATAAAGGTAGAGTTATAAATTCGTGCATTCTTAACACTGCGCCGGATGGAATTGAATGGTGAGGTCCACGCCCCCGGCCGCTTAACCCCTGAAGAAGTTAGAGGGCCCGTAGAGCCGGTGTGGACCATTTGGAGTAGGAAAGAAAAACCTCTCGTCCCAGTCGGAAACGAAACGAATCGAACTTCCATTCCTCAGACTTTCCGCCCTTATTCTAGTCAACGTATCGACCCAGCCATTCTGGCCCTGTACACACGAAATATAACCACTGTCGGAAACATTTTTCCTTTCGGCAGATATTCTGCAAAATAAGCTGCAGACGTGCATAGAAATGTCTACAGGCATTTGTGTAAAGTGCGTCTAACTTTTGACAGCTTTTAACCATATCAGGAGAGGTCTGAAAAGTGTTTGCAAAAGCCTACAGTATTAAATTCCATGAATTTCTGTTCAACGGTTTCTGGGTTCTTACAGATGAATGGACAGACGGAGAGAGGGATTCAACAGGCGCCCGAAAGGACGCGAAAGCACTAAAAAAGACTAATATTTGTCCTCATCATTATTCATACACGCACGTTCCATATGATGCTCAGATAAACACTCATTTCCCTATACAGAATTGAATGGTTTTTCTTTTTAAGAGAAATTATTTGTTTACTATGACGAAGGAACTCGGTTTTACAATGCCGGTTACATGAACTTCATGCCTATAAGTGTTATTCGATTAAGGATAATGAGTTTTCGCTTTTTTTTGTGTGTGCGTGAAATCTGCAGCTTTCCGCCGTGCAGCCAGATCCGTTTCTGTAACACATGAACACCTGAACCAGTGAGACAGAAAAGACGTAAATTAGAGCACACTCATGTTTCGATTTTAGAGGTTCAGAAGTTTGCACTTTGGTAAATTTGCGGGGTGACCCCCCTAAGAATAAGAGTGAAGGTAAGGTAAAGCGATCCCTGTACAGGCCTCGACAGGCCCTAAGGAATCCAGGACGCTGAGGGTCCCAGATTTCAAGGCGATCGGCACATGAAGGTGGTAAAGTTGTCAGCCCTAAGCACTGTCCGCCTTTACCCCCAGGAAATACTCCTGGTACTCATTTCTGTTAGAGGTTGAGTCGACCCTAGGGCCATAGTGCGACCGGAAACTTCAATAAAGAGAAGGATAAATATTGCTCGACAACTCGAAAAAGTTTTCGATCTACACCGCATTTTGCTCAAAGAGATGAAGGGAAAAAGAAGCAGCTCCTATTACAAGGATTCTACAAAGACAAAATGACGCTAGAACATTTCACAATTTGACGTTCAGGTGACCGTGCATCGTGATAGATTCTTTTAATAAAACCAACTAGATGCACTAATTCCTCGAATTTATTTTTGGAGTAAAACTCTACATATTTCGGACAGAGGAACTGTCCGAAACATGTAGAATTTTACTCCAAAAATAAATTTGAGGAATTAGTACATCTAGTTGATTTCATTATAAGAATACCCCACTCACCCAGCAAGCAGCAGAACTGTGCAGCCAAGCTGCAAACCAAACAACAGAGCGACGATCTTCAAATCCCCATAAATGTTCCAATTATATTTTTCTTACTGGGTCGCTTCAATAGTAATTTCATATTTTCATAGACTGTGTCATGTTAGCGGCATGGACTAGGGGTACAGACGGGGATTTATTCCCGTTATGTAGAAGCACAGCTTTTAAGCTAACTTCTGAAGAGTCAATAAACAAGAGCCACTCAGTCGGAACGTGTTCGCGTCCAAGAGGCTCTATACGACAGCAAATATCATTACAAAATACAACGTCGTTTTCTTGGGAGAAAAATTCTATGAATTAATTTTGGTGATTGCGAAAGAACCACATTTCAGTTTTTTTTTATGTTTTGCTGACTTTGCATCTCAGTATAATCTTAGTAATTAACCAACTTAATGCACAAATTCTTGTTTTATAAGAAGTTTATTATATGTCTCTACATGTTTCGAGCACTATGTGCTCATCATCAGGAGGTCAAAATTATATTATACAATATCTGGTATCATAACACATGTAGGTGGCCGTCCCGTGCACAGGTTGAGAGAGGACTCTCTCAACCTGTGCACGGGAAGACCACCTACAGAGTGTGACGATACCAGATGCTTTATAATGCAATTTTGTCCTCCTGATGATGAGCACATAGTGCTCGAAACATGTAGAGGTATATAATAAACTTCTTATAAAACAAGAATTTGAGCATTAAGTTGGTTAATTACTAAGAAGAACATTTCAGTATCATGGTGGAAAAAATTTCGCCCTTTTATTCTGCAACTTAGGATTTCAATTTGGGGTATTTTTTAGGCACATTAAAATCAAGGATAAGGTCGTTAAGATCTCCCTGTGTTAATAAACGGGGTTCAGTTTAGGAACAACTTGCTACAAATGTCGAATTGCAATCAACATTTTCCCCTACTACTGTCCGCGATCTTCATCAGAATCAAAGTTGCCATCACTAAAAGTCAGTCTTGGGTGACTTTGTCCCTTGTGCATTTCTCAATAAGGTGTTAATTCACCCACAAAACACAAAATGTTGATCTAGTACAATAGTCCTTTATTATACACTACGACTCTTTCCCTTTATTATACACTACGACTCTCTCCCTTTATTATACACTACGACTCTCTTTCTCTCTCTCTCTCTCTCTCTCTCTTTATTGTACACTACGACTCTCTCCCTTTATTCGAGGGTGAGTCAAATGAAAACATGAAATATTTTTTATCTCGCAATTTACTGAACACAAAAGGTACACAATTACTTAATTTTTCTATGTATTATCCTACTGCCACCTGTCGGCCACTCTTCAAACCATGAGTATCATTGTTGCCAACTTCCAAGACAATCGAGCTGTGTTTCGAATTTTTATCGCACTTTAAAAGTATTCATTTGAATCTCCCTCGTATTTCTGTTTGTATACCCTACATCTTCCTGCTTATAGCTGATCTGGACAGCTGAAATATGTTGTAGTGCATAATGAAAGGCTATTGCACTGGATATGTATGTTGTGTTTGGTGGGATAATTAGCACTTAATAGCTAAAATTCATATCTTCGGGAGGCTTCGGTACAGGCAACACTTCACTGTGTGAGACGGGCCTTATTGCAGATGGCAAATCTGGATATTTCACTGTGTGCTTGGATTTTGAGGTGATCCCTGATAGAAAATGTAAAAATTGGATGAATGATCTTTTGCTGCCCTCCAAACGATTGGAATGGCGAACGGCATCCGGTGGGAACCTATTAGCCATCCTGTGATCAGCCTCACGCACGTCACACAACAAATATGAGGTACCCAACTTTTATCTTGGCCACTCACTTTACACCCAAAATAAAGCTCACACATTTTTTTTAATGAGCGGGATAAAATTTCGTCCCTGGAATTTGGTCAGTTCAACGGGCACAGAACAGAAGGTATCAGGGTGATTTGAACGTACCCTTGGCATTACGAAAATATAAAATCACAACCATTTTACACAAAACCATTCACTAAAAAGAACATACAACACTTGCAACTTATCACAACGCAGTCCTGCACTCCACTAGCAGTGCAGTGTTCCTCAAGCAGAACTTACTGTTAGTTTCATGTCCCACCGTGTCTGTACAGTCTGGCTCTCTGTGGTTGGGCTCACATGCCTGCTGTCTTTGTTATGGCTAAGTTTTCATAACCATGCTGTTTTTAAAATATAGTAAAGTTCGGTCATATTTTTAAAATAGAGTGATAAGAACTAAATTCGCTAAAATTGCATTTAAACACATTTCTGTCACACAAAAGCTGTGAGTGATAGAGCAGTTCTAGTAACGCGTTTGAATTCAGCGTGGAAAAACATATTAGGTTTCATGTGACAAAAATTATGTTTCTCTGTGTTATTGGTCTACCCTTAGAGATGTAACAAACTAACCAACCATTTATTTCTCTGCATAGCTCCTTCAGAATCTGATACTTCCTTCTGTAGTCAAGAAATTCCCCACATTTTACAATGCCCGAAGTTTCATTACCGTGTTCTCAACACCCAGCCACTGATTTCTCTTCTGGGCCAAAACAATCCAGTCTACAACCTCCCATTCTATCTCTTTAAAGCCCATTTTAATATCATCATCCCATCTAAACCCGAGCCTTCCAAGTAGTCTCTTTACTTCAGGTATTCGCATCAGACCCCTGTATGAAATTGTATCCCTCTCGATGCGCGCTACGTACCCTGCCCATCTCATCCCCGTTAATTTGATCACTCTCACAGTATTTGTCGAGCAGCACAGATTATGACGTTGCTCCAGTTCAATTTTCTCCAGTGTCTGAACACTTCCGGTTACAATGGCGACAGTCTTCGTACAATCATAGATGTCGTTTCATAATATTCGCAATCCCCGTCGTAAAATCACTTTAACGAAAGAGACAAAATCACTTCCGCGAAAAAGAAGTTTAAAAAAAGTCATATACGGTGTCTCTGATCCCTCGCCCTGTAGAAGAATCGCTTCCTGTTCCTGCAGATACCAGCTGTTGTGCAGGAGCGAGAAGAACAGCATATTGCGTGGTACGTCACACTCGTTGCCATGGCAACGATTTGTCTCGTCCAGTCCGAAATAACAAGCTGCAACATAACTGCGCATGCTCACGACACGGCAAAACTACGCAGTATCAGTCGATTTATGCGCACATGGCATCGCAGCACTCCCACCACTTCCCATCTGTTCGTATTCATGTGCGCCGTAGTACTGCAGTGCAGTTTATTAAGAAACACTACAGATTATGGGTTTCGACTCAACATATTAAATGAAGGATCGTGTGTTACAGCTAACCATATCCTGCTGCATTGCTTACGAGAACCAGATGTTGCACATATCAATTATTACAAACTCTAACGTCGCAAGTTTAGACGCCTAGTTTCCTGTACTTTAAAAATTGTAGACCTCTGAAAACGTGTGTGCTGGTTGTGTGCTGTATGACCTTTGTTGTAACTGAAACGTCTGAGCAAACATCACTTTTCGTGTGCGTAAAACTGTGGTAATGTAACTAAAGAAGTATAACATTGCTTGTCGTTTGGAAGGTCCTTGAGAAGCGGTCTGTCATGTTAAGGGAAGAATATGGGCTTAGGATGTTAGAAGACAGGTTGTTGGGGAGGCTATTTGGACGGAAGAGGAGTAAGTAGCATGAGGATGAAGGAAACTGCATAATGGAGAGCTTCATGACTTTTACACTTCGCCCAGCTTCATTCGTGTGATCAGAAGAATGAGGACGAGATTGGTGGGGAATGTGGCTTTGGTGTGGAAACTTGAAGTAATGAGGCTGCTTGGAAAATTTTGGCGTAGATGGAATGATAATTTTAAAATGAATATTAAATAAATTGGAAGGGATTCATCTGGCTCTGGACAGTAACACGGGGCGAGCTGTTGTAAATACGGTCATGCATCTTCGCGTTCCATACCAATTTTATGAGTAAAATGGGTACTTACTGGCTTCTCAAGAAGGGTTCTGCTCAGTGGAATCAGCTATGAAAACGTAAAGTTAAGTTAGTATCATGAAATCGTGTACGCAAATACAGATACAATCCCACGAATTCGTGACATCGGCACTAGTCAAAGTGAGTGGTTAGATTCATGCTACGGCTGCTTTATCCCGGAAGAAATGCTGCCGGTCAGCCTACACTTTGGTTAGGACGCTAAATGGGCCCGTCTGTCTGGACGATGCGCAGAGCTATGGAAAAGGGCAATTTTAGAGTTCGTAACGTAAAAAGCGCGTTCGGTTTGAATGAAGGAGCAACGCCAGTGCAGTTGTTTAGCACTCCGTTTGTTTTTCCGATGGATTCCAGGTTCAAGTCCCACCCAGAGTATTAGTTGTCATAATTGTTTGACGCTTTCTCTCAACTCTCCTGCCGAATCACTGGAATAGTGCATTAGTATACAACAGCTCTTTATTTCTTCATCCCATTTTCGTATCTGAATGTAGTGTGCCTAAGATGAACATCCCGCTCTCTCTTCACTCTGCACCTGGTACAGCAACCATGTACACCAGGGCCCAACCAAGATTGTAGGTAACTACCACATTCATGTCCTTGCAATTAATTGATAATACCTTAATGGAACGACGATACATCTCATACCGAACGTAGTGTTTGAGTGCATAAGACTCCCGCGATGCATCCGGAAGGTCGCGGTTTCAAATCGTGGCCCGTAAGTCGTCTATTCAGACTGAAAATTTGGAGGTTTTATTCAGTTCTTTCAAAAAGTGCAGAGGCAGTACCTCAATTCCTGGCACAGTGCCTGAAATGCTGGGGCGGTACCTCAAGCAGTGGAACGGTACCCAGAATATTGGGACAATATTTGAAATGCTGGAACAGTACCTCAAAGTGTTGGAACAGTTCCTCAGAATGCAGGAACAGTACATCAATACCGTATATTCTCGAATCTAATCCGCACCCTTTTTATAGTTTCAGAGGGCTAAAAACTCAGATGCGGATTAGATTCGCGGTCGTGAGCTGGATTTTGAAAAAATGATAGAGCTGCTGTATTTGCCGTAAGAACAATACAATACAACAATTTATTATTTTATTTGTTATTTCTAATATTATATAATACATAATATAATATTTATAATTTATTATTCATCAGACTCGCCGTCATCACTTATAACTGAATCAGTCTGCCTTGTAGGCAAGGGACGGTTGAAGGAAAGGTGCGGATTAGAACCGCGAACTATTTTTTTTACGTTTAAGAAATCGGCAAAAACTAGTGCGGATTAAATTCGGGTGCGGATTAGATTCGAGAATATACGGTATGTTGGGACAGCACCTCAAAATGCTGGTAAAATTTTTCCAAATGCTGATCCAGTACCTCAAACCGCGTTGCGGCCACATTTTCACAATGCAATAGACCTATTCAGTAATCGTAGTTTCATTCGACGTTACGTAATCTACGCACTTTCAAACAAACGTAGAATAAATAAAAGCGAAATGTCTCTAACAGAAATGAGTACCAGGAATATATCCTGGGGGGTAAATGCGGCCAGTGCGTAGGGCTGATAACCTTACCACCTTCAAAGGGATAGCTGAGTCAGTACAATTACTGGGCTACCTTCTGAGATAAAAACATACATGGTGTGAAACTCGCCACTCACTTCAATCAAGTGCAAAGGCTAAGAATGGCTGGAGACCTTCCTCCAAGTCCATACGTTTTCTTGGCACGGTGTTCACTTCAGAACAGGGACAAATTTACATTCTTACAATTCTTTTATCATGACTAATCACGTAGAATACACAGACCCGTTTTCTTCAGTCTGCACATGTATGTAGGACTTGACATAAACTTCACTGTTAAGATCACAAAACTAACTGCCTCATATCACTGAAACAAGACAAATTTCCTCGGAATATAACATTTCTAGCGCGATCACTCTGTTATTTTCCCTAGATATCAAATTCGCTAGGGACCTCGGTGGCACAGTGGTTAAGGTGCTGCGCTACAAATGGGAAGGTCACTGCTTCGATCCCATCTGGTGTCATTGGAATTTTTCATTGACATAAAATCTTTCCGATCGCACTATGGTCCTGGGGTCGACTCAGCCTCTAGAAAAAAATGAGTACCAGGAGCATATACTGGGGGTAAAGGCGGCCGGTGCGTAAGGCTGAAAACCTTACCACCAACCTGTGCCGTTGTCATGAAATCTGGGAACCTTAACTTCCTGGAACCGTCTGGGCACCTCGGGCCTGTAATGGGACTGATTTACCTGTTAAATTCGCTAAGTAGTTTCCACATCAACACACGCTAGGGATGTTCTGTGCCACTTAAACAACATATCTACAGTCTTGTCTTATCAACCAATCTGGAATCGGTCACGACTTCCCTTTGTTTTCCTTAGCACGAGCCTCACAGAGAACACACTCTGTCCCAGATATGAAGACTAATCATGGCGACGGATCACAGATCACAGACGTACCCATGTAACGCGCCTGTTATTTGTATTTAACCAAAAAGGGAATATGTCGAAAGTTTATTTAAAGAACGGTCCGGGAATCGAATCCCGGTGGGGGTCGAGATTTTCCACAAACGTCCAGACAGGTCCTGGGGCCCACCCAACCCCCTATACAGTGGGTACCGGGGGTAAAGCGGCCGGGGCGTGGCGCTGACCACCCACCCCCGTCTAGCGTCGAGGTTAAAGAAAAGGTAGAGCTATACCTCTACTCCCCCTCTGGACCTTCGTGGCCTGTTCTAGGGTGAACTTTACCTTTACCTGTACCTTTACCAAATATCAATTTCACGAAAACTCGTCCTGTGTGGATTTGCCATGACACATGCAGACAGATGATACGACGAAGCAAATTGTCGTTGAAGAATAAAAAACCAACTAGATGTCACTTGTTATATTTACCTTACATCTTAGATACTCAATATGTTTCGGGCATTAATATGTCCATCTTCAGGAGTTTGCGACTATGTTGTTGAACTACCACATTGGCTGTATTGTTCTTGGATTGCTATGTGTTGGATTTAGGGTGCGGTTCGGCTAGGGTGGTATCCGGACTGCCGGCTGAACATCTAGTTGGTTTTTTTTTCTTCAACTATGACAATGATGCACTTTCCAATAAACATTTAATTGTCGTGTTTTTCTTGCGAAAACTCTTGGTATGTGGCTATTAAAGTTACTTCAAGCGTACGTGGCAAGTCTTTCCAAGCAAACCATCCTGCAGTTTGAATGCGTGTTCTGTCACACTTCTGCAGTCCACACGTTTCAGTCAAAGTTGTCACATAGTGCCCTTATGCTACTCTGGGCCCGTCAGCACGATGCATACTTCAGTGCAAAATGCTATCGTGAGCCCATTAAAGTAGTAACAAAACCTGTATATTTCCAACTACGGCAGATAAATCCCCAGCAGTAGAACATTTCATTTTCCAGCCTTTTATGACCCCACAATGTTTTATTCGGGGTTGAAGTAAAAATGGGACTAAGATAACAAAAGAAAATGGATCGTATAACTGAAAGAGGGGATATGAAGAGGGTGGAAGAAAGCAAGTGAATTAAGCAATAAGAAGACTGCAGAAGACCCAAAGAGGCCGTCAATGATTTGCAGGTTCAGGGAAGATCTACGCTTTCTGTGTATTCTCCATCATAGGCAAGTGTTTGGGGGGGGGGGGGGACAACCTTTGACCCAAGGAAAGGGGAGGGGGGGGGGGGGGGGGGGCGCGGACAAGAAAAAA
>Ga0123354_10003985_pt1 | contig 20697 bp, 11 predicted proteins | sample TergutLab28metaG_2_FD_97872 | JGI IMG/M metagenome (GOLD analysis project Ga0123354, IMG submission 97872) | Labiotermes labralis P4 segment gut microbial communities from Petit-Saut dam, French Guiana - Lab288 P4 | ecosystem: Host-associated > Arthropoda: Insects > Digestive system > Gut ...
CCATGATCTTTCTTGCTGACAAAGTTTGCAAACATTTCCTTGGTCTTTTGGGAGAACTTGTGTGTCCCCACTCCATAGACTGTTTTTTGGTCTCATAAGTCACATGTTTTACCCAAGTCTCGTCCCCAGTTATGACACGATCGAGAAGTGTGAGTCACCATCTTTCTCGTAGGCCTCGAGAAATGTCAACGATGGTGCCATGTGCTGTTTTTTGTGGTCTTCTGACAAGAGTTTCAGTACCCATCTGGCACAAAATTTATGGTAGCCTAGCTTTTCCGTCACAATCTCATGCAACAAACTTCGTGAAATTTGAGGAAACTTAAGCGAGAACTCCGTAATTGTGAAGCGGCAGTTTTCATGAATCTTTTCATTGATTTTCACCACCAGTTCATCAGTCACAATGGTCGGTCGGCCACTTCACTCTTCATCGTGAACATTAGTGCGGCCATTTTTAAACATAATGCACCCCTGCCTTTCTCCGCCTTCACTCATTACTTCGTTTCCTTACACCTTACAAAGTTGCCGATGAATTTCAATTGGTTTGTGGTTTTCCACCAACAGAAACCTAATCAGTGAACGCACCTCGCAACTCGCAGGATTTTCTATTGCAGCACACGTTTTAAAAATTCACTGTTAACAAAGCAGAAGCAGCACAAACTGCTACCACAGCTGGATGCGTACTGAGTGAGGGGACACTCTGACACCAATGGCGGCGCTAGCCCCGCCCATCGCCTCACCACGTCAAAACGTAAGTTACTTACTGGATAGCCCTCGTATAACCAAGTTTCATCCATGGTCACCAATCGCGACAGGAAATCATTTGGATGGCACCGAAAAAATTCCAAAAGTTGCTCAGACAACTGGCACCGTTCATGTTTTTGATCAGCATTCAGGCATTTCGGGACCCACTTCGTGGAGAGCTTCCACATGTCCAAATCTTCATGAATGATGGACCCAATCCGCTCATGTGAGATGCCCAATTGATACTGATTTAGCCGAAATCCGGCGGTCTTCCAAGATTAGCTCATGAATTTGATCAATAATCTCCGGGGTGGTCACTGTTTTGGGTCGTCCATGATGAGGTGCATCACAGGTGGAAAAATCACCACGTTTAAACTGGGCCACCCAGTTTTTGACAGTGGCATATGATGGTACATGTTCCCCTAATGTTTCTATCAGAATGGCGTGAATTTCCTTTAGCACCTTGCCTTGCAGGAAAAAAAACTTAATGACAGCTCACATCTCCATGTTGCTGAAATTGCGCGCGTTGCCTGACATGCTTCCTTTCAGCCTCTGTAACAAGTAAAGACTTGCATAGTATACTCTTATCTAAATAAGTAATAAAACCAATTTCTACTCACACAATGTAATGCATATGGGATCCCTAATGCAAAAGTTACATGTGTAATACTGTAAAGGGTATAAAGTATTAACAGTTCTTAAGTAATCAGCCTGACCATGACTCTCCTGGGTCGAAACATGCTGCAATAATACATTAATTCTAATGTTGTTGTGTTGACGGAAGACACGTTGTAAGATTACAATAAATAAGTTAAAGACTTGCAGTTCGGCACGTGAACAGACCCCTCTTTCCAACGACACTATCGATTCTGTCCTCCATCATCGGGAAGTAAGTCGGGCTAAGGACTTATCAGCACCCCCTCATAGTTGTAAGAAGTGAAATCTGATGATGACCCATAGTATCGAAACATTGAGCTGTATGAATAATTTATAAAGTTGTGTTCAGTGGTTATTTGTTTACTCCTTATTTTACTTTGTGTTGTGGTTAATGACTGTAATTCAGAAATTTGAGGAGGTAGTGGCATAATGTTGATAACAAATTTAATGAAAATAAGTGATTTGTTCAAAAGTTGAGAATGGGTAGACAACATGACAGTCTCATAGGACAACATTTCCATTTATTAAAGTAGGCTGAAAATATTTGTTTTCATGAATGACAGTATGTAAGATATTGAAATAGTTCCCTGCCTATTAGTGGAGTTCATGATAAAAGTGAGACCTACCACTGTTCCAGATGGTTTGCAATGGCTTCACCAAAGAAACTGGTGAACCCAACAGTAACACCAAGTGTGTGCCTCATGTTCCAAGTGCTGGCTGAACGACTTCATCAACTACAAGAAATGCTATCTGTTCCACTATTCAATGCAGCTTGGCAGACACTTGCCCAGCATCTTGATCAGGCATGTTGTACATTTGTACCAACACACTTTTTCACATGTGATAAACCCCAGTTAAAAATGTAATATTTTTCATTCTGTGCATTGTGCCCATAATCATTCATATATACTAACATATGCACATAACAAAGTTAAAAGCTGTACATAATCTTGTGCCCTCCTCCTTGTTGTCAGTGATTAAATTGCCATCTTCACGGAGATCAGAGTGCAAAGCAATACGTAATACCAATACATTAAACTCTCACATACAATATTAAAATGTTAAAATTATAGACTGTATAAATGTGTGTACAATAGTGTGAACTTTATGGTTATTACAATGTTGATATGTTCTTGGTTAAAATTAAAAGTTATTATATACTGACAAAAGTCTAGTCTTGTCATGTTTGATCCAAAATGATCAAGTCTGTGTAATGTGTATTGGTGTGTACTATGTTTAATCTGGTATACAACATAGTACACACCAATACACATCACACAGACTTGATTATTTTACATCAACGCGCCAAAACTAGATATGTTTATGCATATGACTACACATACTATAAAAACTTTAAATTTTGACTAAGAACATACCAACAGTGTAATAACTTTGATGTTTGTGTGACTGTGCATCCTTAATATGAAATAACGTGTGAGACCAACTAGATGCAACAATTATGATTTATTAACTCAACATATTTCAGGCATCATTATGCCCATCTTCAGGAGCACTAGACCGTATGTTACTGCATATGGTATTCAGCACTAGATGTGCTGGCTGGAGTCTTGGGAAGCCAGGAAGCAGGCCGTGTGCACCGTGTAGAGGACATTATTCGACGGTCTGCGGTCTAGCGCTCCTGAAGATGGGCATAATGATGCCTGAAACATGTTGAGTTTATAAATCATAATTGTTGCATCCAGTTTGTCTCAATGTAATAACTATAGTATCCACAGTGTTGTATTTTGACTGCTGTTTCATACATTTTATAATTTTAACATTTTAATATTGTACATAAGGGATTAATGTATTGGTATTATGAATTTGTTTGTGCTTAGATCTCCTAAAGATGGTGACTTAGACACCAAAACGTGTATGAGGGTACAAGCTTAGGAAATAAAAACTCAGGATAGGGACAGCTGGCAGGCACTTGTAAATATGGTAGTGAACCATCAGGTTCCATAAAAGGCTGGAAAGTAGGCTTAAAAATGGCAGAGGTAGAGTCAAAGTTTCCCTTTGCATGTCTTTAAAGTATATGGGGTGTGGAGGTGTGGCTGCACTCATACGTAACATTGGCACTAGATGGAAGTGAGTTATCAGCTTCATGCCCTGACCACTTGGCCCTAGGGGAAAGAGCCCATAGTACCCTGTGAGTAAGAGGCTGGGCAGGTCCCAGAGCCAGTCTGGACTGAAAGCAGAAAAAACCCTCTTGCCCCTCCCAGGAATCAAACCACTTTACCTTTGTCATCCAGCCCATAGTATAGTCAGTATATGGACCATGATATATATATATATATCAAAGTTTTCCTCTATTTATTGTAATCTCATTTTCCCAAGAAATCAATATGAAGTTGATGAGAATAAACATCAGATATAAAATTTATGCAACTATCCATGTCATTTTTGGAGACATAGTAGGTTTCTGAAATAATGGACTTCAACTCTGAAGAAATGTACCTTGTCATTCAAGGTGACTGTATAATTTTTGGCTGCTTCAAGTCTGGCAAAATATTAGAGATACAAACAGGTATACTTCAGTGTTTTGCTTAATTTGTATTACAGTTTATATATGAAGAAGTAATACTGCAGAACAACTTCAATGAGGGTGGGGCCATGCAGCTACAGTATGACATGACACGGAATATGTTTCCACTTTTTGGACAGTTTACCCGGCAGCCAGACACGTACTTTCCTCAGTAAGTACATCATCATTATCAGAAAAATCTAACTTACCTGGTCAGTTCCTCTTTTAATTCACAGACTTTACCACATAATACCCAGCAATATTAAAACATTTGCAAGTAATAATGTTGAATTCTTGGATATGAATCAAATCCTTGTTCTTAGTCTTTTGTTTCTTAATCTGAGTCTTACACATTATTTAAAGCTGTACATACCAGTCACTACTGCTGACAAGAAACACAACCACTCTTCAAATAATGAGTATGTCTGCTTGTCCAATGTACATAAAAACAGGTGTGCACCTGGAATCTTTCATGGGGTGGGGGCTGACCCTGAGGCTATATATTAGGTTATGTTTGATTTTAAAAGTTGTATTATAAAAGTCATGTCATGAATATAACTGTAAATAACACTGTTTGCAACTGTATTTATGTACATACAAATATAACTACATGTTTCATTACTCACCTAGTTTCAATGACAGTGTCTAGGTTTTTTTTTTTAATTGTTTGTCACAGATTCGAAGTTTATTTTATTTTCAAAATTCAAATGTGCTAATCATCAGCAAATTTCTGTGGCTTAAGGCTAAATCACATAAAACATTTAATGTAATTGTGTCTGCAGAATCTGTGCTTTTTAAATTTTTATTTGGGAGGGGCATGCTGCAGCTCTTTAGCTCCCTGTTGGGTGTGCCCCTGCATAAAAATGTAACTTTTCTATTTACTGTTTATTATGACAGACCATATGCATATACTCAACTTAAGAAATGTACACTGTAATCTTGCCAATGTGTATGGTAGTCACAGCCACTACAGCAGTGTGTAAATACTGCAGTCTCATTTTTGGATAATATCTGCGTACTTTTCTCCCAAATTTTTGTTTGTTTCAGGCATGCACATTAATTTCTTGTGATCTTTGTATTGATAGATGAATACATTTGCCTGTTTAGTACAAGATACAGTCTGGAAATGGACTGTACCTTACTTGAATCTTATGTTTATTGGACCATGCATCATCTTGATAGTTGAATAAAGAGAGACCAACTTGATGTCACTTGCTTTATTATTTCCTTATTTACTGCTCAACATGTTTCAGATGTTAATACATCCGAAACATGTTGAGCAGTAAATAAGGAAATAATAAAGCAAGTGACATCAAGTTGGTCTCTCTTTATTCAACAATGTACCTTACTTGTATCATGTTTTATAAACATATAATGCATTTTGTAGGTGGGTGTGTGATGAGATTGTACATTCTGTTTTGTATTATTTTGAAGTAATGAAGAGGTAATGTAAGTGTACAGCATATTATAGATGCCTGTATTTAAAAAAACTTAACCCCTGTATTTTCTGATGTGCAAAATACTATTATTGTAAATTGGCATACACCTGAGTGGGAAGAGTGTAATTGATCTTCTGTAGTGGTGGATGCTGACATGTGGTTGTAATGAACATTTTCAATTTGCTGTCAGTATCACTAATTATGGGGGTCCACTAAAGAAATGCTGTTGTCTCGTGTGAATTCATTATAGCGATATTTCAGTAATAAAAGCTGAAGTAACTGCCATGTTGTAGAAATACTATCTGTGAAAGAGTAACAATATCTGGCCATTGATATCTCACATCAACTTAATCTTTACCATCCTAAGACACCACATGCTGCTCTCTGAAATGTAATGGCAAATGGTATAGCATGTCATATGCTTGTCTGTGTGTTGGCTTGGTAGCAGTTTGAATGTCCATGTTACAGAAGAATAACTTATGGCCATCAAGAGATACAATTGGCATTTAAACCTACCTCTTGAAGGCTAAAGAAGATGGGGAGAGATGTCATTGTTTCTTTATTTACTTTGATGAGACAACTGATGTTCCTTCTGAGGCAGGAATTGTGGTTATAGCAAGATGTTTCAGGTGATAAAATGAAAGAACTAGTGAAATTGCTTAGACTCTTTGAGAAAACCATGTTTCAGTAATAAAACTGGAAAAAAGTGTATTTAAATGTGTTTAGTACCACAAAGAGACAGATTATTGCTCAGTTCAGACAAAAGACATAACAGTTTTCCTCTTAAAGAATCTACCTTTCATTTTACAGGGTGAAAGAATCATGCATGTTGTTGAATCTTCCAAAAGGATCTGCCCTTCTTCTGAGGGATACACTAAAGTCCTGTCTGATGGATGAAGGAGTAGGAGGTCTAGAAGAAGACGTACTGTCGGAAATTGGGATCCACCGACTTGATGCCAAAAAATCTATTGATGTACTAAACCTTCGCACAGATCTCACACACCTTTAGACTGTAAGTGATGAACACCACCATTGTTCCTGCTATAACCGTTGCCCTAAAAGTAAGCTGTGTCACTTGTTTTCTAGTAATTCTGTTCATGATAACATTTACAGTACACACAAGCTCTTCAATATGTATACGGTTTAACTCATGTATATTTTTATTTTGTCATAAATTAAATAAGTCATCAGTTCCAGTGTGCTATACGTTTTCTTAGCGTCATCCAACCATATCTGTACAGCAGTGTCTGTATCCTCATTTTTATAACTGTAACAACAAAATGGGTTCTTCAGTGTGCAACTAGAGGATAATCTGGCAGATCAAATTCTTCACTGCACAGTCATATTTGAAAAATAAAACTGCTTTCATTGTGGATTTAAAGGTTCAAATTGCAGTGAAAAAAAATGGCTGGCATGAGTTTTTGCACCAAAGTGGAAAAGAGAGAGGTATTAGAAGGAAAATCAAATAATGTTGCCTACATATTCATCTTCTTCTACAATAGGTACCTGGGATATTTCCTATTGGTAAAGGGTCTGGAGTTGACCACCCACCCCCAGCTAGTGCGAGGTTAAGAATGGTTAGAGCTATACCTGTACTCCCCATCTGTGCCTTCGTGACATGTAGGGTGAACTGTACATAGTAATTCTTCAGATGCCTTTTAATAAAGTGGAATTTTAAAAAAAATTATTTATGCGTGTATTGGGTACATTTGAAGTATGCATACAAACTGTTACCTGTCATAACAGTGACCATGAGAAGGTTATTATTATTATTATTATTATTATTATCATCATCAGAAGTAGTAGTTTGTTATGTATTATGTACAAACACATAAATATTTGTATATTTGTGGGTGATTAAATGAAATGAAATTTATTTAAAGTTTAAGTAAAGTTTGTAAACAGCTCTTTCCTTTCATCTGTGGTTGTTGGTTTCACAGTGTGTGGCAGATTATCCAACACTAGTATGATGTGAAAGCTGTCACATTTTACATTAATGCTGGTGTGTGGTGAAGGTGTGCTGAGACCACATCATGTAGGGAGAGGGTGCAGAGAATTCAAAAGTCAGTTGGTATCCATCATGATGATTGCACCTTTCAGCCAAGCAGATCGAGAACATGTGAACATAGCGGAAGTGGTTGAACTGGTTTTGGAAAACCAACAAGACAGTTCGAGATTTATCCATTGTGGTGAAGTGATTTGTGAAAACTGTACCCAACATTGTCCATGTACAACTGGGATACAGCAGTGTGTGTTCATGGTGGGTACCAAGATGCATGATGGAAATTCACAAAAATTGATGTTTGGAGGTGCTCTTTCACTTCTTCACTCATTCAGAGGAGCAAATGGGTTCCCTTAATCCATGGTGACATTGTGAGGCATGGGTTCATGATTTTACTCAAATTGAGCTTTAATGCAGTGGACACATCCATCTTCATTGACAGCCATGCAATATAAAGTGTGCCAGTATGCTGGAAGGTTGTGTATCTGTATTCTATGGTGCAGGAGTCATCAGCAGTGTATTCATGCTTTGAGATCCAACAATGAATGTGAACATGTGCTGTGACATGTTGTGCTGACTGCATTAGGCTATTAGCAGGCAGAGGCATGAACATCTGTCATGAGGTACGATCCTTGAGCACAGTAATGCAGCCCCGTATATTGTACAACTAACACAAGGAGTTGCTGCAGTCATGTTGCTGGTAACTTACAGAAAATCCAACATAGGGTGCTGACCTTGCCCACTGGACTATAATTTTTGGGCTAGTGACACTACACTTGGGAGGTCACCAATTCTACAGCAAGAAGAATGCACGAGCCTAATTTCTGCCATAACAATTGTAAAAAAATAATGACACCTCAGTGAAATAATTGAGCTTCACTTTATGTTGTGACTGTCATTCAAATTATGAGTGTGACATAGGGAATCTCACTTCTTGAACAGTCTTCCTTAGCTCTTCATTGTCATATATGCTCTTTTATTTCACGATCAGAAGTTGCGTCCTTGTAGTTTAATCATAGGAAAACTTTGAAATTCATCATATGTGGTCCTTATTGTAAAAGGTGTATTTATATTGAAAATGGTTGTTTGCTCAGCTTTTTTGAGACCTAATATAAAACAGTGTACACAGTTGGTGGGAAGAGTGTGTTGTAGTAAATACTATGTAAAAAAATATACTGCACTTCTATGATTCACTTTTCCCAATGTAATATTTCCATCAACGTTTCAATCCTCAATAATTTTTGGTATGGGATTTGAGGTGCTCACAGTGGTGAGGATTTGTAATGTGGTCTGAGTTAGGACACCATATACATGGTTATGAATGTTTTGGAGGAACATACTGGGTCTGTCTACACAGGCCATCATGATGGAAGCAGTAGGTTCAGGCCAAATCATCTGTGCTGACCATTTAGATTACACAGTCCCATAACTGAGAATACCACAATTTCAAATCTTAATATTATTCATTTTTCATGCATTGTGTCACTTTGTTACAAGTAACTTGCATACACTTAGGCAACACACAGACCCATTATTTTACATTATACTTTGATCTGAGCAGAAATGTGTCGCAGGAAATATAATGATAAATAGTAGGCGATATTGCCTGGTAAGTGTATATAGTTGTTTTGTAATAATTTTTAAGTTATATGTTTTTTTAGACCGTTACAAATAGTGTGTGGAGGTGACATGCGGTTATGGTGTGGTGACAGGCTGCTTTACCAATGTAGTGTCACATAGTTCGAAAAACTGCCACCAAGAGTGTGCCACAGAGTCATCTGTATATAGTTTGTTCGATGGAGGATTGTTCAGCTAGACTACGGCCACAAAACATTCACCGCAGATCACAGTTCTCATATGAATGTAGCACGGTGTCTAGGTGGCAGTGATGGACAAAGCAAGCATGTAGGAGCAGAGATCGGTATGCGTGCCAGCATCACAGCAGACTGGACATAACAGGTCAACTTATGAAGTCAAATGGCTGAATGGGATGTCTCCTTATTTATAGGACACACACATATAATATTTATTGTAATTACATAATGCTAACCCTCAACATTTGTAAATACAGTTTTAAATGCAGGAGGCCTTGATAGGTTTCAACGACGTGGAGGCACGCTCTATATTCGCAGCCTATTTATTGGTGCTTTTTGTGTTATATCAAGATTATACGAGCCCTGAGGCTTTCCAACCTTCTGCTCCCTCTGGTTAAATGGACCGGGGCGTGAAGGTGAGCACTGTCCCATGTAATGCCCAGTTTAAGAGCATGTGGAGCTGTACCTCCACCCTACCATATGCAGTCATGGCATGGTGCTCAATTAATCACAGGGGCACCTTTCATGTTACATATCTTTCGAAATGAAACAAGTGATTATGCCAGTATGCACAGAGCGAAAACAGTAACAACTGTGTAGGTAATTAAAGTGATCTTTCAGTGCTAATTGTCCTTGTTTTGTCATTTTCAACTAAATTTATTGCAGTTTTACATTAAATATTTGCTGCTAATTATGTAGAGTGTAATGAGCAGAAAATCTTATTACAGAGTCTTAAATGATTTTATGGATCACCCTGGGGTCATATTGTCTATAACACAATGTGAGTAATGCTCCATTCTTTTATGATTCTTCAACTACCTTTTTTTTTTAATAATCCAGGGAGGGAGAAAGTCTATCATCCAGTGCTGTTGGGGTAATTATATTAAACATTAAGCTGATAATGTCTAATACATACTGTGCATGCAAGAAATGCATAAGGAGTTCTGCTGGAAATCCCTTGAGCAAGGATCATTTGAGAGGTGTTTAATAAAAGTAATGGTTTCTTCTCTGCCCATCATTAGTTTGTCGCATAATAATATTACATATAAACATAATAATTACAACGATACATGATCTAGTATGACATGTTTCGACCTGTATGGGTCATATTCAGTTTACTGTAAAATGTAATGAGACTGATATTTTATTGTGCTTACATGTCAGCTGTTGCTGTCACAAATAAGGAACATGAAGCTAGAAAAACCACTTAAGAAGGAGTTCCAAAATTTGCAGTCCACTAAATATCAAACTACACAATGTCACATCACAATATATAAGTTACGGAAGATTATAATCCCAGGGCTTGTAGCAGGCATGATACCAAATGCATAGAACACTTTATTCGGCAAGCACAATGGAAAGGGCACAATTTAGTGACAACAAAATATAATAGTAAAACGAATCATAAACAGTCACAAGGACAGTAGCTGACTCTCACAGTCATACTAATGATGCTGGGGGTCTATGAACAGCAGAGACTTGATGACCAACTGAGTTACCGTTTTCTTTTCATTAAAGGCAGATCATCTGCTCAAGGACAGCCCTCTGTCATGAATGTAACAGCATATTTAGATAGATTTGCATTTGGGTTCGGGGCCTTTCAGCCCTGTTGCACCTAGGCCTTGATCAGGACAGGCCCTTTGCGCCCCCATATCGAATCATGGGAGCCCCGCAACCTTACTATAGTTCCAGAAGGCCCCCAAGCCTAAACTCTTAGTATTCTCCGGCTCCAAGAAAAAGGAGCCCAGGTACGCATGTCTGAGTGAGGCCAGAGCCTCGCACTCACACAGAATGTGAGCCGAGGTTTCCTCTCCCACCCTGCACTTCCTACACAAGGGGCTGTCAAGCAGTCCTAGTAGGTAGAGATGTCTCCTCAGGGTGTTATGACCCGTAAGAAGGCCAGTTACAACCCTGGATTGAATCCTATTTAAGGTCATAAATTTTGCCCTGGTACCCAGACTAGATCCCGAGATAAACTCTCGAGCCTGCCTTTGGGTACCACCAAGATCTCGCCATTGGGTCCGTGCTGGTTGGCCAGCCAGCGACCAAGCCTCTTGTAAATCTCGCCTAGAGACCCCAGGGCTGGCTCGGGTCCAAGAAACCTCAGAGCAGTGCCACCCCTCGCGAGCCCATCGGCGATTTCATTACCTTGTATTCCAGCATGTCTGGAGAGCCAAAAAAGGCCCACCACATGCCAGACAGAGATATCATTCAACGCCTTTTGGCACTGGTGAACCAAAGGAGACGTTGTTCTAATGGCCTTAAGGGCTTTCAAGGCCAGTAGACTGTCAGAGCAGATACTCACGTATTTCGCCCGTCTATTCTGAGATTGTATCTCCTAGGCACAGGCTAAGATAGCATATATCTCCGCCTGAAAGACTGTTGCGTCTCTACCTAGGGAAAAGCTGAACCTTCATCCTACCGAGAGCCCATAGACTCCAGCCCCAGTCCCCTCCCTCATCTTGCACCCATCTGTAAACCAGACGAGCCCTTTGACTGCAGGAGGAGCACCAGTTGCTTTAGTCCAATCCTCCCTCGTCAGCATGGTAACCCTATGCTGGGGTTCAAAGTTATATGCTGGCCTCATAACGTCAACCCCCATATTAAATATGGGATCTGACTTCTGAAGCCGCATCAAAATACTGCTGTGTCCCCTATTGGGATGTAGGTAAGACCAACATCCCAGACTCCAGAGTTGATGCGCAGCTGACCTAGCCTCACTCTGAACCACCAAATCCAGTGTGGGGGGGGGGGCAGATGAGGGCTTCCACAGCATTGGTGGGAATAGTGTGCATAGCTCCCGTTATCCCTAAGCAGGCTAATCTTTGGACCCTGCTTAGTTTCCTCTTGGCACTGGCCGTCTGACAGCCAGGCCACCATACCAAGGATGCAAAAGTGACAGACGGCTTGATGATAGCAACGTTATATATTTGGGCCATATACATTTACAATGTGTTGAAATTCAGGTTGCTATATTGGCACATATTTACCCTTTACAAGTAAACAGATGGACAAAGGGTTTAGTTCAGCAAATTGGATTTAAATTATATTACAAGCATTTAAGCATGAAATGGACTACTGTTAAAACACATCACCCCCATTCCATGTGACAGTGTCACATGAACATGAATTACAACAAACCCTCTGTCTGCCATGACAGGCAAAGTGAGAATGTCTGTCACTACACATGCACAGAATACACATAACAATAATATGGGGGGCTAGATAGTGTAGCTTGTATGGTGATGGGCTACAGGTTGGACAACAAAAGAATCACACTCCAATTCCCAGCATGGACAAGAGATTTTTCTCTACACTAAAGCATCCCAACTTATTTGAAGGCCCACCCAGCATCCCATTCCATGCAAATGGGGGCTCTTTTTTTGGTGGTACAGCAGGTGCAACATGGAGCTTACCACTCAAGTCAACTGAGTGTCAAGGTTAAGAATGCATGGAGCTCTACTTCCACTCTCTCATGTACCTTCATGATGTCCACAAGGACAAGTGTACCCACAATCAGATAATAATAATATATTTTTCAACTTCAGTGCCATGCCACTCTACTCCTCAGACTGATCACCAGTTTCATTCTTGTGCAACAGGAGAAGTACTGTGAATCTGGGCAGACACCATAAAGAAAGATCTTTAATTTACTTCATCTTTTACAGATTTCTGTCCTCTTCATTTACTCCAACCATTCCTTCATGTAAACACATTTCTTAGGATTTATAGATCCAACATCACTACAGTTTCCTAGAACCTGAAATGAAAAGCAACAGTGGTTGTTTCACTATAACTTTCACACCAATTGTAAAATGTATACATTCAATCTATCAATTCCAGTATGCAACAGACACGACTGCATTCATGCATACAGTGTGGTGTTACACCATGCTCTTTCACTTCACCATCTACTGTAAGTGTAACACGGAGGACAGAATAAAACATCTGCAAGATGTGAAGGATGAAAGAGACAAAAGGAATGAGAAGGAATAATAATGTCAGAGAACATGTAAAACAGTTACAGGGAGCAAATGAGCCTGAGAGGGCAGGAGGAACAAAGGTAAGGGTGACAAAGGAAGACAAATTAAAAAGGAAGAAGGTGGGGAGGGGACATAAACAGACTGAGATGGAGAGGAACATTAGGTCCATTATGAAAATCCTAGAGTTTGAGACCTACAAAAACATGTTTAAGACTGCCAAGAATCCATGGCTCAGAGAGTGGTCCAGTACTAATGTAAAATTGAGCAAACTGCTGCCTCCTGTCACAGATGAGATGGTGTACTTCAATGTGTTTGATGCAATGAACAGAATCATGCCAGGGACAAAAGTTATTTTTGTGTTAACTCAGGAGTCGATAACAGTCATCTTTAGAAACAACTGATACTATGTCACCTAAAGGAAGCCTATATAAAGTTTTAAGGTACAGAAACTGGAGAGAAGTTGTTAGGCTCTCCAAAATCTGTAGAGTTACACTCCAAACACTGTGCATTGGTTGAAGAACTTAACCTAAAATTTCATGTGGAAAACTGTATGATTTGACTGCAAATTAAGTAAAAGTTACGACTTCTTTTCCAAAACTACATGTGATGTGCCAAGTGCAAGATGTTACAGGAGACATGTGTCCAGGAGCTAAATCTTTAGCCTTCAGCCTGGACACTACTCCAGCCTAACAGCACCTAACCTCCAACATACAGCAAACCAAGAACGAAACAACCAATGTGGTAATCAACATCACAGTCGCGAGCTCCTGATGATGGGCACAGTAATGCCTGAAACATGTTGAGCCTATAAGAAGTACAATAAAATAATGAGTGGCATCTAGTTTGTTTTTATTCTTCAGTTACCACAATGATGCACAGTCCAATAAACATCAGATTAAAACTGGACATACCATTGTTACTTATCTTTCCTGAAAACTACCCCATCACACATTATGATGAGCAACATTGTAACTGGATCAGCGTTCAGGCAACTCTTCATTCATCTGTTGCTTCTTAGTCACAAAATGAAATGACACATCACACAAGTGTTGTTGGTACTTCGGGTTGTTTAAAACACAACACTGCAGCTGTGCATATGCTTCAAAGCAATTTGTGCAGCTTTCTTTTTTGCAAATTCACACACTGGATCAAGGTTAACTGTTTTTCTAATGGTACTGCTGCAGGATAAAAAAAGCAGGAAACATGGTACTACCTCTGATACCATGATGATTTTGTTATGGATACCAAGTGCCACTTGTTTGCAACATCACATGGCAGAAGTGGTTGTGACAGAATTGGAAGAACAACTAAAAGGCTAGCAAGAAAGGAACACCTGCAAAAGTGAAGAGGCAATCATGGCATCAGGACAACTTTAGAAGTTGGCTGTCATAAAGATTCCCTTAGTCACCTTCAAGTACTGAACTGCTGAAGACCACAGCCAAGAAATGAAGAAGCTCAAGAGAAGTTTATGAATTTGCCATCCTGAATCTAGCACAACAATGTGCCATAATATAATAATTTTATTGCAAGCATAAAGAGCTACAAACAGCCTATTTCATGCAGCAGGTTGAAAAACTTTTGGCAATTCATCCTGTCAAATGCCTTGATGAAACCTGTACATGCTATATGTATTTGTAAATTACATTCGCTGTGTTTTCCAATTAACAGTTTTAACATCCTAAAACCATGCTGCAGTCATTAAGGCCCTTGACAGCTTCAAGATAAATTCCAAATTAGTCTGGGACTGCCATCAATCCCTGAAAAAACTGAGTCATAACAGGATCCAACTGGTATGGTTGCTGGGACAAATTGGAACTGAGGGAAATGAAACAGCTGATGAACTGGCCACGCAAGGCTCCTCACGTCCACTGATAGGACCTAAGCCTGTGCTTGGTATATCTGCAAAGGTTGCCAGAGATGTGATCACGGATTGGACATGTAAGAGATGTGAGAAGCATTGGCAGTCCATACATGGGCAAGGTAGGATAAGGGTTTCCTAAAAAACCCTCTGCAAAATGAGCTGGGGAATTACTTAACCTGAGCAGAAACCAGCTAAAAATAATGACAGGGTTTCTAATAGAACACTGTCATTTAAGAGGACACCTGTTTAAACTGGGGCTGGTAAACAGTCCCAAGTGCGACAGATGCAAGCAGATCTGAAAAGGCCCCACACATTCTTTGCAAATATGAGGCTTTGGCCACATTAAGATACAGGCACCTGGGTTGTCACATCATGAAACCTTGTGACTTTGAAGACATTTCTGTCAGCAAGATACGAGTACTGCACTTTGCTCAAGGTACAGGACTGTTGAATAAATGAGCTCAAGGGATACACTAAAGATCAATCATGGTCAACGTGCATGAGTCACTTCACGCTCGCCCTTCAGTATTCTATTCTAATATAGGCCTACTTACTGGACAAACTCCACAAGGGATACGGACAATACTTGGAGCAGGCAGTAAGGACTCCACAGCTCGATACCAACGGTCATTGTCTCCCCTTATCCATCGCTCAACTTTTCCATCATAGAGTAGGGTATCTAGAATTGTCTCCATGTCTTCTACTGACAACTGGACCTGTTAATAACAAATTAGGATTATGTTAATTTGAATGTTGAGGTCGAATGTATGGAGCCTGCATGCAGTAACAAATTTTACACAAGCTAAACCTCCTAGGCAGTACCATTTTGGTCATTCTATGAACAAACTCAGCAGGTTTCTCCTTATTGGTCTTACTAAATATTTAACAATATATGGTAAATTTACTAGTCCTTCTAAAATTTAACCTCTCATTTTGTAAATATATGCAAGATTTTCAACAGAATACACAGTTAATTAGTCTTGCAGAAGCAGCTGTGCCATATCCTGCTTCACTTATGTCTTGATATCCTACAAGAATGTGTACCAATAACACCTTACACACTATTTAGAAATTACACTGTAGCAGTTCCAAAAGAAACCAGAATAAGGAACTAATGAAAGGCTTCAATTCTGAAATGCAATATACAAGTACACTCTTTTCTTAGTTGTTGATATTAAGGAAATGTTCTTACAACTAGGTAACCTTCAGTCACCCCCACCAGATTTATCTGGTGCAAATCCGCATTTTAGTAGCTGCTGAATGAATTGTACAAAACATGATGAAAGAATCTATATGCCCACATTCAACTTCAAAAACTGTAGTACCAGCCTATCAGCATCACTCAGGTAACTTGATCATTAACCCTAATGAAGAAACAACACAAGTGATCAAATTCAATGTTACAGATATAGAAAGATATAACAATAGAATGTTCCTTCCTGCAGTTGAAATCAATGACTGATTGCTGTGGCTCACATCTTTTCACCATAATAACTTCCAATGGAATTTTATGATATTCATAAACAAGGAGTTTGTTGCAACAGTAAAAATGTTTCTTCTTCCCCATGCTTCCAGTCTTAAGGAATAGTTGTGGCTTTGCTTTCTCTTGACCAAGTGTTCCCAAAACTGTATAATCAGCAGAGACATGAAACAGTATCCAAAAGCTGAATATAATGCTGCACTATGGACAGAGGCAACAAGCAGTATCCAAAGTTACTGTAATATTTAACACTGCAGTACAGAATGAAATATTAAGTACATTGCCAATGCCATTTTTACTTCATGCACAATCTGGGTGACTAATTTTTAAAACAAAATCTCTAAGTTTTGGTTTGCTCTCACAGATGAGAATCTAACTTCCTATTTCACTTTTCATAACTACATATCATTGTATGGAAAGTTCAATATTCCACCATTCTTCCACAGACAAAACTTTCTATTCTGCTTTCAGGAGGTCTGCCACACAACTGGCTTAATTTTTTTTTGGTCTGTAGAATTTTGCAGCTGAATGGAATCAAGGCAATGCGTACCAGAAACGTGATTAGTTCTGCTGCTTTTGCTGTCAGTATCTCAAACAGAACAATGATAAACTGGAAAGGATTTGGAAGGATGTGGCTGTGGACTAACTGAAGTAATATGGCAGCATTTGCCTAGGGGGAAAATCATAAAAAAAAAAAAAACAGTCATGACAGCCAGTGTCTAAGACAAGTTGAAACCAGGCGCTTTAAAATACAAGTCTAGACCATTACTGATACACCAGCCTGTTTGGCACTTAATACATACTGAAAATGAAGAGGTAAGTAATGAGTCATCTTGAAGGTTACATGGTCAGCAATGTATCAATATCAAGTAGTTCAATACAAACCAACTCAAAACACCAATGTCACAATCATATCAAAATAGTTCATACAGCATAGTCAGTCAAGATGCTTTGGTTTTGTGGGTATTTATATTTTTAAAAAAAACTGAAATTATACGAGCAATTTAAAATTTCTGTGCTACAGGTAAAGAATTTTGTAAAACAAGGAGAGCAGTGATGATTTTGTAGACAAGCATACAACACTGAAAAATATTGATTTCCAACATGACACAACTTTCAATCCTAAAAAGTCTTGACCAAAAGCAAAACATTCTGAAGTGGTACCATATTAAGTTACTTTGTAAGATGACATTACCAAGTAAATATTCAGAGGGGAATTTCAAAAATAATACAGCATTGCACTGAAGACTGTCATCTGCTAATGACAAACCCAGTACTAATAAAAACAAGAGCCAAAACACTTGTGATTACCTTACTTATACCAAGTTCACTTATGTATTTCCACACATCCTTGGATGATGAATACGAACTGTTCTGAGCAGCAATAGGGCCTCCTTTGCAGTCCTTGGTGGCCTCCAGTTTCTGTTGCAAATATCTGTAGCACTGCTGATTCAGCACATCCACAAATTCCGCCTCAAAGTCTTGATCACAGTACCAGGCTCCTCCAGTCACTGACCGATCTGGTTCCAGATCATACAACATGTATACTTTCTTTTTGCTTGCCTGTAAAAATGAATAAGAAATGATAAAAGATAGTAACAGACATGTGAAATAACAGCCATTCACAGGTGTAAAGTCCAATGTAGAAAAACAGAATATACTGCAATGCCATTTTTTAACATCCATGTTCTGTTGGAATTACACATATATTAAGACTGCACTTCCTTATTAACAACAAACAGGTGTGTTCTGCAACAAAATTTGTGATTTGCAACTGCTTTTCCTATAAATGCTGTTACTCTTGTTCATTTTGTTCAACAAAATGCATTTAAATTAAGCTCTCTTTTAAATCCATCTTACAATGTTGAGTTACCATTTTCACAAATTATAGAATCTGGAAGAAAACATGTAACACACACATTTCCTTAAGTCATGCTTCTTAACACACCCACTCTAAATATACTCCTATCCAAATGATCAAGTAACATGTTCTTGCAGTATTTATCTTCTGATTAAGCAAATCACACTTCTTGTTGTCTAATGTTTTAATAAGCTGCTACCAAATAAAGACTCCCATCTTCAAGTTCCAATGAAACATACACTGGTTATCAACAGAATCACTTAATGATATCTCAGTAACTCAGACCACATAGCACTATGTTATTAAGTGGCATGAATAATGGACTGGAAAGGATGCAGAAGCTATCAATCATGGCCTAATTTAAGGCACCATCCTGGATGGACTAACAAAAACCAAAGACACGAAGCATTACTGTCAGGAGATTTTACAACGTGTGATGGAGTAAGTCTGCTGAAAACATCTGGAACCATGGCAGAACCAGAACTGGTTCATTCACCATGTCAATGCTCCAGTACACACTGTTGTGACAGAGCAGCAATTTCTGAGCACTAAAAACACGTCTAGTCCCCACCCTCCGTACATGCCTGATTGGCACCCTTGTGATCTCTTCTAGTTTCCAAGAATGAAACCGCAGCTATGACAATGTTTCCAGGGTGTCCCTGAAATCCACACTCGATTGCTGACCCCCCACCCCTTTGCAGTGCCTAAAAGTCAGTTCCAGAGGTGCTTCCAGCAGTGGCAGAAATGCTGGAACCAATGCATAAATATGCTAGATGACTACACTGAAGAGAACAACACCAACAATATAATATATATAATATATTTTAATTTATCACTGACTTAAATTGGGAACTTTTGGATATGCCCATGTTGTATTCACAGTGGCTTTACTAGCGAACATTTTCACTTCCGTACAAACTGAAAGCTTTACACAATTGTGACATCACACAACTAATTCTATAGATCATATTTTTGCATTTGCTTTGAGGAAATTTCATATTTTAACATTAAACCAACAAAACTACACTTTTAATTCCTTATAAACCCTTTATGACAGAGCAACTAACAAATGTAAATGCTGTCAAACTTGGTTATAATGTCACAAGGGAGACTGAATATTTGTCATTACAAACGAGTGCTGTTATAACTGTGGAATACAATATTTATGGTTAACAATGCAGAAGTTACTGGTACCACAAAATATCTGATGCTACAGACAAAGTGTTGCATAAACCGATGTTGTTAAAACTGGGTTCAACTGCAATTCCAAGCCAAAATGTGCACCATTCACTTTATAATCTTCATCACATATGCTGCAAACCTAGAAAGCTGATGATAATACTCACAGACACAGATTTCACAGCTTTAATTAACTTCTTGTTTTCCAGGATTTTCAGTATCTTATTGAGCTGTGTAGGAATCAAATTGGACTTGAATCTGATGTCTCGAATCCAAATCCCTTTATTACCAGCCTCTACAATGATATTGTACACTATCTTCTCCTCATTGTCTCCACCTTTCACCTTCTGAGCTGTGGTGGGATCTTTTAGTTTATACAGAAGTGTGCCACCTTGATTAAACAAATCAAAATATCCCTGGAATAGAAGAATAAATAATTACCCACACACTACTTCAGGACGTGACTATGCACACAGAATATAAATGGTGCAAACTGTAGTCCTTCAAAAATCTTTTGAATTTAACTTATTAAGCTCTATAAATGCAAAATGTCTGTTAAGTAATGCCTCTAGTATACAGCAAACATTTATTTCATTCCATTCCTAACGGGGTATGGGCCATAACGATACAGAAAGACATAAAGTAAAGACAACACCACATAAAACTTAAAACTTGTCTCATGTAAATAACCAAACAAACAGAAAACTGCAGTTCATCATCCAGATTGGAAGACTACCAGCCAAAGAACCAAACAGATCTACTAAAATTATTGCTCAACTGCACACGACAGGTATTAAAGAGGTTACATTAGATCAATGTTGCATCACTTCACTTGACAACTATGGTCTGATATACTACAGCACCACACCTCAAAACAGAGAATGTTTTCTCTGTACTACATCATTATTTCCCAGATTTTGTTTAATTCAGTTTGGAAGTGTTTCATGAAAATGATGCCATGCCATTCTGATTTTCAGCACAACTCAACCATGAAACAGCCTACAGTACAAGGAGTCATAAACAGACATTTCTTCCATAAACCATTTCAAGTGTTACATTGAATGTCAGAAGTAAGCATTACAAAGCAGTTTAAATTCAAATTTTTATTGGTCCTACCCAACACACGCACCCCCCCCCCCCCCCCCCCTAACAACAC
>Ga0123354_10003986_pt1 | contig 20693 bp, 11 predicted proteins | sample TergutLab28metaG_2_FD_97872 | JGI IMG/M metagenome (GOLD analysis project Ga0123354, IMG submission 97872) | Labiotermes labralis P4 segment gut microbial communities from Petit-Saut dam, French Guiana - Lab288 P4 | ecosystem: Host-associated > Arthropoda: Insects > Digestive system > Gut ...
GGTAGCACAGTGGTTAAGGTGCTGTGCTACAAATTGGAAGGTCGCTGGTTCGATTCCAGATGGTGTCATGGAATTTTTCATTGACATAATCCTTCCGATCGCACTATGGCCCTGGGGTCGACTCAGCCTCTAACAGAAATGAGTACCAGCAGAATTTCCTGGGGGTAAAGGCGGCCGGTGCGTAAGGCTGACAACCTTACCACCATCCTGTGCCGTTGTTACGAAATCTGGGAACTTTAACTTCCTGGAACCCTCTGGGCCACTCCAGGCCCGTAACGGGACTGCTTTACCTTTACCTTTAACTGGGGTTGCTACTACCTGTTTCAAAAGAATATTTTAAAACGTTCTGTCCAATGTCACATATTCGCTCAGTCAGTGATAAATATCCGGTCAACACTTGGCACCGCTTCCGATATGTGTAAAAATGTTCCTTCGAAGTGTTATTTGGTAGCAACGGTAATTCGTATACCGTCTGTACGCAGTCGGTTATGTGTATATGTACATATTATTCATAATATGGAGACGCTGTTTGGGCTAAAGAATTGCAAATAAATTTGAACAGCAGAGAATGCTGCGTGCCAGAGTTTCGCCAGCCCTGACCTAGATCAGTCAGTTACGTTTACGAAACCTCAGTTCTGCCCCTTACATTTCGTTAGCTGTCCTCGAAGTTAGGGTGTTGATGATATGTATACGTATGTATGTATATAATATGCGCACATATGCAAAAAAAATCAATAATGTGAATATGGACACGTAGAAGGTATCTGAATCCTCGAATGTCAATTTCGAATTAAAAAGATTTGGTGCCCTAAGAGGGTTTGAGTTCAATTACAGTCATTTATCTTCATGTTTGCACCGTGCATCAATGATAATTAAACACTTTATTATCGAATTAATGCACAATATATAATATGTAAAAAGGTAAAGCAATCCCATTACAGGCCTGGACAGGCCCAGAAGGTTCCAGGAAGTTAAGGCTCCCAGATTTCGTGACAACGGCACAGGATGGCGGTAGGTTGTCAGCCTTACGCACCGGCCGCTTTTACCCCCAGGAAATACTCCTGGTACTCATTTCTGTTAGAGGCTGGGTCGGCCCCAGGGCCATAGTGCGATCAGAGGGATTTTATGCCAATGAAGGATCCACTGACACCAGCTGGGATCAAACCAGCGACCTTCCGATTTGTAACACGGCACCTTAGCCACTGTGCTACCGCGGTCCCATATAATATGTAGATACAATTAAAAATATAAAATATTTAAAAGTGCTCCAACATGTTTCGGATCACAGAGGATGATCCATCATCGGGGAGCCTTGTACAGTGCTTGGCTAAAAATTACAAGAATGTTTCTATCGTGTCCGTTGACATGGACAAGGTCGGTGTTATGGCAGCATATTCCGATCCGTTGTGCGTGTGTGTAGTTTACTGTAATTTTTAGCTAAGCACTGTACAAGACTCCCTGATGATGGATCCTCTGTGACCGTAACATGTTGGAGCACTTTTAAATATTTTATAAGTTTAATTGTATCTATATATTATATATTGTGCATTAGTTGGGTAATAAAGTGTTTAATTACAGTTATTTATTTTTATGTCTCCACTCTGAATATGAGATTTCACAACAGACACTGAAATTGTTTATTATTTTAAATCGTATATATGTACAGAGTCAACGATATGTGCTTTGTCAATGACAATATATTTACAACAACAATAATAATAATAAAGTTACAATAATCACCAACCATCGCTAACAAGTAACAATAACACTATTAGGCCTAAAGACGCTGAATTTTTTATTTCTTATCTCTGTGGAACACAAATCATAATATAACTTCATGAAACAGTAACTGTACTTCATTCATTCAAAATGTGTATAAAATGATCGATGCTCTTAAGGCAAGCTGTAAGTATTACACACATTATTGTTCTTGTTATTCAACATTGGAATAAGAAATACACTGAGGTTTAAATCCAAAGATTTTTTATCTTCTTTCTACTAAGTAAGATGGTATTATTCCTTGTCTGTGCAAGTCATGCTGCAACTGTGAACGGTGCCATGTTATTATAAACAGATATCGATTGCAACACGTAAGGGTGAAGACGCATCAACACTTAGTACATTATATGCCACATTCGACCTGTACATCAACAACGTTCCATTCAAGTACAATCTGTTCTGTAATCGCTACGTAACACAAAACATGATTATTTGGAACATACAAGCACTTAACAATTCGCTGTATCGATTTTCTTGGTGTTGTACGTAAAATGCAACAAATAAGGCATCTAAAAACTCTTCGAAAACAATTCCTGTGCACATGCATCCAGAATATGCAAATCATTATAAGTAACATATTCGTAATGTAGGTATACTTCTATATAAACCAAGTATGTAACATATACAAACATAACAATATTGGTATCTAACACAACAATGTTTCTGTATATTTACAGAAATGAAAATATTAACCATTTTTTAATCCACTGAGAACAACTATAATTGTACAGATATTGAGACGTATATTTACACAGTCTGTGTACAAAGATATAAAGATTAATTTATCTTTAGTAACTTTAAAATCAGTTCAGTTATCTAAACATTATTCTGTGTAAAACCAAGGATCTGAAGGTCCTCTCAATAGGGCTTTATAGACAAGTATTTTGATACGCGTTTTTACAACATAATAATGTGCCTGATTATGATTTTCATAAAGTCGAAACACCTAGCACATATTACGTATTGAACACCTTAGCTAACTGCAGAAAAAAAAAAGTTGCACAGACAAGAAACAATTTCTTAGTTTTAAAGCATATGTATATAGTATAACGGGATGCATAAGAAGAAAGTCGTAATTCCTATGAGCACTTAATATCCGCTGACCGGGCTTCCCACAAGGGTGTTTATGACGTCACTCCAAACAAACGTGAAGTTTCATAGTGTCATTAGAGGCTGCCGGAACGTTGTATTGAAAGCTGTTTTTGGCAGTTTGTCTTCCTCTTCTGGTCGCCGAGCAAGAATGTTTCTTATGCTTGATTTGCACGACTCGTGTATTTGAAAACTGCACCAATAATTTTGCGTTACGCAAGGAACAAAGCGAATGATTTTCATCTTATTTCAATGACTGGTACGTATGGCAAACATTTGTTCTCATGTACAGTTGCTTGGTCATTGCGACCGCGTTCCCACGATTCGTGTACTTGGCCACCCGATATACCGCGTGATACTCTTTGTCCGTTACACGTCACCGTTTCTCTTTATCAAGTATCAAGAAGTCGTGGGAAAGGTACAAGGAGTCTCGTCTTCACAAGTAAACACTGTTCATTCCTCTGACTTCCGTCGCACTGAGAGTCGACGGGAAAAGGGCAAGTGTTGAATGTTTGTCCAAGTGCACCATTCTCACGACATGGCAATTATCCGCGAGTGACAGGTATTTGTCAAATATACGAGTCGTGGGAATGCGGCTTTAGGCATGTAATTAAATAAGAGTCTGCATTGTATTTTCAGCTTTCTTTCTTCTGTGTGTTTCAGATACTGTGGTAGCCTGGTTTTCCCTTCAGGCTCCATTAATATTGTTTGTTTATGGACTTATTTAGTTACACCTCCTGAGGCTCAGACTACATACCATTGGGTGCTATAAATATAATACTCTGGACTGAGTTTCCGCATTTTCATTTAGTGCACTATCCCGTATTTTGTGCAATAAAAGACGAAAACTGTGAATAAGCCAGTCAAAATAGTCTGTCTCGGTCCCTAATTTGACATGGGACCTCCCGATTAAGAAGGAAGGTATCTGGCATTCCAGTGCGTCGTTCGCTGTATGAATTCCAACGTAGGGAGTTTTATTGTGACAGAAAATGAGGGTCTTGGAGGGAATTTTTGGACCCAAGACTGCATAAGGTACAGGCGGAGTGAGAAATTGGTCATGAAATTCGTCATACTTCTACTGTCCATCAGGTATGATTTGACTCATGAGATGGGCTGGATATGTAGAGTGCATATTGCACTGAGAAGCTGTATATACTGTAAAACACAAAGGTTTAAATGCAAGCGAATTTCAAAGACAGGGACTGCTGTCATCCAACTCATGACAGGGGGCAGTGGCAGGTGTGATGAACTAGATGTTGAGTCTTCGGCTTGCATAAAACATGGAGAATACCCTGACTAGATGTGCGACTGATAGTTTCAAATTGATATTTAATTTCGTTCTCAGCGTCTTTTTCACTTTGTACTCATCCATGGTTTTCTGACGGGGGTAGGCGTTTTGGTGAAAAGTGCAGCGAAACGGGGCTAAATGGTAGAAGAACGTGAGGCCGGGTGTTTCAAAATATCCTGATGGGGGGGGGGGGAACTTTCCGATAAGTTTCGTTATTTTAGCAATTCTGAAATTCAAGATGATAAGCTGGTTTTTAAGTGCTGATCACGAAGAGTTTTGAGTACAAAATGTATGAGATTTGTAACTCTTAATACAAAAGCTTGTACCTAATTCTTAACACATTCTGTTTTCCTTCTGGATTACAAATGATGCTGCCGTGTAAGTGAATAATCGTAGTTTACATGAGAATTTTTAAATCACATGACCCTTGCTTGGAGAAATTTGAAAAAAGGCAAATTACACAGGAAAAGTGTTTTCGAAAGTAATTAATTTTTATGCTAATAGTAATCGAGTCTATTGACACAGTAATTAGGAAGCATAATAACTTGTTAAATTTTCAATATTTCGTTTGCGGGGTAAATTCGTATTTCTTGCAGAAATTCAAAATTATAAGTTGTGAGAAATGCGTCGTGCTGGCCCCTTGTTGTCAATGTGCTCGCCGAAACGTTCAGACATACCGCAAAACAGACGACGACGCCTCAGCCAATGCGACACTACAGTCACCGGCTGTGCAAGTCTGAGCTCAAGAGCTCAAGTCACATAAAAACTTAGAGGCAATGTACGAAACTCAAAACCTCGTGAAATACGGGAATTTGCAAAAAGCCTTAATCAAAGGTGAAGATTGCGTGTATTCTAATTTGAAATTCTAGGCTGTTTAATTTTTTTAACGGTGGATGATCAGGATTTCCTCTCATACCGAACCGACAACAGTGCCATGACGTGGGGTGACGTTCATATTCAAGTTTGCCAACCTGTACAAATAAGTTAATAAGAGATTTGACTAGAAATAACGGGGATAAAATAAATTTAGCCTTCCGTTAAAAATTATTATATCTAATAAAAAATATTCGATATTGCGCACACCTAGTCTTTAAATCCTGCAACGTTTCTGGCTTATTAATGAAAACGTTTCACGTAATTGCCCTATCGCATGTCAGATATATTCAAGAGTCGCATCCGACAACAGCTGTGTGACCAACATAATTTTTTCACGTTAAACTTATGTACTAAACAACAAACACAAAAGGCTTTTTGTGTACTCTAAATTTCAATGGGAGGTTATATGAATAATTCTCTTATTCGTGACCTAATAATCACTGTCATATGGTTGACGATAATGACGTAACTTAGGCAACCAATAACGAATCTGCTTGTGTCAAGACAACCTAATACATACAAACTGTAGCGAGGATGTTTTGTGCCTTGTTTCTTGTCGATAAATTCTAAGAACACAGGACACAAAGCAACATGGCGTCTTCTATTGTGACTTAACCTTTTGGCGCCGGATTTTTTTTTTAATTTTAGCACACCCTGTATATAAAATGTGAATAATACAGGAACCAAATACGTTATAATTATGAAACAAACTGCATTTTGAAGAGAAAAAGACGGAGAGTGTATACCATGTTTAAAATATTCAGTACCTATATTTGTTGAATAAATATATAAAATGCAACTTTGGAGGTTAGCGGTGCGGTACGTCAACTATAGTTGACGTTAGGCGTCTAAATGTTAATTTCATGATTTACACCATCTATAATGCTCGTACCTAAATATAAGTTGATGGAATAAAATGTCTTGGTTTTGTTATATAATGTAACAGTTTACCCCCTTACGTGTAATTATACATTATCATTAGGGGTGTTTATAACAAGTGTCACATCTGGCGTATAAATATGAACAGTCACTGTGGCTACGGAATTACTCTCTACTATTAAAGAATAACAATACAATAAATATTAGACATGACAGCTGACTTTTGTAACCTTCTTGCAAACGGGGTCAAGCTGCGTTGAGCTGGTTTTATTCAAATTTCACAGTGTGTTTATAAAAATCTGTTTGCGACATTTATGTAACCCACAGATTAACAAAACACCAGTTCTTGCACTTGACAACAAATTTATCCATTCTCGTCATTTTGTATTCTAACATCAAAATTTCCGGAAAAAAAAACACTTTGCTCAGGGAACGACAAACCATCGCAAAGTCTCTGTACCCTGCGGACCATGCATAATTGAAAAGAGGCAAGGAACTCTATTGCCACAATCCCTGCAAAATTAACAGCGGCCGCTTCTAAAACAGAAACACTTAAAGAAGTTTTGAATTGTCTACACAAGGATTTTGACATCTTAGTGCCACGTTACAACAAACATGGTTACTTAAGTGACTGTATAAAAGTTGCTAATATAGTTACAAATATAACAATAGTTCTGAGAGTACACAAAAAAGTTCTCCATGAAGATGGCGCAATAAGCCCCGAAACATGTAGGAGAAAAGGGTGATAATCAATACATGTATTGTATTGTGTCAGTGCTTTTTGTTGGTGTATTACAGACATAATTTATGAAATATTTCACGGAGTGGAAAGCTTTAAGATAACTGGGTTGTTGATGTTCTGTGTGTATGTATTTTGTATGTATTATGTACATGTGTTTGTATACATATGTAAAGGTAAAGATCTCCCTAACATGCCATGGAGGCAAACAGGAGGAGTAGAGGTATGCTCCATTCATTCTTAACCTCGGCGCCAGATAGAGGTGGTTGGTTCACTCCAAGCCCCCACCACTTTACCGCCGAGAAATTTTACATGAGAACGGGTGGAGAACTGATCTGGACGGGGGGTGGTTAAAGGTCTCTTTCGACCGGGGGATTTGGTGCGCAACCCTGCGGGCCTGTAAGGATACGCTATACCGACAATGTCATCCCGGCCCCCGTATTTTCGTATTTGCTTCTGCAAATTAATTCACTGTATTCTGCAGTTATTGAGAAATATAGGGTTTAAATTATGCACTTTGAGTGACGCAGAGAATATCTACGAATGTAAGCTTCTTCTTGCTATAAATTATGCTTTTCGACTATCAACTGTGTGGACTTGCGGGACGGCGTCATGTCGGTATGATCGTGACAGGCCTTCGGCTTCTTGTTTCAGACACGCGCCCCTTTACAGACAGTATTTACAAAGGGAGGCTGTTCGTAAAAACATAATTCCTGCATATGTTCTGTACGACTGTCTGATGATGGTCAAGTGGATTGGCCGAAACATGTTGCAGTATTACTGTAATGAATATATGATATTCTTCTGCTGAGTGTTGTGTTATTCGGATTTTATACTGAATGATTATATTATACTGCAGTTACAAAATCACTTAAAACATTGAAGAGAACATGGCTGAAAATATTTCCTCGATCACCAAAAATCTGAGCTAAGATCTGCCCTTGGGTGCGGGGGGGTGGGTTGGGGAGCGAGTGCATAGTTCGCCTAGGATGCCAGGTTCTGGCGGCTAGCCTATGGTCTCCCTTCTTTCTGTACGTATCAGAAACAAAAAATTAATGCAGTTCTTGCAACAGAAATCCATTAATGTGAAGGTCTGAAGATAGCGAACTGTACACCGCTGGAGCTACTGGCTCCTGCTGATATCTAACTCATGACTGCCATATAGTTTGTACGTTTATTTTCAGTATAATTACATTTGCTTGTAATGCGAAGTGACACTGTCCAGCATATCGTTGCAATTCTATTACAGTGAACCTTGTGGCATCCTACCAAACGTCATACATTTTCTCGAAGTACCGCCGAAATACTTTTCAGGAACTGTGATGGGGCGTGGGGAGGACGGAGTAGGAACAGGAACGCTCTTCGCAGGTATAATTTTGGATCAGAAGAATTGCTAACAAGTACAACTGTATTAAGTAACAGAATTGTTTTAAGTGCGTTCGCATCCTGCTGAGTGCGTATAAAATCGTTCTAACCGCCCGTCTGTACGCATATAAGAAATCCAGAACTGCTGAACGGATTTTCATGAAGCTTGAAATTTAGGGGGAATGGGGGGGTGTTTCAGAAGATGATGCTGAGCAATTTGAATTGAGGTTATTACTGAACAAATGTATGGAGGACTTACGTGAAGACACACGGGTCTTTTTGCGCAAATCTCAGACGACAATACACATTTGCACCATTCTACGCGTGCAAGGAGGAAGTCTTTTAAACTACAGCTTTGAAGCATAGTTCTTCATCGACACTAACAGTTAGAGCTGAGCAAATGTATTGTAATAGGTTGTAGATCCGTTACTACGATGCTTATAAAATGTATAGTGTTTGTTTTGTTTAAAAATCCGAAGGACGCCTATAATACTCTTCTCGTTTTTACAGTGTTAAAAAATTATTGCAGGAATTGAGAATTCAAAAGCAGCAATAGACCGAACCTCCATTCCCGAATATGCCTTAATGGAGTTCATAAGGATGGCTTTATCGTTAACTTTACACACCAAAACCATTTGGTTATTGATATGTCTCCCAGCTTGTTTATCATTTTTTTTTTGATAGTGCAGGAGAAAAGTGAAGTGATGTGCTTTGTAGGTTATTGTTTTGTGGTGTTCTGGGGGAAATGTAATGGAATAGTGAAATGTAATGTGGGGCATTTTGAAGAATAAACAACAATGTACCGCGTTCATTTGTGAGGTTAAATACGGCATTCAGGGTAGTCTATTCTTGCTTACTAGAGAAAGAGAGAGAGAGAGTCGTTGATGAAGGGTTGTGACGCGGATAGGATTGTAGAAGAATCTGTTGTGTCAGTGCTTGAGAGTTATATATTGTCAGTACTTGAGAGTTATATATTGCCAATGCTGGAGAGTTATCTGTTGTCAGTGTTTGAGAGTTATTTGTCATTACTTGAGGGTCATGTATTTTATAGCTTGAGAATTATCTATTGTTAATGCTTAAGAGTTATCTACGAGTATTGTCAGTGCTTAAGAGATGCCTGTTGTCAGTGCTTGAAAATGATCTAATGCCAATGTCTGAGACTTATATCGGTACTTGAGAGTTATCTATTATCAGTGTCTGATATGCGTTTGTTTTTGGTGCTTGAGAGTCATCTCTTGTCAGTGCCTGAGAGCTTTTTCTTCTCAGTACTTTTTACAGGTACTGAGGACAGTCACCACAATGTCGTTGATTATAATAATGTACAGGTAGAGTCAAATTTTATGGTTATTTTTAGATATACGTTCCTATGTGTTACACCTGACTGACCTTATGACATCTCAGGTCCACTTATGACGAAAGGAACTGGCATACCCAGAGGTCTTCAGTGGTAAAACCATCATGATTATCGGTTATTATCTGAGTAGAATCTATTCATTGCTATTTGAGCTGCAGTTTCTGGTAAGCTGCACAAGTTAGCCTCGTTCACTTTGCCCATTTTTCTGATAAAGGAAGCATATCTTATACAGGTATGTTGCTCTAAAGATGTTTCGTTGTTGCATGTTTTGTGCACTTTTGTTTGCAAAAGCAGGACAATAGGCTTAATTTTCGTTTCAGTTTTGTGTGCAGCTATGCGAATAATTTAGTGTTTGCTATGAGGTCCGATTTGCACTACAGGGACGTCCCTTACATTCTAGTCATCAGTTGGTCTGTGTTTCATTGGGAGTTTCCATACTAGTTATCACGTGCCACGTTCCGTGCTGTGGGTTCAGATACAGGGAAAGAATATTAGATCGGCTCTTGAATGGAAGGTGACTGTCTCTGTAGTGTAAGCTGGGTTGTTCCTGTCAATTCGAGCTGAGGATGACAGTCACTGCACAAACACAAAGGTTCCGTGCACTTTTAGTGTCAGAACAATTATGAAGACGGCAAAACCAGAGGGGTTATGGTGTGACCCGTGGAACTAGAGCCGCGGTCACAGCGTCTACTTTCCGGTTATGGCCATATGTACTGTCTTGCCATACATTCTACGAACTAAGGAAGCATCAACAGAACTTAAACAAATGTTTGCCTTACGTAGGCCTACTATAACATCAAAGCTTCAGCATAAACTTTGACGTAATAGAAACATTGCAACGAGGGACGTGACAACGACACCCGACACCCAATATTAACTTCGGCTATGCCCGTTCCTACATCAAGGCTTCTGATCCATTATGGACCAACGGCCAAATAGACTTAATCTTGGAGTCTTGTTTTTGTATCTATCTCTGTTACTCCGCGTTTAAGAGCTATTGTCTGTTTACACCGTTATCCGTTACAACGATGTTCTTTCGCTTTATCTGCTGTGATTCAGTGTTTACAGGTATGGCAAATTAGAGCGAGACGCGGTTAAGCATTGCTCCGTGTATCCTGGCTTCAAAACTGCAAATTTTTGGCATATACAGATTGACAGATTGTGTCACACACAGTCAAATTAACATAAGGAACAGCATACCAAATAAAAAGAACGGCATTACATGGGTTAGGCTCTTCGTACTTTTCTTCGGTTACTCCACTGAAATGCCAGAATAGTGCCTCAAATTATGCCACGACCTCCTCCTTCCAAATCCTTTCCAATTCGTTACTCACCAATCATCTTAACATTCGACGCTATGATGCCAGAGTTATGGATAACGTTAAAAAAAGCTATAAATAAATACATAATGAATTAATTAAATAATAAAAATTGTCTTTGCACTTCAAACGTACAACAATTACGGGGATACCTTGAAACAATTCATACCAATATTTCTGAGAACTCGGTCTCGGTTCAATTAGTGCAGCCGTTTGGTTGTATCTCTCACTCTCATTGCATCCAATACGAACTCAAAGCAAACGGCTTTGTTGCCAGCTAGTGCTGATACACGCAAAGCTCATAGCAGCAAGTGTCAGAGTTGCGAATAAATGGCGTGAAATTCAAATCAGATGTGGTTAAAAGAGGCTCGATTGTCTACAGCAGCGCTTCTCAAACATTGTGTCGCGACACAGTGGTATATCGCGAGCAGTTGCTGACACTGTCACGAGAAGTGTAACCATCTACAACGCGATTCGCTATCTAAATACCGAAATTGTCATGGCACTGTCGCTCGCTGAACGGCATAACCTCAACTCGCATTTTTGTGGGAAACTGTGAATTATTCCATTCCCATATCTTCTACAGATGAAATACATTCGAATTAGTGCTACTGTTCATGTAAATCACAGTTCATCTGTTAACTGTGTGTATGGCAATTTTTAATTAGAAGAATTGTTGAATATAAGGTGAAGAGAGAGAACCAACAAGATGCAACTAATTCGATGTTTATTATCGAACTTGAAAACTTAAAAAATGTTTGAATGTTTCATTTACGCTTGTTTATGTCATTAAAATTTTGGTACTTCCAGTAATGTGTGTCGCGTCATATTTTATCAAAAAAAAAATGGCTAAGAAAACCTGACCTGTACTATAGGCCACGGATTAGAGGGTATATGACACGGGTGCGAAGAATAAGAAGAAGTCGAAACTGCCCAATTCGATTAAACGATCCTTGAGATTCATTACGTTCAGTCCGCTGCAGTGAATGATCCGGAAGTGAACGGGAATCAAGGTTATGTCTAAATTTAGTGCGACTTAATGGTGGACCGTAGAATGCAGCCGACAAAATTTGTAGAATAGAGAGCCGGTGTTGCTGTTATTTGGACGTCAGGTTCTGAGAAGAACGGGTGTTAAGGTATATAACACTAGCTTACTATGTATTCACTGTAATATGCAAGTACAATTTTAGTTAATTCTTTAATAATGACAAGTATTTTAAAGTCATTAGTTATATGTTTTTTCCACACGAAGGGTGCCACAGGAGGCAATTATTATTAAATGTATTAGAACGGCTAGTGCCAGCTAACTGATACAGTGATTGATTAAAATAACCGTTTTCATTAACAAATCTTTTCCTGTAAGCCTGTCAGTTTCAGTTTGTTCTTTTGTATTAAAACTGTACGAAGGTAACAGCATTCATACTTATGCATATTTAGTGGCAGTTTGAATTGGCTTGACAAAAATGTCAGTTTTTATTTCAGAATTGCATGTTTTGTCCATTCCATTTCTTCTCTTGCCCTTGAAGGCTTTGTTTTTCTCCTACTAGGAAAACCTTCAGGATATATTACATTAATGTCTTTTTCAATAGAGATACTTCATCTGCAAATAGGTAGAATGGGGTATATTGTCAGCAAATATTCTTTTCATTTATAGATGACTGTTTTCTTTTCCAAAATCCTGATTGCCGAAGACACTGCTATCATTCCTTCATTCATAAAAACCAACTCTAATCTACATAAAACAACAGTTTCATTGGCTGCTGTATGTAAAATAATTAAACCATGATGCACTGCATGGTGTTTTCTACACCACAGCAAGTGGCTGCAAGAAAATGCTTGGCATGGTTTATATACTACATAGATATGTTTTACTGTCACTTCATCAAGAAGAAACCGTTTTGAACCTACGCTGACTTCATGGAAGAGGAATTTTAGTTTCTCCTGTAAAATTTCCTTTGTGACTAACTGCCTTGACTAAGACCTATTTTCTACATTTATTGAGGAATGTTTTATGTATGTGAAAAGAGACTATATTACCTACCATTGACTTTAGTAGTTTATAGATCATTTCTAATGGTGAGTAGTCATGTGAAATTGTCTGTATATGATACGTACTAGTCTGTGTCAAATGCAGAGGTGTGTGAGGAAAATGTTAAATGAGATTAAATGATTAGCTGTGTTACACTACAAGCAGTGGTATATTTCAGGGCACCATCCTGGCATTTACACGAGGAACTTACAAATATTGAATACAAATCAGCCTGGTTACTGGTTGAGTAACGTGATTGACATGTTTATGTCGAAGTTACATTTTCTGTAGTGCCTCTGTGTGAGTAAAAATGTGACATCTTGATTTATCACTGCTTATACCACATAGGGTTGAACATATTCTTCTGTTTTTTCTGGAAATTCATTGCACCCAGAATCTCACAGTTGTAATGAAACAGGTGCTCCAGCAGCCGTCTATGCACATAGGTGACACTCCTGCACTGATTTTCTGAAGTTTTACTTCTAGTCCATGACTTTACTACATTAAAACAATGGAATATTTCCATAGCAGCATTACATGATTTACTCAAAGCTTCCCAGGTTCTAGTTACAGTGTACCCAAATACAGCACTGTTTTTCACCTGGAATACCTACTTGCAAATAGTTGTTGCTTACTGGCAAGCTTTTGAAAAGTTTCTGATCTGCCAGTACAGGCTAGGCTAAATCCATTGAATTACTGGCAAAAACAATTTTGGAAAAAAAAAAAAAACTTTTTTACCTATGTGACATAACTACACATTTCTTTACAAGTCTACATGAATTGTAAGTGATTAAGATGTGGAATTTTAAAATGATATGTCAAAGAGTTAAAAGTCTCATGTATATCTTTACAGTACATGCCGTTATATCAGGGCAAGTTATCTTACAATAAAACCAAAATAAACTAACTGGTTAGTGGACATCTCTAGGTTAGAATAACTCATGTTATGTTGAGCAGCTATAAATAAAAAACAAAATTCAACACCACATGCATGTGTAAAGTTATACCATTTCCTCCTGTATCAGATAGCACCCATCATCTCATGGTACACACAGTTATTTCTATTGGTATCAGCAGATCTTCATTGTGAACTTCATGTATTACATGTCCATGCATTAAAGAATGTTTTGTACTTGTATGATAAACCAACAAATGCACATTCATAAGTAAGTAAAGTCACATATTAATGATTCTTCCCCAGCATGTTGCAGTCACTCATGTGACTATCATCAGGGTATTTTACCCAATATACAGCTGCTACATATATTATATTGGTAGGATAATAGCCATAGATATAATATTTTTTATTACAGGATTTGAATAAACTATACACACCCAATAAACAACATAAACATACTTTATTTTTCTGTATTGTAATGACATTAAAATGGATATTTTATGACAATTAGGAACACTACGGGAAATCAAGTGGGTGTGTCATTCATTTTTGAGCAATTATCTGTATATTGATTATATTCTTGTTATAAGACACCCTGATGATGGTGACAGGAGTGACCAAAACATGTTGGTGAAAACTAATAATATGTGATTGGACATATTTATAAATGTGCATTTGTTGGTTTATCATTTAATTATACAACTGATCACCGCTAATATGGATCACAGGATGTGAAACAAATTTTATTTTAATATAGGATTATAATTTACTTGCCACTGAAACCCTTTCTGCTAGTAGGCAGGACTTTTCATACATTTGACCGTATAGAGGTGCAAGGTCCGAATTTTACAGGAATTGCCTTGGATGATTGTTATAATAATATCAGAAGTAATGGCTTAGTTGTGAGAACCAAAGCTTTTTGCCCATTGAGAGGAGGGGTGCAGACAAACACATACACTTTTTTCTGCAGATCTTTGTAATTCTAACATATTAAATAAATTTGGAAAGTGCACACATATTGTGCAAAAAAATCAGATCTTTTCCAATTTTTATTACAAAACAGATCCCATTCATATCAGTATGTATTTTGTGTTGTGCAGCATGAAGAATTTGTAGTAAGTTATTAGCATATAAATATACTAATGTAATCTGGTGGTTTGTTTGGAGTTTAATATTCCTTCTTGATAATATTAACATAATGTTTAGGATCTGACCTACTGGCATTGCTGCCACCTCAGAAACAGATAATATGCCCTTGCTAGAGTTTGCAGATGTGATACCGTAGAAGGTCAACTCGTACCATATCATGAGGCACTAGACAAATGTTAACAACTTGATAACATTGGGTTATGTCTGAGATTTTACCAACGTCTCAAGAAATAGGTTTTGAGGCAAACCCCAATTGATATACCATTTGGGGTGGTTACTCTTGGTCTAGGTACAGCCACTGGCTTGATATATTCTGCATCATGTACAGTGAACACTCATTAAGACACATGGCTCTTTTCTGTCCCAACATGTTCATCAAGATCAACAGTTTGACCATACACAGCACTCAGTTTGTCTTTCCAGCAAAGAATCCACAAATGAGCGGCTGTGACACATTGAGCTTAGGGTTATCAGTTACAGAAAAACACTGTTGTTTGTTCCAAGGAAACAGTAGGCCTACTTGTTCTGTTTACAGTAATAGGCAGGAATAAATCTCATTGCTTATAAAAAGGAGGCATTGAAAACCAAACAGCTGCAATTTATTATAACATAGCACACTGTAAATAGGAGTAAGTATCAGTTACGTACTGTCTTAAAAACAGAACTGAAATTGTTAAATGTGAATTCAATAAGAAATGAATCAAGAAGTGCTTTGTGTATTGTACACGAAACCTAGAATTATGGTCATGAAGTAATTTTAAGTGTGTTGGGCATGTAGCATGCAAAATAGAAAATGACAATGACTAATTCCGCTACACAAAGTACCTCTCAGTGGTCAGTGTTGGTTAGACGTTTAAGAGGCTCCTTGCTCGTAGGTTCTTCTTGATTGTTATTACCAAACAAATTTACCAGTGGACTCTGCCTATTCTGTGCAGTATGAAGGTTAATACAAGTGGAGCTAAACCTCCAGTCCCCTATATGTCTTCATGGTGTACACAAGGACAGCTTTACCTTACATATTCATTTTCCTACAGCAGCCATGTGCTGTAACATCCGTGTTGCTTAGAGCACTGTTGTAGTTTTGAATGGTTTTTGGTTGTTAGTGGATATGAATAAGATATAGTGGAGTCAGGTATTCTAGTTTCATTTATGACTTTAAGTAGAATACAAAGAGAAATCATAAATATGAGGAAAACATTAGAGAAGTATTGGAATAGATATCTAAACAGCAATAAGAGTGTGTGAAAAGAAGTGGTCATAAGACTTGGAAGGATTCTGAAACCTGATCACAGCTGTTTGATCTGTATCAATTGAAGGGTAAGAGAGGAAAATAGATAGTTTGAAGAATTACCTGTAACACTTGTAAGTGGATCAGACGAAGAGCTTCATCCTTAATAATAATGGTGGTTGATATTACTTACTATTTCCTTTAGAATACTGATATTTCCAGATAGTAACGTACAAAATCGCATTCACCATGGAAAGACATGTTTTGTATTATTTGTTGTAATTCATGAAGAAACTAAAGTTGATAGCAATGATAATTCAGAGTGTTCAGTTCAAAGATTAGTACACTGATAAAAGTAAATTCCTAAGAGTTATTTGACTCATTTCTTTTGATGCAGAAAATGTGCCTAACCAATCCACTACACAGTCGCATGTATTACAGCACTGTGCGTTAATTAGTGTGAATCAACTGAACAACTGTGGTGTGAATCAGTACTACATGACATGTTGTTTTACTTTCAGTTGATTGTCTGATATTGTCATGGAATTGTTTGTTTGATGTTTCTTCAGTATGTGGCCTTCTAGGCAGAAGACTGGAATTCTCAAGTAAAAAACTTCACCAATATACTGCATATTTTTCATATGCATTGCATGAGCCTTAAATAGTTTCTGTACCTACCACAGTAGAACAGAGCAAAATTAAATATCCTGTTTCATTCTTATTATACTGAAATGTAATGTCCCGTATGAAGATCACTTAATTTGGTGCATATACAATATGAGGGTATGGAGTGTTTACATGATACAGCAGCGGTGCAGTAGCATTTACCTCTATCAAGTTCTGAGAAGAAGAATGTGTGGAGATTTATCTCCATGCCTACTCTTTATATGTCTTTAAGGCTTGTTGGTTATGTCCAGCAACAACTGTCTTCATCTGTATGATCAAGATTTGTCAGCACTTTGTTTCCTTGGAATATCTTATGTCTTCTGTGTGTGTATTACTGCTACTCATTTCAAAGGAACTTATGTTTTACTTACAAAGTAGTCTTAATACATACATAACAAGAGTGCTTTATCTTGTTCTTCCCTTCTTGTAAAGGGTCAAGGGTTAACAGTTGCAGTTATACTGTTCTGTTGCTGCACTTCATTTGGTATTGCAAATGTATTTTAGTACTGAGGTGGGATTTTGGCATGAGTCTGCCATATTAAAATAACCGTGTCTAGACTGCACAAATAGTAGTATGTTAATTATGAACATCAGCTACAGAAGTAGTTCTATGTAGAATACTGTGGCTATAGGAATGATGCTTGACTGATATATGCCAAAATGATTTTTAGTAATTTTCATTATGAAATATATTGACAGGGACAAGACATACTTAATCTTCACTTCAGCACTCATTTTATGCTGTTTTTGCTAGGATTACCTAGCAGTGATATAAGAAGGTAGTGGTTATGACCTGTTTAAGGTATGACCACACTATTTACATGTAAGGACTGAAAAATGATATGAAACAATCCTCACTGAAAATACCCTCTTAAATGCAAACTGTGCTACCAATTTAATGGTGGACTGTTTATGCTTTAGCCAGTAAATTAATTTAATTTCAGTACCAAAAGAACACTTGGAAGTATGTAAGAAATGGCTGGTAATTTACTTCTGTGGCAGCACTTGTAGTCACCTTGACCTCTTACTTTGAGGATGGATGGTACTCTGTGGTCTGTTTCAGTATCTGTCTTCCTGTCCAGTTTCATCATACTTTTATGGTTTCCTTTATATAGTTATGTAATAGTGAACATGTTGGTGCAAGATGAAGCCTTGGAATCACACAGTATCCTCATACATTTCTAGCTTCATTATTCAAAACTCTTCAAGGATATTGCTGAAAGAAGTGAAGTTTTGTGTGCACAGTGAAATGTTACCACGCCTCTTCAGAAAATAAAACACTGAACTCAGCCTCATAGCATTAAGATGTATATTTCCTGTAACATTTTGTGCTTTGGAGGGAATGTAGGAAGGTGCGAAATCATCATGATATCAACATATAAGTTTATCCTAAACATTATCATAGTAGCATTTCTTGGAGCCAAAGGATGATTTAATGTGCTTGGCCACTCCTAAATGATTTATTTCTCCTCCACATGTTATCACACTGCCTCATCTCATATATTGTCATCCTTTCATATATAAAGCACTTTGACAAAAAGTGAAAATGTAAAATTTTCCCTGTACACATCATGAAGGCAATCAGGAGGTGTGGAGATATAGCTCCACTCATTCTTAACCTAGGCAGTAGTTGGAGGTGAGTGGTCAACATCATGTCCTGGCCACTTTAATCTGGAAAAGTATTCCAGTACCCATTGAACTGGAGGCAGTATGGCATCCAGAAATGTTCTGGACATTTTGGATCAAGGAAAATATCTTGTCTTTGCCACAATTCAAACCACTGGCACATCCAGCCTGGATGTAGTCATTATACTGACTGTGCTGTTCCAATTCACTTATCTGCTAGCAATAACTGAAGCTGCAAAAGTCTCATTTTACTTGTTTTGTTTATAGAAATCACAGCTATTTGATATTGGAAATGGGTTAAATTAATCATTGTAGGTACATGGCATAATTGTTGAAAGAGATGAGAAAGGTATATGGACATTGGTGCTAAAAGTGAATAGATTTTAAATAGAACTATGCAGTTAATCTTTTTAGAAGTTATTATTGTTGGAGGAGTAATTTTCGAGTAAGTTGTTTAGAAAATTGTAGGAAAAAGATAAGCAGATTAATAAAACAGTAATTTGAAAAGGAGTAAACAGATGTAAAATATTAACAAGGTAATTCTAAAGTTCTGTTCATTGAATTATTTTTAACAGGAGTATTTACAAGTCTTTGAAACATCTTGGATGCTATAAAACTGTTTCATAAAAAATTAGAAATGGGCTAATTTGGAAGCCTTTTGACGTAAGAGTAGGAAAATTTAAATTTATAGAATTTTAAAAACAAAAAAAGCACTTTATAAAGAGGACTGCCTTCGAGATATATGTTTGTGAACGTGATAAAAAATGTATACATTTTTCACTCTAATGGACAAAAACAAAAGGCAGGTATATCTTGATTGAATGTTAATAGAAAAGAGAACAAGAAAGATGAAAGAATTTGTGGATTATGACCATAGTTCAGTTTGTCTGAAATACTATACAAAGCAATGATAAACCGAGTGTTTAGGTACTGCCCCCTTGAAAAAAAGGTTTCACTTCTTCCAGCAGCTTGAAGCATTGTGTAATACAATAACATACAAGATTCTCCTTTACTGATGATGTAGCAGGAATGGCATGTTGTGTTTATTCATAGTTCGCAGACTCCTGCTGAACAAGTTTGAACCTGCGTGGGCTCTTGATGCACATGGAGCCACATTGCCCATCCAGTGACAAATGGCCTTTCATGGTCAGATAGCGCTTGATGTATCGGGACACAAGTTTGCGGGGTCTCTGCTGCCACTCATCCAGTACTTCCCTAGGTGCCAACACCTAAAAGCCAACATAACATAGTAAAATCACACAAACACCAGAACTTTTCTACATCAAAACTTTAACAAATCTGTGGAGTGATTTTATCACATTTTAGTACTTCAAAGGAAAAGTATGCATGTGTTCAGATTCTGCCTATGTGTGTGTGTGTGTGTGTGTGTGTGTGTGTGTCTTGTCAGTTGGCATGGTGACTCAGCAAATGACATATTTTATCTAGTAACTATGAGTTGTCACTTCCTGTCGACTCATTTATTGTATTAACATCCCACTCAGCTGACGTGTGATGGAGTAGTGCTGGAAAGTGACATGTGATCTTTTTCAGATAAAATAGGGTCATGGACAAACTTTGAGATTTCTATGCTGCTGTGACATATTGTGTCATGGATTATCCTGGGCATGACAGAAGTAAATGCATTTGTTTAGTGTGCATTTTTTTTTAACATTATGATAGAAGCAGTTAACAACAGCATCAAGACTTCATTAATAACTTCCTCATTTAGTGATAATTTGCATTTACTGGGCAAAGCATGCAAAAATATTCGCTCTTCAGTGTAATTGTGTTAGACACTGTTTTTTGTAAGTAGTACTCCTCTGTGGCACAGTAATGGAGGTCTGATGGAGAATTCGTGTGGCTGCCAACAAAGTGCTAAAAGAAGCACATGATGGCTATCTGGGGCTTAGTGATGAAATCTGGGCTAGCAGTGAAATGCTGTGTTTGAGTTAAAGGACTGATAATATAAAAGAAAGTGTCATAATAGACATGTAAGAATTGACAGTAACATGTTTGGAAATTTGTCCAACTGTAAATGACTATATCTGGTCTACAAACTCATATAGGACACTTGTTTGTTGATCATTAAATATTACTGCCATCTCACCAGTGCAGTAGTGAAGCACATGAGGAAGTCTGTACAGAATTCATGAGCAGCCAAAGTTAAAGAGAAACACACCATGAATTTAACATAATCCATATTCCATGCAGTATATCTATTATAGATTAAAAAGTTAAATCAGTCCCATTACAGGCCCGAGGTGCCCAGAGGGTTCCAGGAAGTTAAGGTTCCCAGATTACATGACAATGGCCCAGGATGGTGGTAAGGTTGTCAGCCTTACGCACCGGCCGCTTTGTACCCCCAGGAAATACTCCTGGTACTCATTTCTGTTAGAAGCTGAGTCGACC
>Ga0123354_10003987_pt1 | contig 20692 bp, 12 predicted proteins | sample TergutLab28metaG_2_FD_97872 | JGI IMG/M metagenome (GOLD analysis project Ga0123354, IMG submission 97872) | Labiotermes labralis P4 segment gut microbial communities from Petit-Saut dam, French Guiana - Lab288 P4 | ecosystem: Host-associated > Arthropoda: Insects > Digestive system > Gut ...
AAAGAGACCACTGGGGAGACCTAGGCGTAGATGGGTGGATAATATTAGGATGGATCTCCAGGAGGTTGGATGTGGGTATATGGACTGGATTGGGCTGGCCCAGGATAGAGACAGCTGGCGGACGCTTGTGAGTGCGGTAATGAACCTTCGGGTTCCGTGAAATGCGCGGAATTTCTTGACTAGCTGAAAACCAGTTAGCTTCTCAAGAAGGACTCTGCACCATGGAGTAAGTAAGTAACTAAAACTTAACCGCACTTCTTCATGGTTGTAACGTGCATTACTAATATCAAGTCCTTTATTTGTCCCAACTAACGCACATAAATAATTTTAATTGTTAAACTGTTAACACATTTGAAACTATAATATTTGCTCCAACATGTTTCGGTTTACATAAACCACCATCAGGGAGTTACAGCCAAAGTTACAAAATTGATTGCAATATACAATACATATGCAGCCATAACACTGAATACTTCAACAACGAATTGTATATTGCCATCAATATTGTAACTTTGACAAAGCGCAGGCTGGAGCTCCCTGATGATGGTTTATGTAAACCGAAACATGTTGGAGCAAATATTATAGTTTCAAATGTGTTAAAAGTTTAACAATTAAAATTATTTATGTGCATTAGTTGGGACAATAAAGGACTTGACTTAAGCGCAATTTTAACATCAAAAACTGAAATCATATCTACTGAAAAAATAGAATAGAGAATAAAGAATTAAAACGCCAAGTCACTTTTAGGCATCATGGTGTGTCTGAGTACACGCGGTACACCCCGTACCCACACCTATTGTTATGTACCCAGTCGAGTGACGGAAATAAATACGGCTCGTTCGAATTGGTAGTTGGCGATGGTTAAAAGTTTATTCCGCCGATTTACCATAAATAATCACACTGTCTTAAAGTTTGATTCTAAATAACCGACATGCCAAACAGCCTTACTTCTTTATTACCAAATTACATTCTTTTCAAGTTTTACTTCGTGTGTTTGTCCTTTACAAGCCCTATGCGGGAATTGCAGCAGGCTCATAAGGTCACGGGTGTGCACTATTTTCGGAGCGTGGACCATACGGACAAACACAAATACGTTGCACAGTCGACATTTTCGGTAGCTGACTGAAATGGTTATCAGCACGTGGAGGGGTTTTAAACTGCCACGTGTGAACACGGTATCTGGAAGTACACTCGAGTTTTAGCAGCTCGCGAACGACCAGTGATATATAATGGGTGGCAGCTCATAATTTAATTTGCAAATGTTGGCCCCATTCGGTACAGAATCTTTTGTCTTCCAGTTTGTTAGCCAAGAATATAAATGTTAAAATGTAAAGAAATATAATTTTGACTGTTGTTTTGTGCGGTTGTGAAATTTGGTGTCTCAAATTGAGGGAGAAAAATAGGCTGAGGATATTCGAGAATAGGGTGCTCAGGAAGGTATTTCGGCCTAAGCGGGACGAGGTAAAAAGGGAGTGGTGAAGGCCGCATAATGAGGACCTTTAAGAAATGTATTTCTTACCAAATACTATTCGGGTGTCCAAATCAAGAAGAATGAAATGGTTTGGGGCTATAGCACGTACGGGGAACAGAAGAGGTGCTTGCAGGGTTTTGGCGAGGAAACCACTTGGAAGGCCTAGACGTTGATCGGGGATAATATTAAAATGAATCTTCAAGACGTGGGATAGGGGAAATAGACTGGATTGATCTGACTCAGGATGGGGACAGTCGGCGATCTGATGTGAATGCGGAAATGAACCAAAAATTTCCACAAAATATGGGGAATTTCTTGCCTAACTGAAGACCTATTAGACTCTCAAAACAGACTCTGCCAAAGGGAGTAATTTACGTGTTTAGTTAACATTGGCTCGTGAGTGTTGAGTCTTATTTTGCAACAAGCTCGAACGAAGACGATTTTCTCGAACGCACTTCGCCGCAGCCCGCACAATGTAAACCATATACAGCAGTGTTAGTGTACCAAAGAAATAACGAGTACTCTAAAAAGCTGTCATAAACGAAACCTACATAGGTAATGGTGAAATTCTTGAAAGGAGACCAACTGCGCTTAATGAAGTTGTATGTAATATGATGACAGTCTGAGTCAGACTGTCGTCAGGCTTCGGAGATCTCCATCCTCGACTCTGGCTGTTTTGAAATTATTTTCCGGGACATTCCGAATTAGTGTTACAAGACGAAATTCTGTTTCTACGCGAAAGGCTCCAACTCGACTCCAGTTACTTGGATGAAATATCAGCTGATGCACATGTGCACACGTCTTTCCCTACGCAAAACAGGTTACGAATAAGTCATATATGAAGTGAGTCCTGTACAAATCATGTGTATTTGGATTGAAATAATCAGGCCCACTTTCCTTACTGTAAATCCAGTCCCGTGCCTCGTCACGTGTGACGCTCCAGCTGTTTAAGTTTTAACTTGCAGTTTTGTCGGACTCTGGAGTTGAAACGGTGTTCCGGAACTGGAGAGACACTCAAGGATTTATTGAATATCCGGAAAAACAAAGCAAGTATATTTTGAGAGGAATTACTAAAATGCAGATTTGCAAAAAATGAGTCGTCGGTCAGGGCCACGCGTCTCTTTAGGGACGGTTTTAGACGCTAAACAGAACTTCTCGTAAATTTCCGGTAACTGCTTACACGCGTCTGTCCCCATTTGCAGCCGTGGTCGGCATTATTACACACCTCATGGATAATATTGTATGAGTAAGACGATTGACAAAGAAAGTTATAAACTTGCAGAGAGTCGTGTCCTATTTCAATGACGCTTCGGACATCACAAAATCCTAAAGGACAGTCCTGGTATTCAAACGTGTAAACTGAGCGCTAGTAATTTCCATTGGTGGGGCCGTAACTAAGGGGTAAACGATACGTGCTGCAGCAAGCTTAACTGGAATTAATGAACTTATGACTACTTCGAAACAAGTCATTTGACGCACACGTGTTCTACATTGCCTTAGGGGAATAACCTAAGAAATGATGTTAATATGCAGTTGAACTCGGTTATAACGACCTCCGTTTGTGCGACACCTGGGCTATAACGTTATACATTCTGTGGTACCAACTAATTTCCCACAATGCACGTGTTTTTCTACTCTGCCTAGTACGACATACATAAAGGCATCTACGTCGGATATAACGACATTGCCAGTCATTCGCTCCAATACAATTTTCAAGAAGTAGACTGGGAATTCTACGTAAATTATTGGCCTGGAAAATTACAATAGTAACGGTAATTGACTTTGTACGTAATGTTTCCCTTTACATTTCTACTCCTGCAGTTAACAAGAGACGATTAACGTGATAACATGGCTACCGTCAAGAATAGAAGAAAGGTTTTGAACGTCCAAAGAAAATTTAAAGTTATATGACAAATAGAAAACTGAAAAAATAAATCCTGACGTGTGTCGGGCATTTGGTCATGTAAATTCTACGACCCAAAGTATTTGGAAAAACAGAACCAAAATAATTAGTGTGTTTGATGAGAACGGATCGAAAACAAAGCGATTTCGAAAGCCTGAACGAAGTGACGTCAATTAGGCGTTCCATAAATCGTTTAAGTCACAGAGACGTTACAATGTACCAATGAGTTGACATATTCTCATAATTATTTTTGTCCTTCCTCAATTTAAGTTTGGGTTAATGTATTTTTATTGCAAACCTGTACGGAAATCTACAATTATGTAAGAGTAAATTTTATTATTTCTAAATTGTAATTGCAATATAGATTTGAAATAGATCATGGCAGTAACATACGTAACATGTCTGTTGGCCTGTACGAGTATTTTGTCTTGAAATATTTTTTTTTGCACTATTACCATGTACCTAGCTTAGAGCGACACTAGCTTACAATAACACATTCTATTCGGTACTTTCGAGCACGTTATAACCGATTTCGACTATATTATTGCTGTTGTTGTTGTTGTTGTTGTTATTTTGCTGCTGCTGTTGTTGTTGTTGTAGGCAGAATGAATAACCTAGTCTGTACAGTGACTAGGCTACAGGCTTGGCAACCGAAAAATCGTGGTTCAATTACCAGTGAGGGTAAGAGATTTTTTCTGTGCTTTAAATTGTGCAGACCGGATCCACCCAGCCAAATATGTAACGAGTATCTTCGGCTGATTTGCGGGGCAAGGGGTAAAGTAGACGGTGCTTGAACTTGACCACTCGCCTTCATCTGGTGCTGAGGTTAAAAAAGTCTGCATTTGTTACTCCACTATTCCTTATGCCTTCATTCAGTGAAGAGGGAGAAATTTACTGGTGTTCTTGTTGCAGTCATTACATTTAACTTATTTCACAAATTATTAATACACTATGGGCCTCTTTCACTTCAGGAAGTAGACTGCCGATTAAATATAATACTACAGACTCATCATGATGACTTTCCTATGGTTTATGTTATGTTGCCCAGAGTAACTCGGATTGTATATATGGTCAAATGACAGGATGAATTGAATGTGACTTGGAAGGAAGGACGGACGGAAGGAAGGAAGGAAGGAAGCCCACAACGTGTCCAAAATTTAAACAAGATCTCACCCAAACTCAAATCCAGAACTTTACTCTTACCTTCATGAACCGTGATTACGATAATGACATTGATGACAATACGATCTTGCCAACGGTTAGAGGTTTCACTGCGAGTACAGTGATATGACACTTCACTGGTGATTGACAATGCTGCTGTGTGTGTTGGACGTTGTGGTTTTGATTTTCGTACCAAACCACTGGTTCTCCTGACTGAGATTTTAGCAGTTTTCCTCATTTACTCGAGACAAATGCTGGGACTTTTCCTTAAAAGAGAACATGACGGCTCTCACATCCTTGTAATTGATCATGCAGTATCAAAGATCAATTGATATTTTATGATAATTACAGTTGCAAAGCGTCGTTAAATAATTCAAGAATCAGTATCTGCAGCGTGTTGTCAAGATACTAAATGTAACAACAATATCCGTAGGACAGTGTATAAATTATTCACAAAGTTACATTTCATATCTCCTCTAAATCCTGCTGGTAAATTCGTGCAGCTGACAAGTCGCTATTAAGATGGCACGAGACAAATTACTCTTCAGTTTAAAACGTTGCCAGTATTAACCTAGAGTAAATGATCCCGAATGAAGAAATGTACAGCAGGAAGAAACGAGGAAGAGCAAAAACAAAGTCGGACGTTGAGGAGGACCTCAGGAGGATAAGGATTCAGGATTGGCGACTGGAGACTCAAGATCGACAGGATTGGAGCAGGATTGTGTGGGAGGCCAAGGTACACACTGGACTGTAGCGCCAAACTGATGATGACCGGCCTAGAGTGTTATAAAAATTCTTCTTGCTGTGACATTCTAGTACTTTCTGAACAGTCATATATAGTTAAGTCAGACGCTTAGCTCGGCGTTGAAGTCTCTTTCGTTTCGTCGCTCTGTAATGACATTCGAATGTTAGTCAGTGTAACTTTCACCATGACCCTCAACGTAGGCTAGCCTTAGGTGTTTGCGAATCGTTTGCGAACACGCCGTATATTTTGAGACAACAGAAGTCAAGGTCGTGGCGTTACTTAACTCTTTAAAGGTTATCTCTACACAGACATTCCATATCGTGTTCTCATTTTAAACCAGGGGAAATTTTCATGTACAGGCCATCTTAAACTAACCTTATCTGCTTAACTCCATCATCAGCTTCATTTTAAAAATACTTTACCGTGTTTATGCATTTCAGTACCTAGACGTGCACTGCAACATTGTGATTTGCGAACATGCAGGATTTCTAGAAAACATGAGAATTCAAACAGTTAAAAAAATCATAAAAGAGAAAATATTTTGCTTGATTAGCAGCCGTGTTGTAATTTCAATTTTTGGAATACTTCTATGCATGTTTAACGACACCGTTTTAGCTACAAAGTTTATATTGGGTATCCAGTTGGCTGGTGCATAGCGACCAATCACGCCGCCCGCTCTGCAGTACTCTACAGCGCAGGCCTGCGCGTTGTAGTGCGGACGAAATTAATGGCTGTGTAGTGAAACATGACGGTTCTCCCTCTCTATGTCGTACTCATAAAGCTCTCTATATAGTAACTACGAATGTAAAAATTGACATGAATTTCCAGCAGGTAAGGATGTGGACAAGACTGCCTGGCTCGTGTCCCAGAATTTCAATGTAAGTACGAAGAAAGTCTACTAAAATAATTAGCCCGAATAAGTGGTCTCCGATGCAAGTTTCGAAACCTTACACTCCAGAATAAGACACATGTTCAAAAATTTTTTCCCGAAAATCCTGACGCTTTTAACATGTGGAAATATCGTACAGCCAGACAGCCATATATGACAGTACCATACGTCACATGCACATTTCATGCTGCATAACTAAGGCTACAGGTAAAAGGCAAAGGTAAAGTTTTCCCGTTACAGGCCCAGTGTGGCCCTGAGAGTGGGTAGAGATATAGCGCTACTCTTCCTTGAACATGGCACTAGAAGGGGGTGAGTGGTTAGCAGCATGCCCCGGCTGCACTTTACTCCCGGGAAAGACCCGGTACCCATTTTACATGAGGCTGGGTGGGCCCCAGGGCCGGTCTGGACGGGCGGCAAATCTCGTCCCCACCGGGATTCGATCCCGGACCGTCCAGCCCGTAGTCAGTCGCTATAACGACAGAGCTACCCGGCCCACAATGCTACAGGTAACACACAAAATATGTGATACTTCTTGCTTTTCCATAGCAAAAATGGTTACGCAAATACGCCTCACTGTCATAAGTACATTGCCTGTCTTGTCACACGTGTCAAACAATTCGCAACCGCCTCGGGACCTTAGAAAGATTACGACAGCTGTGAACGTAAGTGGTACTTCGTGCACTGATTCAGGTGGCGGATGTTTCGAGCATTTGCTGTGAACTGTGACTTGTTCCACAACACGACCTCAACAGTTATTAAACTGCGAACGTGCGTTGTAAATGTATTATGTCAGTTGTAAGTAAAATGTTGTATAGTTAAGGTACTTAATGTTGAATGTGATATCATTTAAACTCAAAAACCACTCTCATTCCCGGATATGTGCTCGTATGAACCTTTTTCTTTGTCTTCATGTGTGTGAAGAACTCGCTCTTGAAGCTCGACCAGTCAATCACTTTTAGACACAACCTGTATATATCACCTTGCGATAGCTGCCACCGCCCGACTGGTACACATAAATGTTTATTGATTATTTCAGAATTAATTTTGAACCGGTAGAGATCTAATTGCCTAATCCGTGAAAGATTACGGAGAAGCTGGAATTTCAGTAGGCGCGATAACATTAATTTACTATCTCAGTATTTAACCAACTTGATGCACAAAATTTGTTTCACAATAAGTTTTATTTCATGTCTTTATACGTTTCGAGCACATGTGCTCATCATCAGGAGGTCAAAATTGCATTATACAGCCTCTGGTATCATCACACCTATAGGTGTAATGCAATTTTGACCTCCCGATGATGAGCACATGTTCTCGAAACGTGTAGAGGCATGAAATAAAACTTATTGTAAAACAAAAATTTTGTGCATCAAGTTGGTTAATTACTGAGATAAATATACTGAGATGCACGGTCAGCAAAACGTCAAAATTAATTTACTAATAAACTTGGTATTGTAACTGAAGCAGGTGATCAACAGCGTTTTACCGAAAGCTCTGAAATGTCACTTCCACAATCCGTCCAACTATTATGTGAATAACACCGTGTGTATCAATGCACCCCCGGCTGACAACCACTTCTATATTTTTCGCACACGCGACTCCGCATTACACTGCCATATCAACAATACACGTTACGTCATTATGTACTCACGCGCCGCTGCGGAGGTCAAGATCAATGTTGCCAGAAATAATACGTCAGAAACGCCCATCTTTCCTGCGCAGCTGTCCTGTGCACGCACCATGCGTCTTTGCCGTCCACCTTGCTACTAAATCACTGACAGACGAACGCACGTTCCTCACACAGCCAGTTAAATCTCCATAGAGGAAGGTGACGCAATCGTCTGTTTATTGCGGTAGCCGTCCGCTGCTCAGTAGTTCTGTCTCTCTCCGTCCGTTCGCGGCCGGAAAGAACCGAGTTCGTTGTGATCTCTGCACTGTATTAACCATTTAAACCCCAGCGATTTCTTTACGTACCGCCAGGTTTTACGTTCAGAAACGGTACATGATGCTGGCTTTGCTTTGAGTGTTTTGTACGGATCTCAGAACAGGCAGCGACTTCTGCTTTATACACCATTAACTGATTGGTTTTTATAACCGCGGTGGAAAGTGTTTACTGCGCGGAACGGACTGATTCCTTATATAAAGCAGTTTATGTTTAGTCTTTAAAAGGTTAATGCATTAATTAACCAACCAACAGTTTGAATTCATAGTATAGTTACATTAGTTCCTAGCCGTTCAAGAAATTTTCGTTAACGAAGCAAACAAAGACATATGAAAGCAGTGGCGTACCCAGGAATTTTGTTTGGGGGGGGGGGGTGAAACAAATTCAGTTCAGGACAGAGGACAGAGAGAACGGGGATCTGGGAGCGGTAGCCCCCTAGTCAGGGGTTCTGGATGTAGCTCTAATTTGGTACAAGAAGTTTCACTTCGTATAGTAAAATTTTCTTAATTTTTGGCACTTTAAGACTATTTATGATTTATGATGTTTGTCATTGCTAATATAAAACAATTGCGAACCTAGGAAGTTTTAGAATTTTACTGCCTTTTTTTTCCTCAAACATCTTGGGATGTTGGCGTCCTAAATTCAGCAATTTTTAATAGTTTTCACAATCGGGATGAGTTTGGCACGATTTTGGAAGGCCTTCGGAATTTCGGAGGGGGGGGTTGAACACCCCACCCCACCCCACTCTCCCTTGGTACGCCACTGTATGAAAGGAACTTAGAGAACTGCACATTGCTTCATTTTCAAGAGAATTGTCAGAGACGTGTTGCCAAGCTTTTTAACGTGCCTACCTGTGCACTGATTTTAAAAGCAAATCAATTTATTTGCCAACGATGTGTGTGGTCTGCTAGGTCATGTCTGTGTGAACAGTTGTTGTTACTCACGAAACCAAATAAGAACGCCTAAACTTCCCGACCAACACACACACTTTTGTCACGTAAAGTGACGTAATTTCGTCGGTAGTGAAAATGGCAACAACGCAAAGTTTTAAAACTGACAATAAAAGCTAAGTGAAAATAAAATAGGCACATTTGTTGAAAATATTTTCAATTAGAGGCGACGTTTTAGAGAAGTGGGTCTACGCTTTTGATAACCCAATTTAGATGTTTGTGTTTAGATTAGTGATTAACAAGAGATTATTCTATTTATGACACTTTAATATCTTGTAATATTTACATCGCTTCTGTGTACTTTTTATAATCTTCAGCCCAGCCCCTAGTCTCTTAGCTCACTGTAGTCGGCAAGCACCAACGAGTTTGTCATCCATGTTTTGAGAAGGGACAGCTACTGGCTGCTTATTTCAGGGCAGTAAATTAAATATATTTAATAGAGCTGAAATTAAAAAAAAGATCAATGCTCTACAGAAGAAAGTATTATGAAATTTTATTGGAAGTTTAGAAAAAAAAAAGAAGATAAATATGGTCAAGGTTTTCACTTATTGTTTACAGTAATAGTAGATTTGGCACAGATTGTGATAGGCTGGAAGTAATATTTCGTCTGTCCCCACGAAGATCTAGCAAGTGGCAAGTTGATTGAGGTTATGTTTTCAGAGTTACTGGCAGATTTATTCGTTTAATAATACAGTATTTTAAACGCAGAATTTAAAAATTACATTTGTACAGTTACCGCGAAAGCTTCATGCAGTAGAGATACCCAATCTTATTTTAAAGTAATTACACTAATAGTGGCACGCAATGACGCAATGGTTGAGATACTGCACTCTAAGCCGGAAGGTCGAGGGTTCGATTCCTAATGGCGTCTTTGGAATTTTTTATTTAACAGAAATGAGTACCAGAAATATTCCTTCGGGGTAAAGGCGGCCGGTGCTTAGGGCTGATAACCTCGCCACATTATGTGCCAATTGCCTCGAAATCTGGAAATAGCGAAAAGACCTGTACAGGGATTGCTTTGTTCTCTTTTAAGTTGTATTATGAAGAATTTATGCCACACCGTTTACATTCTGCCTTCTCTTATCCGTTCTTATGTTAACACATTTCCATGGTAAAATAATGCTGTTTTCTGTGCTGCGAAAAGACGAATAATTGCTCACCTCAAAAGCAGACGAGCAGCCAAACATCACATGGAGTTCGACGAAAATTCCTTCCTAAAAGAGGAGAAATCTAACTGGTTTACAGACTAATCTGTAACGGCACCATCCGCACCGCACACACGACCTACGTAGCGGCTCTGACGACCACCACCCATCCAAAAACTCGGTGCAGAAAACCATATGCTGCAACTCAACATCTAATGCTCCCGATGATGGGAGCTAAGAATACACCAATAAAATTACCTAGTTGTATCAAGTTGGCATTTACTTTATTTCATGAGGAAGATGCACGGCCAAACAACCCTCAAGTTTTCTGGTTCCATTTATCCCAAGCCACAATCCTTCAGTCGGCAGACTAACCGAGAAAAAGAGTATTTCCGATCCCCATGCTGAGCAGCAATTTTCCTCTTCTCCGCTACATATACAAACCATCTCGGACCCCTAATCCTGTTAAAGTCGTTCCGTACTATCTTTCCTAAAGGATAAGAAAGGCCAGAGCGTGAATATAAGCTCGTATAAATTCGGTTGATCACTGCCTTTCCTTCCCGTGCACACCACGACGCTTACGCACTGAGACAATTCTATTTGACATTCATTTTCTTCATCAAGTCTGTCCCTTTATCATATGCTATTATCATATCATCCATATATTTGAGGGCTAAACCATGAACACGCATAGGAAATGTGTTCTCTACCCACCTGCATTCCACAAACGTGCCCTCCACTCCAAGACTTGGCCTCAGCTGGAACTGATTGATCATATGTGCACTTCGACCATTTTAACCCTGGTTAAGCAACCAAAGACTTGAAGGGTGGGTATTTAATTTATTTGCAGCTGCTGTTTTTTCTTAATATAATAACGCAGGGTCTATATGAAAAATAAAGACAAATATAAATAAAAAATAAATAAATATGATTCCTTTGCAGATCCCCCTTTTCTTTGTTTCCTATTGCTAGGAGTATTTTATACAAGCGTTTTTTTACTTATGCAGCCTTCTCCCTCTTCCTTCCTTATTATGACTTTGTCCACGTGCTTTTAAAGGCTACATTGTAAAGAAACGTATAAATCTTGAACAGAAGGATATACATCCTCTGTACGTATATGTCTGTGTGTCTGTTTGTCAAATTTCAAATAAATGAACACATTTTTTTAAACATGATATAAATTCATGCCGTTGGATTTCACCGTAACGCCAAATTCCTGTGTCGAATGCGCGAAATTTTGACGAAGGGGAGAACTTACTACAGAGTAATCTGTGGTCTTCAAACGTTGTACGGTAACAGATCGCGAAAAATGTGCAAATTTCTTTAAGGTGGTGTTTTGCAAAGAGTAAAACCTCGCGGTTCTCCGGGAAATTGTTTATTAGTTAGTAATCTGGTTGTGATAACTAACAGTTTGTAAAAGGTGAACGTAGTTACTGACATTCTACAAAATGTTTTGGGAAAACTAAATATTTAATCAAAATATGAAAACTACATCCACATGAAAACGAGTTAGCCGATTAATTGTGTTCCTGCAGACTGTGAGGAAGAGGAGTCCCAGATATTTAGACGTATCAAGTGGAACTTTTAAAAGGATTGGGTGGTCTGTGAAGATGATCTTAAACATTGGCTGTAGAAATTACAAATCTGTGGGTGAGAAATTTTGGCATTTAGTTATTTTGAAACACAAGATAATCTGTCACACTGGTGCTGGTATGAAACATACGTGATAGCAGTATACATTAGAAATAAATTGGTCTCTACCACGTTTATAAAATGAAAAATGTTCCTATTCTTTTGATAATAAATTAGTTTCTATTAATATGCAAAGTTAATAAAGACAGATTAATTTAAAATATTTGTGGAGGAGGAATTGGAGATTCAGGGTGTTGGAACGTGTATGGATTTGGCTTGGGTTTAATCAAATATAAATCTATAAAACATAAGAAGTGGATGTTGTATACATTATGTTACACTACATCAGCTTGCGACTTAAAGATCTGCATGCCCTGTGCAAATAAAGTATCTGGGATTTTCGCTTCTTCCCCCCCCCCCAAATTAATTTTTTACACTTCATTTGATTCACCTTCAATTGGGTTTTCCTATGAATGAAGTTCACCGTATAGCTTGTCATAAAGGCGAAAAGGGAGAGTAGAGGTATAACTCCACTCTTTCTTTAACCTTGACGCTAGATAGGGTAGTTGGTCAACACCACACCCCGGTAGCTATAATCCCGGAAAATAGACCAGATACGTATTGTACAGGAGGCTTGGTGGACCCCAAGGACAGTCTGGACGAGAACAGAAAATCTGTCCCCACAAGGGATTCGATCCCCGATCCGACTAGTCCGTAGCAAGTTGCTATATCGACTATGCTGAATTCAGCTTTCATATCGGTAGAAATTTTCCCAACAACCATCTCTTACCAATCATGTGGCAATATTTAAATCAATGAAAAAATTCTAACCCAAAACAGTAATGTTTTTACTCTATAGTAACACAATAAATATTACATATGACAAGAAGTTTATAATTTCTGGGTTAAACAAAGACACATGATGAAATTGTGGAAATACTTGTTGGTGGGCGATTGAATAGTCTAAAGAGATATTGAATTTTGGACTTCTAACATTGCAAGATTTTTTAATCCTGGCCAACATTTCAGAAACCGTGATATCCTCACAACGTTTCCAGTGTATGGAATGAGCGTAATCATATTTCGGAGAGTTAACAATAAGAGTCGTTGTCAGCAACAGAAATACTGCTTACAGAATTTCACGAAATGCCTTCTTATCACAACACTCTTGAGTGACCGTGAAGTTATGCAGGTCTCGTATCGTGGTTTATTGTGTTTCAGACAGCGGTTAATATAGCTTTGTGATAAGCGGCTATTAGAGTTCTGTAACTTCTTTGGTACATGAAACCTTCGGTTCATTTTTAAATAGGCTGTTGAATCTCACACTCTATACCACCCCACAAACATCATGAAAGGCGCTAGAGTCTTTGGACGCTCACTCGGCTAGCTGGTTCAGGATCCAATCCGTATATTGTGACACTCTAGTGTAAACTCCTGGCCAGTCTTTTATGCCACATAATTCTGGCCCAAAAGACACGACCCCAGCCATGAAATAGCGTGTTCTGCCGTCCCGAGGTGAGATCCCAGTGCTCATGAGTGGGCCTCCACTGTCACCGACGCACGAGTCTTTGCCCTCAATACCACCGGCACATAGCTGGCCATCCCCGATACTGACCCTCTTCGTTCTGTAGAGTCTGTCGCAGTCCTCAAGACCAACTACGGGCAGCCACACTTGCAGCTTGACAGTGCTGGCCTTCACTGTACACACAAACAAGTGGGCTATACAGACACTGTAAAGGGGTGTAGAGGAGAAAATTAGAGAAGAAAAGAAAGAAATAAAGAGACAACAACATAGACAGAGAAATAAGGAGAAAGGACTGAAGTAAAAAATGAAAATGTCATAGAAATAAGAAGCCAAAAAGAAAAGAAAGTAATAAAAAACAGAAAGGGGAAGGGAAATTAGAAATCTCTGCTAATATGTGATATCTACAAACCAAACTGTCCATATCGTTTGCTTACCGACTGAACGTTATATCTTAACTTTAAGCATCCCGTTGTTTGGAGAATAAATGAAAGCAGATTAACAACCTTCAAAAACACAACTTTATAAAAATAATAAGCTAACCAGCTACGTGTTTCGACTCTCTAGGGAGCATCTTCAGACTGATATTTGAAACATGTTAGGAAGTATACAGATGATGTGCGGAAGGGAGATCTCGCTTCTTCCAGGTTTTTGTTACAAGTCTGATCTTTACATACATATAACCGATTTAAAGATTAAAATTGAAGATTAAACTTACAAGATAAAAATTAAAATTGAAATTAAATTAGTGAAAGCACTTATTAAAATGTACAGTTTTTAAATTATCGGTTGTTGGTATTGTGGAAGTTTTGTAGGTAGATGTCATGTGGTTTCATACCGGGTGTTCAGATGTGAACGTTTTTCGTGTCACTCTAAGTTTACGTCCTGTTCCCATCGTAGTGGATTGCACTAGAATGGAAACAGGACGTACACTGCAGAGTGACAAGGGCTACGATGGGAAGAGGACATATACTGTAGAGTGACACACCCTAAAATGGGAACAGAACATGCTCTCTGGAGTGACACGCACTGTGTTGGGAACAGGACATACACTGTAGAGTGACACGCTCTACGATGGGAACAGGACATACACTGTAGAGTGACACACCCTATAATGGGAACAGGACATGCTCTGTGGAGTGACACGCACTGTATTGGGAATAGGACACACACTGTAGAGTGACACGCACTACGATGGGAACAGGACACACACTGTAGAGTGATAGGCACTACGATGGGATAAGGACATAGACTGTAGAGTGACACGCACTATGATGGGAGCAGGACGTACACTGTAGAGTGACACGCACTGCCTTGGGAATAGGATATACACTGTAGAGTGACTCGTACTACAATGGAAACAGGGCATACACAGTACAGTGACACGCACTAGGATGGGAACAGGACATACACTGTTGGGTGAGACGCACTGCGATGGGAACCGGACATACAGAGTAGAGTGACAGCACTGCGATGGGAACACGATATACACTGTAGAGTGACACGCACTAGGATGGGAACAGGACATACACTGTAGAGTGACACGCACTAGGATGGGAACAGGACATACACGGTATAGTGACAGCACTGCGATGAGAACACGACAGACACTGTAGAGTGAAACGAAAAACCGCAACGTCGAAACACCCAACACAAAACCACATGAGTCTACCAGCAAAAATACCACTAATTTAAAAACTGAAGATTTTAATAATTGCTTTCAATAATTTAATTTCAATTTTAATTTTAATCTTGTAATTTTAATCTTAAATTTTAATCTTTAAATCAGTGATATTTAAAGACAAAAATTAGGTAATAAGCGAGATCTTCATTCTGCACATGATCTGTACACGTCCTAACATGTTTCAAATATGAGCCTGAAGATGATCCCTAGAGGGTCGAAACATGTAGCTGCTTAACTTATTATTTTTATAAAGTTGTGTTTTTGAAGGTTGTTAATCTACTTTTATTTATGAACGCCATATCATGGTAGTCTGCCTGGCTCTAATTCTTTAGTAAAATGCAGCCCATGTGTCACTCACTTGTCTCCGTTCTGCCCCATCCGGTGACCACCAACTCCCGTCCAAGGTACTTGTTAGGAGCCGTGTCGTCGAAGGGTAGGCAAATGGGCTTCACGTAATCTGCAACGTACATAAACACGTGAATGTCGCTGCTGCTTCTTCTTCTTCTTGACTTATCGGTCACAGAAACAACAGGAAGAGACTAAAAATCTGAGTTATGACTTCAGACCGATAAAGACTGATGGATGAACCAGTCTGAAAATGTGTGGGAACTGCTTCGTGAAGAAATTGTGTGGTTTCAAGAGAGTAACAATAGTTTCATTAGAGCGAAGTGCATGACAATGTTGTTTGTTTTTTGTTATTGTTGTTTTCGTTAACGGTTTCATTCAAGATATGTTATTATTGTTGTTGTTGTTGTTGTTGTGATTGTGGTGGTGGTGGTGGTGGTGATGGTGGTGGTGGTGGTAGTGGTGGGCCTGAACAGCGCTTTCTGTATAGTAATTTGCCTCAGGCTGGAAGGTTCGGAGCTCAAACCCGGGTGGAGGCAAGAAATTTTATTCTCTCCACACCGGTCCAGATTAGCCCTGGACCCACCCTTCCTCCTGTGTAATGGGCACCGTGACTCCGTTCCGGGGGTAGAGAGGCCGGTGCGGTGTCTTGACCATGCATTCCCATCTAGCGTCAGAATTAAGAATGGGCAGATCTGTACCTCTGTGCCTTGATAGCAGGCGTAGTGTGATATTTATTATTATTATTATTATTATTATTATTATTATTATAACTGTTGGCCTCCGCGTGCCAAATCGAAATTTTAGTTTGTTTAATGTTGAAATAAATGTCGAAACTCTCCTTCCGCTCGATGCGCTGCAGCGGCAAATGCCATTGGCAGCGATACTGGTGTAGTGATTCAGTGGGCTATGGTGTAGGTTAATTATTGGCTAACATACGATAATTGTAATACATAATTCAGAAATCTTAAGCAGATCTTACGCTACTAAAATTGCATAACATCTATAGTTTTAAGGAAGCCAGACAACTGAAAATAAATTTCTTATGTTTTGCCGTTTATGATACTGTTGCTGTAACAAACTGTTTGAATTTTTCTGTCTAAACCTTGGATTATACAGTAAATCTAACCTATAAGTTTGTTTTGTGTAGGAACTTCTGTTAATTTTGTGTATTTTGTGCTAGTTACTAAACTAGTACATTCATAAATGACGAATGGAATGGAATTATTATCAACAGCAGCTGCTTCAATAGCAACATTATCATGTTACTGCCTACTACGTTGTTGCCTGAGAATTTTAATAAAAAAGGGCTGAATTGAATTGTATTGAATTGAAACGATTAAATGAGATAATTTGCAAGATGCATTTGATATTTTCAAAAGGCTGAACTGGCGCAAGGTAGCATGTATTAACCTGGCTTCGTGACGACAGTGATGAAAGCTCTCAAATTTGAGTTTTGTGTTGGAAGAAGTGGCGTATAGATAAGTTTTTCGCCCAGAGCTTGGATATTTCCCTGACAGTATCATTCCACCTGTGCTCCGTATTCGCATTCATTCTTCTACAACCGACGCTGGGTAGACAGAAACAACATCGCAAAATATTCAATCAAGAAAGTAACAAAGCAACTCGAATTTTGAAAATTATCTGAATAACTGTTAGGTTTTGAAATATGCCCTCGAAGAGTGGAATAAATCCATCGGTCATCCAATTAGTTGGTCACCTATTCAATTAAATGCTTAGGCAGACAATCATAAAGCCATCTTTTCAATCAGTCATTTAGCATGTTAGCAAACTTACTGCTCCAAATATCGTCTTTTACAGGATTTGGGGGTTTTAGTCTGTTCAGCAGGCAGTAATTTGGCATTCTTTTAGCCGGTAGATTTGCTGCTCCCGATAACATCTTCTACCATATCAGATGGATTGAAATACCTCTCTACACGTCTATCCAGGAAGCAGTTGAAAGGAATATCAACCGCATTAGTGGCTACCCTGAATGAGTTTGTTCTGTTCCGTTCTCAGTCTTGCTGATTATTTCCAGGATAGTTCTCTAAAATAGTCCTTAATCGCATTCTTCCATGCCGTATTTATTCATCTATATACATTTTATCTATGTAATTAAACTTGCCATTGATCTCGGCGTCTCGATCCAGTCTGATCAGACCAATGTCATCGAACTTGATGTTGGAACCGGATGCATACCTTGGGTGAACTATGATTCTCTCTATCCCCAAGTCCTGGGGAGCTGGAGCACAGGTATCTTCCCTTGACAAAATATCTGTCTCACAGTCTGGATCCTGCTCCGTGTCAAATTCTCCCAGTCGTACCATCATCCTGCAAGAAAATAAATTGCTTCAAATAGACAAATGTAGACAGCATGTCGAAAATAATTATAAAAACATATTAGCTAAACAGTGCCTTAGAACTCTACTGCAGACGGCGGCATATCTATAACCTTCCTCTTATCCAATTTTCTTTCTCACGTCTGACAATCTTAATAATTTACTTTTTATGTCACACATAATCGTAATTCTATGAACTATTAATAATACAAGTTTCCGTCAAACACAACAAGTTTATTACAATTAGAGTGGCAACATGTTTCGACCCTATTGGGTCATCATCAGACCTTCACTATGAACCATTTAACTATAAAGCTGCTTATATTTTTGGGATCCCAAACAATGTTTACATATAGTAACTATAAACAGTTCAGTGTCTAATAGCTAATTCTATGCCTTTATGTTTTTGCGTACCTTGCATAAGCCTATTCTTTGTTTGGGTCACCTTGTTCTAATTGTGCATTTGTTTCTTAATTCTAGTCAATAGTTGGTGCATGCTTGCTCTGTTCGTTTTGCTGGGCATTTTATAAAATAAAATAAATTTAAATTCATGCTGTCTTTCGTTCAAAGTACAACACCAGACATTACGGCATAGGGCACGAATCAACTACTAATTCTTTAATGGGGAGGCAGGGCTAAGTAGCTAGCACAGCGACAAACTCACAGTGCATATCCTCGGAGGTCCCCCCTCGCCAGACAGTGGGCAGCAGTCACGACGTAGCGTTTCGTAATGAGGGCGCCACCGCATGCGAACCTTTTTACTCCATTAGCTGAAACAAATTATATATTAACAACCATTGCACGACAGCACACCATTCTTTACTCGTAAGTTTTTGAAAACCCCTGCCTTGTAAAATGCCATGAAGGTGTATTTCCATTCATTTTTAATCTCGACTCTAGATGTGGTTAAGTAGTAAATGCCAACGCTCAGGTCGGAAAACCCCGGGGAAGAGCCTCAGTATCCATTCTGCAGGAAGGTGGGTGGGCCACAGAGCCGCTCTGGATGGGCATGAATTAGGAAAATTTGCTTGCTCTTACCGAGTTTCGAACACCAACTGTTCAGCCTGTAGCGAGTCGCTATCCCGAACACGCTGTCCCAGTTCCATTGACAACTGTGTACCTCAAACACAGAATTGTTAAACTCCTTATCATGTAGCGGGTACGTTCACAGCCAAACAAAAAGTGTTGACATACTTTGTGTATTTTAGTGAAGTCCTCCCAATAATATGATGAAAATTTTACGCAAAATCACAAAAAGTGATTGGTTCTTAGTAAAATTAGATGGTTATGAAGTCCACACACATTGGTCACAAGATTATTGAATCCTGATTGGAAACAATATTAATTTCCATTGTAAACAGAGTTCCAAAAATCCCGCTAGTTATTTTTGGGTTATCCTATTATAGCAATATCGCAGCAAATCACGCGGCTTGTGAAGGCCTCCTTGTCTCTGTTTTGTACAAAATTAGATTTCCACTTTTTATCGCCATGGAAATGCAGCCAGAAAAGTTCAGTCAAAATAGTGACAAGGAGAAGGGCTGACTAACTGAGGAAATGTGCCTGATTCCAGTAAAGGACAAGAGCTTTCTTCCCCCCCCCCCCTCAGTGGGCCCATACCAGCTTTGGGGATCAGTGAGCCTCTTATTAAATGGTTACCGAAGGCTCTTGCCCAGGTGTCAAGCGGCAGTGACCAAGCTTAGCCTATCTCTGCATCTAACGCCGAGGTGAAGCCTGATTCGAGCTGTTCCTATGTTCTCACATGTAGCTTCACGGCGTGCATAGTCATATTTTTTTAAATAACCCTTGAGCGTGCATTGAACAATTAGATAAGGTAACGAAACCAAAAGTTGCACACAAGTGTTGGGACATATCTAAATGTATCTATACATGTCCAACCCTTGCAATGTACTGTACCTCTCTGAGTGTGACCAGAAGCGTGGCCGAAATATGTACGAGGAATATTATATTATATTTATATTACATTATATTTATATTATATTATATTTATATTATATTATATTTATAAATTAAGATACTTTTATACATTTACGTGTCTTCGTTGGTTTCGTATCATAGCCGTGTATGTTTTTTTAACTGTCACAGCAAAGAAAACTGTATCCAGGAAGAGAGGGAACACTGCATCCGAGAAGAGACTCAGTTTTCTACTGTCACATATAATACCCTTATATACTAAACAGATTTATAATTAAAAAAGCAAAAATTCATTCATCCCTAAACAGCCGAAAACAAATAAATTTCCGATAAAAAATGTTTCTTGTTTCTTACTATTACCACATTTTTTCTTCAGAAAATTTACAAGAAATCAAAATTAATTTTTTGGATATTTTAAACCCTAAAGAGGGATCCGCTGCTACGTTGTCTATCATCCTCACATACCGATCTCTCATCCTCACATACCGATCTCTCATCCTCACATACCGATCTCTCATCCTCACATACCGATCTCTCATCCTCATATACCGATTACCCATTGATACGGCTTCTTATCCCAGAAGAACGGCCTTCTTCAAACCACGCGTTCTTAAAAGTGCTAATTACAACATTTCGGATATTTTCTCTTCCTGATCTTCTAACAGCATAAAACTACTCTTCGGGATCCAGCATAGCGCATTCAGTATATTGACTAGATAACAGGCTGACAGCTCCAGGAATCCTGTTTCGGTTCCAGCATAACTTTTATGTGTTACCCAAAACATCCACACTGACACTGGGGCCCTTCCAGCCTGCTGTTCTATGGGTAACGCAAAATTTTATTTGCAGATCTAAAGCGGCCCGGGTGTGAGGCTGAACACTAACCCACATATAGTGTCTAGATTTAGATTGGATGTAATTATATATATATATATATATATATATATATATATAACCCCGACATACGCTTTTAAGGAGAACACAGTAATAATTCTATCCAAATATTTTTACGTTTCCAAGTGTTGCTTTGGA
>Ga0123354_10003988_pt1 | contig 20685 bp, 5 predicted proteins | sample TergutLab28metaG_2_FD_97872 | JGI IMG/M metagenome (GOLD analysis project Ga0123354, IMG submission 97872) | Labiotermes labralis P4 segment gut microbial communities from Petit-Saut dam, French Guiana - Lab288 P4 | ecosystem: Host-associated > Arthropoda: Insects > Digestive system > Gut ...
ACACCACCTCGGAACATGGTGTATCCAGCATTACTACCGCTGATGCGCACACCTCGGCTGCCAGTAGTCGACTGAACTGACGCCCCCGCAGATTTAAATGGACTCGTCCGTTTCGCCGAAAGATGAAATCTGGTTTCTGCGCTTGTGCCATCACATTTCAACTGGCCTCTACATATGTTTAATTAAGCACTGCTACTTGAAAATAGATATATATGTGTATTAGAGGTGGAAGTCAACACATTTGCAGTTCGAATCTAGTTGGAGGTGAGTGGTTAGATTTATTTTCTCTTGTTTCTTTTGTCCCGGTGCCTAATTAATCAGAGGCTGGGAGAAACCCAGAAACGAACTGGGCGCCTTGGAGAAGAGACAGATATGTGCCCCTGATATAAACGGAACCCCAATTTTCGTGTCGACCGGCCCGTAACCCATTCAGGTTTCTTAGTCACCTATGCTAACTGTCAAAATGTTATACTTCTGCAAGGCCCATTGATAAAAGCGAGTACAGTGATACTGTGCAAAGAGTCCTGGAACTGTTTGTGAGTTTCGAGATAAATTGTCGAAACATTTCATCACTGTTCCCTCTTCTGTGACTTTTCGGTGTAATATGCAGGGTACGGAAATTCTCCATGCCCAAACTTCTGGAGGTGGTAAGGAGGGATCAAAACAAATTTATTGTGAAGCAATAAACGTCGGAGATGCGTTCTTGCAACATTATGGACCGTCAAATTGGGCCTCATTAGGGATGGAATAGAAGCACTTCCACTGAAGTATTCTGAAAAAAGTTGTATTTCGCACCAATTTAGAGCAGATATTCAAACGTGCGGCCAAACCTCGATACACATCCGACAACGACGCAGCAGAGACTGACGTGTGCGCTCAAAAATGCCAGAGTGTTGCCTGATTGTTGCTGCTGCCTCAACAATAAGGGAAATGAGATCCTCTTCAGAATCAGCATCTCACCACCATTTACAACTATCGCTGGATTGGACGGGGCGGGCCAATGGCTTGGTCTCCCGGGTCGCTGGACCTCACACTAATGGACTTCTTCCTTTGGAGCCACATTAAAACCCTGATTTACACGTCGCCAGTTGATTCTGAAGAGGATCTTATTGCCCGTATTGTTGAGGCAGCAACAACCATCAGGCAACACCCTGGCATTTTTGAGGGCACACGTCAAATTCTGCTGCCTCATTGTCAGCTGTGTATCGAGGTCGGTGGCCATAAGTTTGAACATCTGCTCTAAGCTGGTACAAAATACAATCAGAATACTTCAGAGGTTTTGCGTGATTTCCAAACTTATTCAGATCCAATATAACGGTCCGTAGCGCTGCAAGGACACATCTCCGAAACACAGTTCCTTGACAATAAATATTTGTTTTGGTCGTCTCTGATCACCTCATGAAGTCTGGGCACAGTGTTTTTCCGCATCCTGCATACTGAAGAAGCAGGAAGAAGTCCCATGTGTGACAGCTTTCGAGTTCTCTTTTTTGCACCTCGTGTAATATTTTGCTCCAGTCACCACTCCCCCGCCTATGCTAGAAAAATCAAGACATGATGGATGTTTGACCGTGCATCTTCCTTATGAAATAATGTGAAATGCCAACTTGATGTAACAAGGTAATTTTATTGATGTATTCTTAGCTCGACGTGTTTCGGGTACATAAGCCCATCATCAGGAGCATTAGATGTTGAGTTGCAGCATATGGTTTTCTGCACCGAGTTTTTGGATGGGTGGTGGTCTTGAGAGCCGCTGGGTGAGTCGTGTATTCGGTGCGGATGGTGCCGTGCGAGTCACCCAGCGGCTGTCAAGACCACCACCCATCCAAAAACTCGGTGCAGAAAACCATATGCTGCAACTCAGTGTCTAATGCTTCTGATGATGGGCGTATCTACCCGAAACATGCTCTAGCTAAGAATACATCAATAAAATTACCTTGTTGCATGAAGTTGGCATTTCATATTATTTAAAAAATCAAGACTTTGTTGTTACAATCAGGCCACGTAAAGAGGCCCCATGGATGCTGTGGATGATTGCCTTCAAAGTATCTCTCATTCTGAATTACGTTCTCTTTCCCAACAGACCTTCCTCCTCGCGGCCTATGTTAGCAATCCCAGAGCATTGGTGCCGTATTAAGCCCCCCCTTCCCTACCATACACGCCCCATTAATTCTGTGACTACTTTTGGAGCTTTCCCGATCTCAATTTTCTTCATTCCTGCCGCCACGTTGCGGCAAGAAATTAATGAAACTTTAAGAAACATATTCATCAACCGGCTTAAATAGCATGTCACTAGGGACGATTGCAACATGGCTGTCATCACCAGGTGTCAGCTACGAAGAGATGAGAAAATCAATCCGTGGAACTTCTGTTTACGTTATTAATATAGCAAAGTTGTTACTAATGAAATTACTGTAACATGAACAGCTAGATATCTGGAGGGGTACATGCGGCGGTCCCCTGAGCATGGGGGAAGCAGAGGGGTACATCCGTGCGACTTCCTCCTAAAGCCTCCATTTAGCCTGAGTGGAAAATAATGGGGTAGATAAAAATAAATTGGTGTTTCCTTCAATCTACTTTTTCTTTTGCGAAAATCCGCTTCCTTAATATCTGTAGTGCTTGCATTTCATTATAACCATCAGGAAGACTGTCTAGCAAATTATTCTCCTTTTCTTTTCAGCCTAGAAACACGTCTGTTTGTCATGTAAGTTTAGAATGTCTTCTTACATTTTTATTTAATTTGGAAATCTTTCGTTTTCCCTTACTGTCGGCTTTATTTATGGTCTACTGAAAAGTCCATATTATGCAGATTTTCGGTGCTGTCAGTATCTTAGGCTAATCGTCCAATGTCGGAAAAGGAGCGTGTATGTTTTTATGCTAAATGGACATCGGTACACAACGTGTAAATATTTCAATATCTACTCAGTAATTAAGAATATAATTTGACAAAACCATTGGTGTGTGGTGATAAATGGTCAAAATTTTCTAAGGACATTTTTGTCATATGTCTGGAAGACGACGAGAGGATGTACCTTGTAACATGCTGTAGTTGCATGATGTACTAAATTTATGAAACTACATGAAAAATGATGATTGCCGCGTTTTGTCGGGTGACACCTTTCAGGCTGGTACAGAATAACTACGTTTCGGTAAAACGTATAGATTCCACCTCTTTTACCGTTTCAACTAGAAAATGAAGGCTTCTACTTTCGTTAAAAATGTTGTTAATTATCTGTTATACAAAGTGGAGTCACATCGTGGAAGAGGTTAATTTGCGATGTCCTTCCGTGAGAACCTACAATCTTGCACGTTTGAAAGTTATGCTTTAAGATATGACTCTGTGTGTGTGTGCGCGCCCGTGCAGACCTGCTCTTGCTACATAAGAAAATTCCAAAGACAAAGCTAAATAAAGAAAATATTCTTCCAAGAAGGGTGTCTGTTCTCTCAGTTGTTCTTATGAACTTGACCATCGCTGGATCTCTTGCACACATATCCAAGAAATGGGTGGTTGCATTTATCAGGTACTTTATTGGAAGCCGCCAGAACACTTGCAGCACTAGGTGGCCCCCGTACGTATTCTGCTGGAGAGGGCAGAGGTTGAGACTCTGGTGTTTGAATTGCAGTCCTTTTGGGCAACGTGTGGTCACAGGGTGGTTTCGGATCGGCTGCAGTTCCGATGTTTGCTAAAAACCTCGGCTGATTGTCGGGTGCAACAAAGATAGGGGAGTATGGATTGTCATAAGGACGTGCTTGAGTTATGTTTGCCTTTGCACTTTCTCCATTCTGTGATACTGAAGGCAGTGAGTGCCTAGATTCAGTATTACTACCTGCACCTACCAGTGGGCTTGTAAGTAGCACATTTAGAGTTTTTTTATATTGAAGCTGTTTCTCTGGTGTAGGGTAGTTGTATCCTGATGGCGTGTAGGATGTGAGGCCGTCAACAGATGGTCGGTGTGTCACGACTTGTTGAAATGGAGACGGTTTCGGGTAATTGTAATCTTGTGCTGTTTCGCGGTTGCCAGTGTCTTGTCCGGAGATACCTTCTGTTGTTACACTTATTGTTGTACTTGCTGGCTTAGTATATGGGAGTATGGTCGATGGTCTTTCGTAATTATATCCAGAAAACTCATTGAACGCTATTGACGATTCCTGATTTTCAGTGCTCTGACTTCTCAGGTTAAGAGGCGCGATCTCTCTGGATGGTTGAATGAACGTACTGTCTCCTCTTAATGATGATGTTGGATATTTAAGTGGTTTAGATGGCTGAATATAAATATAACCAGGGGACTGTGTTGATGTGGGCAAAGTTGTTGCAATTTGTTGGGTGGACGATGGCTTTGGATATACATATCCAAGCACTGAATCCTGATTTTCAGTACCCTGACCATTTACAGCCAAAGGTGTTAGAGGTTTGGAAGGGCTGAGGAACGAACTCTCACCTTCCGGATTAGAATGGGACAGGAGTGCAATCTGTGCTGGAGATGATTTGGTTGCCGATTTTTTTGCGTCACATCCGGAGTGAAATACATTGTTGCATATATCTTCGCTCTTAGAGTCAGTCCGAAGTGCAGGCCGTGGTATAAATTTTGTATTAGTAGTTTGGGCGGCCTGTGTTTGAATATCACGTTCCTTGGAGGTGCAGGGTGGTTCTTGTGGTGGGATTGAATTCTCTGTGGTTGTTATTGGTGGTCTAATTGTCAATGTCTTATCGTCAGATGGAAGTAGCTTTATGGGCTGGTTGAAAGAACTTGCTTCTAAGAGATTTGGTGGAACTGGATTCCTAAACTTTGCTGGAAATTCCCCTGTCGGTCGTTTCCGTTTAGAAGGGAAGACTGGAGTGCATAAAAAGCTGTGAAATGGGTCCTTGCATATGTCAATCCCATGATGATCATGCCCGTGACTGTGATCATGGTTATGTTCTTGATCATGCTCCGGTTTTACGATCGCAACGTCTTGAGTTTGTGCTGCTGGGACGTTAAGAATAGGATATTCTGGTTCATGTTGAGCTGCACGTATTGTAGTAGGAACAGTCGATGGGTTCAATAACCCAACAGGTTGAATGAAGGCACTATCGGCCTTTGGAACTGGAATCGGTGTTTCAGCGTTTGGAGCACTCACATAAGGTCTGACTGTAGATGGTGAATGTTTCGAAAGGTTACACAAAATCGACGGCTTCTGAGGCAAGATATTAAATCTCGGCGTCAAGTATGCAGGAGATGAAGTGCTTGATACTTCGAATGACCCTACAGAAACAGGCGGTTCTTTCAAATTTGGTAATAATTTCGAAGGTTGAATGAAGGAGCTATCTCCTCTTAAAGAAACAGAGGAAGCAGGTGTTCGTGCTATGGTGCTTTGATACCTCTCGCCATATTTTTGTCTTCTTCGAGATGTGTCGATAGGTTGGCACAGGAAGCTGTGAAACGCGTCCTTACAAATGTCGGGTTGTTTTGGATCTTGCAACGGCGCTACTTGAATAGGATTCTGAGCTGCTTCAGCAGAGAATTTTGGGTCGGTAGGAGGCGTTGAAATAGAAAATGGTCTTGAAGTAGACGCTGATACTTGAGTTACTAATTTTGTTGTTGTCTTCTCCAAGGTAGCTTGAGCTAAGGGAGGCAGCAATCTGGCAGGGTCATCAAAAGAGCTGTCCGCTGTCAACGAGGTAACGGGCTTAGGTTTGGAGTTATTAAATGGTCGTCTATTTCTAGACGATGTAGGTGGGTTACATAAAAAACTGTGAAAAGAATGTTTACAATTATCGATTTCATTATCGTTGGGAATTACTGATTGTGAAGGATTAGCTGCCTGTCCTTCAAAAATGGGTCTTTCGGTTTCGGGACTTGAAGAAACTGGTGGTTGGGTAGTTCGGAACTGTTTATTTTGTTTTGGTGGCAAAATGTTTTGACTTTGAACAAAAGTAGATGACGCTTTGGGATAAGCTTCAAAGAAAGGTTTCGGCGTTGGTGGAGTGTTTCTTGTTGGTGTTTGGAGAGGGAGAGACAGTATGTGTGGTTGAGAAAGTGATGGTGCCGGTGATGGCGACTCAGGCGGAGGCAAGTAAGTCTGTGGAACCAATTTAGATTCTCTTGCAAAGGAACTCTCGCCTTGTATTATAATAGTCTTGGGTGTAGTAGGTGGTGTTACGGTAACTGTATGATGCTGACAATTGACAAATTCTGGATCTTTTATTTTCACTTCCGTTGGACGTGTAACTGGTTTGGGAGTTGTCTGTTTCTGGAAGAACTCTGAAGAAGGGTCTGGTTGCAGCTCTGGTACTGCTGCAATGTTCTTAACTCCAACAGAAAGAGCAGCTACAGGAGTCGGTGGTTCTGCCACTAGCTTCGCAGCGAAAGAAGCAGCGCTTTCAGGATTCACCGTTCTTAGTTTCGGTGCCGGGTTGCATAAGAAGCTGTGGAAAGAGTGACTGCACTGGTCGTTCTGTGGAGAAAGTTGTCGTGCCTGTCGACGAAGGACTGGATTTGGAAGAACCTGGTGCCAACTACTTGTGGATGAAGAAACCAGGATTTGTAAGCTCATCAGGATTGTGATAGATGAGAACCGATCCTGAAAAAAAAAAAAGAACGCACGTTGTGTCAACAAAGAAGTTACATTTTTTAAAATGAAATTGTGCGAGCGATGCAAGAATATTTAATGTTTACCATCCCGAAGTGTTTAACATACATATAAATATACAATGATTTATCGAATACAACAAAACTTTATTATGTTTATTATTGTATATATATTTATATACATACCTATATATATATATATATATATATAGTCATAGTAACAGGTAACTTTGTATAGTTTTCTGTTGACCAAACATTAAAAACAAGGAGGCATAATTTATTTTCTGGCCATACTAAATTTAGACTCAATACATTCTTTTATCTACATAAACATACAATGATGAACAAAGACAACAAAACTTTATTATGTTTATTATTGTATTAGGGCAACATGTTTCGATTCTTATAGAAACATCTTCAGGCCCTTCTAAAACACAAATCCTTACTTAGCGCATTTTAAACTTTGCTAACTAAGGATCTTTATCTTAGAAGGGCCTGAAGATGATTCTATAAGAATCGAAACATGTTACCCTAATACAATAATAAACATAATAATGTTTTGTTGTGTTTGACTGATACATCATTGTATGTTTATGTAGATTCAAGAATGTATTGAGACTAAATTTAGTAAGGCCAGAAAATAAATTAGGCCTCTTTGTTTTTAATGTTTGGTCAACAGAAACCTATACAAAGTTACCTGTTACTATGACTATATGTATATGTATGTAAGTATGTATGTATATATATATATTTGTGTGTGTGTCTCTTGCCCTCTTTTGTCCAGTCTGATCATGTTCAAATGCTATTATTTTCTGTGTTCGTGAGGGAAATTTTGTTTTCATATCCATTTTAAGTTATTTTCACTCCTGAAGTTCTGGTTTCAACTCGCGATATCACTACAGGTTATTTTGATTGAAACTTTTGCGGTATTAATGAATTATTGAAATCAGATCCCGGAATATTACCTTCAGAAGAGTATGAACACTTCCGTCCTCTACGTTTCCAATTTACAGTTCACAAATTTATCCCTAATACTCAGTTAGAACTACACAGTTACTAGATATTTAGAACTACCTTGGAAGGTGTGATTGTTTTTATGTACGGTGACTAAGCGCAGGATCCGCAGGACCCACAGCAAGATATCTGTCTTTTGCGGCCATATATCTCGCAAAGCCTGGCACTTACAACAAATGGTCACTTGGGTGTAAAGGCATCCAGTAAATGAAGCTGAGAAAGCAGGTTCATAGATTCAGTCTGCAGACTGCGTCCTGGATCTTTACCACATAAGACACATCCGTATTGTGTGATTTCAGTCTTCCGCCGCAAAGAAGCTGAGAACTATGCTCTTCTGGGTTATTATGCAGCGTATAGTGCTAAGAAATTACCACTATTCGCTGAATAATAACCCAGCAGACCTCAGTTCTCACATGGGCATTGAACTTGTAAGGTTATTTATGAAAATACGGAGCGTCTACACTGTAAATTGCTTGAACGACTTTGCAAAAAATTACTGGAACCCTATAGATTAGAAGTTTTGGTGTCTGTAATCGTAATTTTTAGGCAAACGTAATTATTAAGAAAAAAAATCTGTTTTTGATTTCACAATGCTGCTTGTGTTTGTGTGCACCCATCCTTTTCAAATTTTAAATAATTTGACTCGGTTTATAAGAGAGGCTACCAAAGTATGCCATTGGGTGACACCTCAACACCGTAATTTTTAATTTTCTACAATCAGTGATAATAATGTTGCGGGCATGCGAAATTCCGAAGTGGGGGCATACGTAATTTTAGATCGTGAAAGTGGAAATAGACCGTAGGAAAATCAGCAAAATTTATAAGATAATATTTTTATAGAATGTCATCGTCGTGATCAATATCGTCATCATCATCATCATCATATTCCTTTCCGGTACTGGGTCTAGTGGCCTGTTACGGTGTCCCGCCATTTCTTTGGAGCTCTGCCTCTTGACCCTCTTCGTCTGGGGACGCAGTGAAGGGTATGTCATGGTATACGACACGTAAGATACTAAAATGTCTTCCTTACATATATTTTCTCTAATTTAGATTTCGATGACGATATTTGATGGAAGACATCACGATATGCTAGGAATATACTAAAACATTAAATTAAAATACGTCAAGCACAATTATTTTTATTGCGTACGAGGCTACATGTTTAGACCTTTTTAAACGGTCATCATCATGCCTTCTAACAGATCGAGTCAACAGATGCTGTGTATACGTTGGGATCCCAATGTGTACACAACATCTGTTGACTCGATCTGTTAGAAAGTCTGATGATGACCGTTTAAAAAGGTCGAAACATGTAGCCTCTTATACAATAAAATAGTTGTGCTTGACGTATATTAATTAATGTTTTAGTCTTATGGCGATAATTGACAAAGGACTGAAACTAAATAAGCGAAAATTTACAAAGAGTCAGATCATAGCCTTTCCTACTCATTGTGCTGAAATATTACCTGTAAACACAATTACAAAATAGGTGATGATATATCCTTTCGAGTAAACATAGGGAACAAAATTAACGCAAATACGTACAGCACGTTTTCTCTGCAGAAGTAAAATAACACAAACATAATAATACTAATAGATTTAGAGAAGTGTAAACCTGTGCTTTCGAATTAATTTTGTAAAACCAGCAAGTTGCACTTGATATGAATCCACTACTACATGTTTCGGCAGTCGACCGCCATCATCAGTTAGCCACAGCAATGTGTCAAACCCAGGGAATTATGGTACAATTTGTATTAGTGTTAAAATAACTGATATAGTAATCAAATCGCAGTCTTCACAAAATATATAGTTATAAAAGTACAGAAAGATTTGGCTTACATGGTATGATTAATATGAATACAGTATTGTATGTTTTATACTACCCCATCAGCCTACTTTGTAATTCTAAATTTTTATCATATTTGCAGTATTACATTGTTACCCATATTATTATATAATTCTTATATTATTTGTCTGAACTAATTCTATCTGTATGTTTAATATTAATATTTCTGCGGGAAGGAAATTATTTATATCTGTGTTATAAGAATGAATGTCTAGTCAGTCTATTCTGTACCATGACTGAGACGATGGGTCGCCGGGCTCGCACCCGGAGACTCGAGTTCGATTTCAGGTCAGTTCATGCTACATATACAGTGGCAAGAACGGCACTGGAACCAGCTTTGGTCCCAGTCCTTCCATTTCCCCCCGGCAGTATCATTCTTTCAGTTCCTTTTATTTGTTCGTCGTAACGATACTGGCGCCAATCCAAGTAGCCGAGCGGAGAAAGACGTTGGTCTGCGGCCACTCGCTTGCTGGGATTACGGGTTCGAATCTCGCTGGAGGCATGGATGTCTGTCTCTTGTGAGTGTTGTATGTTGTCAGGTAGAGGTCTCTGAGACGAGGTGATAACTCGTCCAGAGGAGTCTTACCGACTGTGGTGCGTCGTTGTGTGTGATCTAGAAACCTCGAGAATGAGGAGGCCATGGTTCGAGTTGGGCCGCAGAGCCACAGAAAAAATGTTATAAATTTAAAGCGTCATTAGTTAACCTACTTAGCACGAACCTATCCGAATTCGAGCATTGTGTTCGTGACATAGCTATGCTATTCCCTATTTCCCCTCACTGCTAGGTATTTTAATAAAACACGACATTTCTCGAGAGTTTTTTTTTGTACAACATGCAAACCCGAAGCTGAGAGGGTCGGATGTGTGAAAGAAATACAGGGTCGCACGAGAAGTTTTTTGACCTTTGAAGTTGGAGCTATCTGTATGAAAATAACATGCAGCAGAATCTGGAATAAAGAGACCCGTTTAACTTAGGATCAATATTTTCGTACAGATATATAGAGGCTCTCAGAATTACCGGACAAATGGGAGGGCTTGTAAAATTCTTTTTGCCTTCGCTAGTGTCCAGTGCGTGCTACATGTTTTATTCGTCTCATTCTGCAATATTTTAACAACCCGATGAAACTACGCGATGAATACAAAGTACATGAATTTTAGCTTTAAGCAATTTTATCATCTTATGGCTATTTCGTTACTCTTAAGTCGAAATATTGTCCTGAGAAATTTTGGACTCCTGAAAAAACAAAAGTTTTTTATATAAAATAGGAGAGAGTTTAAGACTCTCTAAAAGCTTTGTAAATTATTCACTCACAAAGGACGTAATTACCTTCAATATCTAACAGAGTTTAACAAATCAAAATTCTATTGCGAAAGAAATTAAGAGCAGATTGAGGTCAGGAAATACTTGCTATCATTCGGTGCAGAATCTTTTGTCTTCCATGTTGCTATCCAAAAATTTAAAGATCAAGGTATATAGAACTATAATTTTGCCTGTTGTTTTGTATGGGTGTGAAACTTGGTCGTTGACATTGCGGGAGGAAAGGAAGCTGGGACTGTCTGAGAACATGGTGTTGAGGAGAATATTTGGACCTAGGAGGGACGAGGTAACGGGGGAATGGAGGAGACTGCATAACGAGGAGCTAAATGATCTGCACTTCTCACCCAATATTGTGCGGGTGATAAAATCGAGAAGAATGAGATGGGCTGGGCATGTGGTGCGTATGGGTGAGGAGAGGGGGTTGTATAGGGTCTTGGTGGAGAAACCGGAGGGAAGGAGACCACTGGGGAAACCTAGGCGTAGATGGGTGTTTAATATTAGGCTGGATCTCCAGAAGGTGGGTTGTGGGAATGTGGACTGAATTGGGCTGGCCCAGGATAGAGACGGGTGGCGGACGCTTGTGAGTGCGGTAATGAACCTTCGGGTTCCGTGAAATGCGGGGAATTTCTTGACTAGCTGCAAACCAGCTAGCTTCTTAAGTAGGACTCTGCACCATGGAGTAAGTAGGATAGATAGCCTTTATAATAGCCAGACGGTCCCAAAGTATCAGATACTCCGTATCTCAAAATTGTTCTTAATCGTCAAACTTTTAATAGAATTTAAATAAAACTTTGGGAAACCCTCAGGCAAGTAGTTACATTACGCTGCCTCAGTGAAGTGTTTTGCCACAGGCGGAATATCAGGAGGAGTGTAACAAATTGTTCATTCTGTCACTACGTCCAGATTGCTTCTGGGATCTGACCTGTCTTCTCTATAATGGATGTGAGAGGATTTTTGTTTTCTGTGAAAGTGGTGGTCGGTCAAATAGTAACGTTGATACCAGATTTCGTCAAGGGACGCTTTCTGAGATTGGTCCTGGTTGGAAATATAGCGATCAACTAGGTTTTAAATTTGTAAGTTTGAAATTTAGAGAAAACTCCAGAGTTTTGACCACCATTGAATTCAATGGAGGAATTGTTTTTACAGAGTTGTTACTACCGAATGGCTGTAAAAGAAGACAATGAATTATTTTTATTATTTTTGAATGGCTGGAGAATAAGTTTAATGAATTATTTTTATTATTGAATGGCTGGAGAAGAGGTTTCATGAATAATTGTTATTGTTGAATGGCTGGAGAATAAGTTTAATGAATTATTATTATTATTATTATTATTATTATTGAATGGATGGAGAAGAAGTTTCATGAATAATTGTTATTGTTGAATGGCTGGAGAAGAAGTTTCATGAATAATTGTTATTGTTGAATGGCTTGAGAATAAGTTCAATTAATTATTATTATTATTATTGAATTGCTGGAGAATAAGTTTAATGAATTATTACTGAATGTCAGGAGAAAATAAAAATGAATTGTTCATTGAATGCCTGCACAATAAGATTAATTATGGTTATTGAATGACTGGAGAAGTTTGATGTATTATTATTGAATGGCTGGTAAAAAAATTAATGAATTATTATTATTATTACTGAATAGCTGGAGAAAAGATTAATGAAAAGGAAAATAAATCTTATGCTTTTTCAAAATTACACACTCAAGATTTCCTTTTAAGCATTATTAAATTACTTCATTTATCAGGAGAGAAACTTAAGCGACTGAGGACACGGCGTTACACGTGTACTTAAAATGTACTTAGAGATACAATCAAATAAATCTCTTGCCTAGTAGCTATTAAGATTTCTTCGTTTTAGTACACATATTTAAATGCGAAGTTGTGTGTTTATCACTAAATACACATAATGACAACCCATAATTCTCAGAAATAACAAACCAAAATCAAATTTTTTTCCTCTGTATATACTGCGCAGATAGAGACAGTGCGATACGCCAGCCCCAGCTAAACGCAGAAGGATTTAGTGCTTCAAAAATTTGGTCTGACAAGACCAGCTGGGGTTACTGTGAAAAATGAAAACGCACATCTGTGAGTAAACGTGTTTAACGTAGGAAAACACGTTTATGCAAATGACAATCCATCTGGCGATGGGGAATTTTGAATGCAGTAGTGACGCAACTGCCATATAGATACTTTCATAGCACATACATATGTAGGGTACGCGGTGATAAGGTTGGCTGAAACATGGTACTACAAGCCGGAAGGTACAGGTTTCTATTCCCGATGGGGTCATTGAAAATTTACATTGACTTAATACTTCCGGCTACACTACACTCCATCGTCGAGTCTGTCCCTAACATAAATTTGTACCATAGTTATCTCCTTAACCCTTACCATGCTAACGTGGAGAATATGGTGAGCTACTAATAATGCCGGCAGATGGGATTTAATTCGGTCTTTAAAGGGTTAGTGTGCCTACAGAGTTTGGTTTAACTTTATATTCGTATGTATCTATCTCCGTCTAGCAAAGCCAAGATCACTGAACTTTATAGACTAGTTCGTGTGCTACTGGTCCATATTATGAGCCAGGTGAATCCATTCCTTGGATTAAAGTTATATAATACTAGACCCATTAAAATGTTATCATTCTAATTACAATAGGTAAGGATAAACCAATCCCTAAACAGGCTTGGACATGCACTGAGGTTTCCAGGAATTAATGCTCCTAGATTTCAAGACAGTAGGCACATGAAGGTGGTAAGTTTGTCAGCCCTACGCACCGACCGCCTTTACTCGCAGAAAGTACTCCTGGTATTCATTTCTATTAGAGGATGAGTCGACAGCAGAGACATACTGCTACCGGAATGATTATGTCAATGAAAAATTCCAGTGACACCATCGGAAATCGAACCCGCAACCTTCCGACTTGTAGCGCATCGTCAAAACCAAATACACTACGTCGTGCCCCAAATACAATAGTAATAATCGTATTGTAACAACAAAAAGTACAGATATATATTAATAATTGTCCAACAAGATGCAACACAAAAGCAGTCTATTTATTATTCTGGAAGTTCACTCTACATGTTTCGGGTGTTAACCACACCAATCATCAGGGGTACATAAAACTGTAATACAGCCTCCAGTACTGGTCATATTTTTTGTGCAGCTACCTCACTCCAACGTGGCCAAGCTTGGTCACGTTGGAGTGAGTAGAGCGAATTGCAGAATCCTAAAAAGACTGCTTTGTGTTGCATCTCATTGGACAAATATTAATATAGATCAGCAACGCACGGAACCATAAACATAAAAAGCACAGAAATATATTAAAAGCATGTTTATCTGTACATGAAATGACCTTTTACATGTTTTGTTCAATTACGTGGCCTTCCTCAGGGATGCAAAATACAAAGGATGCATACATGAAATATTTAATTACTGAAGCATCAGAACCAGTTCATACATGTAAAATTATAATCTTCAAAACCATAGTTTGAAATTCATATATATATGATAATGACAAGAAAAGTAGTAGTGTTGGAGTGGATGCTATACAAAGAACCAATATATCATCCAAAAAGTGTACTGTGTGATACACAATATATGACATACATCAACTGCTACTTGTTTTGGCACAGAGGGGCTATCCGCAGGGAATTGTTATAACAAACATATATTAAGACAACATGGAACATCGGTGCCGAAACACGTAGCAGCTGATGTATGACAGAAATGGTGTATCATACAGTGCATTTTTTTGGTGATATGTTGATTGTAAGAACGTGCACGGTATGAATAACGTAAAAAAGGTACATACTGAAGTTTCACGTAACAAGTCACCACCCTGAAAACCTGTCGTGGTGTAGCTAATACGATAAACCACACTTCACCGAATCCAAGCTACCGTCAGGGACGAAACTTTCTACGTCTAAGTGTTCTAAGTGGTTCCTTAGTTCCAGATATTCATGCTAGAAAATTGCACATTTATTACTTACACCATGCATGCTACATATTCCGCCCACTACATTTTCCTTGATCCCTTCACCATAACGAAAATTGGCGGTTAGAACATATTATAAAGTTCCTCCCTCTACGACTTCTTATAGCGTCGTTTTGCAAGCTCTTTCCTGTGTCCAAGTATTTTCACAAAACCCTGTTAATATTTCTTAATTACTTGTATTACACCAATATCAATGGTTTGTCGCCGAGGCATTTCTAGAAGAACTGAATTACTTTTCTCCAAACTTTAAACAGCTGAAGTTTCACTTTGTTTTAATTGGGCGTCGCGCGTGTTGTTTGAGAACAAAGTGTTGAGATTATTTGATTTGGGCTTTCGAGGGGGAGAAACACTGGGATGGAGAGTAGGTATAATAAGGGAGTTTATGACTGGAGTTGTAAAATTACAGTAGGATTATATGATTATGACAAGTGGCGCAAAATGGGAGAAGATAAATGGGCACAAACACTTTGTCAGAAAATGTAAAATTAATGGCCTTGCTGGGGATAGCGTCACAGATGAAAGAGAGTATTAAGATATATCTTCAAAAATAGTTTATGATGTTCATGATGGTCTGTTTCTCTCAAAGTTATTAATGACACTTAGGTTTACATAAAAATGCGGAAATTTGTGACGGGTTTGTTGACTGCTAGATTCTCAGCAGGGACTCTAGCTTTCCAGATTTAGTAATTAAACGCATATGGAAGTTCGACACAATGAATTTGTCTCACACAGTCCAGCAGGCAATGATGCAATGTCTTACTACGATACTAGCGGTAAATTTGTCAGTTTCCGTTAATCTTGGCTGTCTTAACTGAAATTATCAACAGTGTTGCCAAAGTTTGCTATAAGTGTATGATTTCCTTCTTGCAGTGAGGGAACAGTGCTCTGGTTTCCGGCATGTGCAAGATATTCTTGCCTTCTCTATACCGTCCACATCAGGCTCTGGAACCCGCACAGCCTGCTGCATATCACAGGACATTTATTTCACTGCACGGGCTTGCAGTTGACAACTCCCTTCCATAGTGTCAGGACAAAGAATTAATTAACCATATATTCAGTCTTACATATGACTTCATTTTATGCAACATTGAATTTTTACTTAAATTTAGTTTACTTTAACTTAATTTCCCAAAAAGCAAGGGTAATGTTCCAGTGCTTAATTTTATTGTTACACCGTGCATGTTGTCGAGTCACTCAATTATTATACCAACTAATGCACTTATATAAAATGTATACATTAAAAAACTAAAATTGCTCCGACATGTTTCGGTCCTAAGACCATCATCAGGGAGCTGTTTTTCTTTGCCTTGCTAAAGTCATATTAAAAGTCACATTAAAACCAGTCATAAATTAACTTCGTTGTACTAGTAGGATATTGTGGCAGCTGCCACAATACCCTACTAGGGGCGAGGGGCTGACCACTCACCCTCTTTTAGTGCCGCGTTCACGGAAGAGTAGAGGTATACCTCTACCCACCCTCTGGGCCACATCGGGCCTGTAACGGGATCACTTTACCTTACTTCATATTCGACACCACCCATAGACTGGTCACCAAAACAACTGTCAGACCACTGGGGAGACCTAGGCGTAGATGGGTGTATAATATTGGGATGGATCTCCAGGAGGTGGGATGTGGGTATATGGACTGGATTGGGCTGGCCCAGGATAGAGATAGGTGGCGGGCGCTTGTGAGTGCGGTAATGAACCTTCGGGTTCCGTAAAATGCGGGGAATTTCTTGACTAGCTGCAAACCAGTTAGCTTCTCAAGAAGGACTCTGCACCATGGAGGAAGTACGTAAGGAAGTTTTTTTAGATCCCACCAAAACTATTAACTTATTATTCTTCAATTCGCTTTTGAAGGGTTTAACTTTTTCGCAGTTTGAAAACTTTCTGACCTAGGCTTATCAAGTTTTATTTTCCCATGGCGGTGGGCAACATTATTGCGGTTTTCTTGTATAACGCCGTGGGGTTTGGTAGAACTTTAGTTGAAATTTAAGAGGCAGAGGTAGGATTTTTCGAAGTGTCATTACTTGCCTGACAAACAGCACGACTTCACATTACAGAAGACCGCTATTTAATTATTTTTCACTTATACTTCAGCTGAAGAAAATAGGAAAGTTGTCTGCTTCACATAAATGAAGCATATTTGTTGCTGTAATGCAATTCTATTGTACTGAAAATAAGCAAAATCTATCAGTATAACAACTAAATATATGGCATGAGAAACCCCAAAATCTCTCGGCTGAAGCACATTATATCTCGTGAATAATGAAAGCTTATTTAGTGTTAATGCCAAATTGCATTCCGATCCTAAAACCAGAAGTGACAGGTTGTGTTTCCTTTTTTCTACAGGCCTCTAAATCTGACATGATATGTTTGTTTCGCAGGGGAGAAACTGTTTACAATTAGAAATATCCAACAAGATGACTGAGAGAATGACACAGAAGGGGAATAGAGAGGGAGGAGTGCTTATTGAGGAAGAAACGAAAGCCTGAAAAATGCCGACAGATTGTAGGAAATAAGGAATGGAGTATAATGTTCACGTGTAGGTAGACTGCGGAGGCAAATCTTGTTCATTCTTTCTCTGACCCGTGTTCCTCTCGACCGTGTAAAGTGGCTTAACAATAGCTCGCAGGCAGCCTCCTGTAGTTGCAATTTGTACAGAACGCTAGGTTAAGCTCTATTCATCTGCATTCTAGCCCTACGTTCTGTGAAATATGTCTGTGAACTGTCACAGAAAGGGGGGAAATGGGTTAAGGGTTGTTACGTGGAAAACAGTGTAGTCTGTTTATACAATTATAATTATATTTAACTCGCTGAAGCGTACATACAAAACACATCAAATTTGCGAATATTTACATTGTCACACAAAAGGATTACCACTGCCGGCGACATGTTTCGGCGAACAAAGACATTTTCAGGCTAAAGACTTTCATGCGGCTTAAATAAATGTGTCATATATGATGTACGAAACAGCCATTTTCGGGCTGTTGGAGAAGTTTCGAGAATAGACTGTTATTTTTGTCAATCCGCCTAAATTTCTGTCAGTCCACTTGGAAATACCGGGCTGCAAACCTTATACCTGACCTATTTACACGGAGATAAACGACATGATTATGAAGTTTACCACTCATTTCCGTCCAGATCTGAAAGCCCAGCCTCCAGTCCCAACGTCATGTACTTTGGCAGTTAAGAACCGACGTTTCGAGGGTATGTGGTGTTAGTACATTCGGGGTAGAAGATATTATTGATAATATTGATAGAAAAGCCATAAAAGATGCTGTCGAATAGAGGCGAATAGGAATATCTTGTAAACATTTTAATGCTATCAATTTGTGAACCTAATCCTTTTTTTCGAATTCCCACATTGATTAGCCCTGTTACGTAATTTCTTCCTCCCAAATTTAAAAGAAACACTTCTAAAGTTACTCTATCCGGCCAACGGAGCGGCATACCCTACAATGACCCTGCGAAGCTTGCAATTATCATAATGTCTTTGACTAGCGAGAACAGATTTGATGTTGGCAGATTGGGCAGTTCTGGTCGCCTTTTGTTAGGTTTTCACTTTACAACACGTTTAAAGCCTCATTTATACATGGATATAACAAGGCGGAACAGAGTAGAAAATAGTAATGTTACCTGGCACACATACGGCTTAACTGCATTTCAACTCAATCTATTTTCACCTGGAATATATCGGTTGCTATTTACAAACATCCAACAGTCTGATTCCCTATGAGCCACCACTGCCAGAGTCAAATCTGTTGTCTTGAGTAGACAGGAGTAAATAATATATGAAAATGTTATTCCTAATTTGCATAAAGCAGCGGTTTTACTTTCCGGTTACAGTCGGTTAATTTTGTTTGGAGAATAATTCATTGTGATAAGAGAATCATACTAAGACTTCGGTTCTTCTGGGATATGATGCTCGATAACGTGATTCCGAGCCATACGGCCACGGAAACATCAAAACTAGCAAAATCCCACTATATTTCTAAAAACACTCTATTCTCAAGCAAGTGTTTACACCTGGGCTTTAAAATAATCTGAAGGGCACATACAGAGTGGGCCAAAAGTAGGTATATAGAGGTTGGATGCTATACTATATACTGTATACCTACTTTTGGCCCACTCTGTGTAACTATGTAGGGAAAAACTTAAAGAATTAAATTATTAAAAGAACGCGTAAACACAAGATTTGACCGTGTGTTCTTTTCTTGATAATGGATTGAAATTCCTACACGTTGTTATGCAAGCAGCCCATCAAACAGACGGCCAAGTGAGATTGGTTTGTTTATGTGTTAACTGCCGAACACGAATCTTACGCGGACCTTCTGGAATGCAGAGTAGCCTTGCTATTTCCCCAGTTTATAGCAGCTCAGTTACCTCCATTACCAGTCGGAATATTTAGAACCTACTGAGAGAATATTTTAGTATGCAAACAAAACATAAATTCTGTTATTGTAAATGCAGTTTATGGTGGTCAGCCGCTTTTATGACAACAGTTTCTGTTCCCTCCTGACCCGGATATAAGCAATGTAATATTGATTCTCGTTTTCTGTGACTCAGCATGGCAGGGAGAAGCGATGGAGTTTTGAACTTTGCTGGACTGACTTCAGACTGCATCTTCTTCACAGCGTTATTCATGACTAGCTGTATCTTATTACAGTAACAAATTATATTGTAAATTATTCAATTGATTATTAAAATACATCTGCGAAAATAAATTATATTCGTATTCACACATTATTGTTTTGGCGAGGAGATATGTTGGAACAATTAGTAAATTTATTTTAAAAAGGTAAAGATGTCCCATTTATGTGGCGCGTTTGGGTGAAGAGAGGGGGTGTATAGGGTCTTGGTGGGGAAAACGGAGGGAAAGAGACAACTGGGGACACCTAGGCGTAGATGGGTGGATAATATTAGGACGGATCTCCAGGAGGTGGGATGTGGGTATGTGGACTAGATTGAGCTGGCCCAGGATAGGGGCAGGTGGCGGACGCTTGTGAGTGCGGTAATGAACGTTCGGGTTCCGTGAAATGCGGGGAATTTCTTGATTAGCTGCGAACCAGTTAGCTTCTCAAGAAGAACCCTGCAGTATGGAGTAAGTAAGTAAAGCAGTCCCATTACAGGCTTGGACAGGCCCAGAGGGTTCTTAGGAAGTTAAGGTTCCCAGATTTCGTGACAATGGCACAGGATGGTGGTAGGTTGTCAGCCTTACGCACCGGCCGCCTTTACTCCCCGGAAATACTCCTGGTGCTCATTTCCGTTAGAGGCTGAGTCGACCCCAGGGCCGTAGTGCGATCGGAGGGATTTTATGTCAATGAAAAATGCACTGACACCAGCTGGGATCGAACCAGCGACCTTTCGGTTTGTAGCACAGCGATAAATTTATTTAATTGTTGGAATACCGTTCTGTTGCTACTAAAATAACTGTCGTCCTCTCTTCCTCCTGCCCCCATCTCCAGTGACACATTCTGGAAATATATTATTTGCACATACGTCCTAGTCCTTACGCACTCTCTGCTGATTACAATTTTTCATCCCTTTCGACTGTGAATTTGACAAGGAACTGCAAAGTAAAATTACTATTTATCACGAAGTGTAATGTGACAGCGCTTCAAATCACGCTAACGGGTCTGCCTGGCAAACAAAAAAAAATTGATTGGGGTGGGGATATCAATGGGAAATTGTTATGGTTTTAAAAATAATTATTAAATTTGAAGTATGAAATCACCGGAAAATAAATTTCTTTAAAATTAAAAAACTAACTAGATGCCACTTCTTATTTTATTGCACTTCTTATAGGCTCAACATGTTTCGGGCATTACTATGCTCATCATCAGGAGCTCGCGACTATGATGTTGATTACCACATTGGTCGTTTCGTTCTTGGTTTGCTGTAGGTTGGAGGTTAGGTGCTGGTAGGCTGGA
>Ga0123354_10003989_pt1 | contig 20684 bp, 17 predicted proteins | sample TergutLab28metaG_2_FD_97872 | JGI IMG/M metagenome (GOLD analysis project Ga0123354, IMG submission 97872) | Labiotermes labralis P4 segment gut microbial communities from Petit-Saut dam, French Guiana - Lab288 P4 | ecosystem: Host-associated > Arthropoda: Insects > Digestive system > Gut ...
TATATACCATGTTTAAAATATTCAGTACCTATATTTGTTGAATAAATATATAAAATGCAACTTTAGAGGTTAGCGGTGCGGTACGACCACTATAGTTGACATTAGGCGTCTAAAGGTTAATTGGGCGTGACATTGACAGTCCACCACGATCTAGCGCCGAGATCAAAGAAAGAGTAGAGCTAGACCTCTACTACCTCTCTGGGCCTTCGTGGCCTGTTTTAGGGTGAAATTCATCTTTACCTTTACCTTTTTTATAGGAGCCATCTTGTTTTCTTTTATAATAATACAGTAATTTATTCAGTCAATAACACAACATATATCTATAATCAATATTAAAAACTTGGCTACATGTTTCGATTCATTGAACTATCCTCATGCCAATTTACAAAACACAATATCGGTACATTTAGCGAGTGCGCACGTGTGCGCACTCGCTAAATGGTTCAGTGAATCGAAAAATATCGCCAAGTTTTTTATATTGATTATAAATAAATGTGGTGTTGTTGACTGAATAAATTATTGTATTATTTACCTTCATCGTTGGTTTAATTTTCAGTATCATGAATTTCACGATGTGTTTCATGAAATCTCATCAGTTACACTGACTGAAGTTAAGAGGGCGGAGGTTGGTGAGGAGGGGGAATTTACGCACGAAAATAATCAATCAGACTGAGCATTAAGTCAGATCTCTAAGAGTAAATAAGCACAGACAATACTCTGTCCATATATCACTGTCCTCTGAAAGTGTTCTGTACGGAGAACTCTGACGAGCACGTTGCTGAAAAACATGATAAACGAGTAAGTTCTAAATCAGACCACACTTCAGATAATCAATTGGAGTGCGCACTGTCCTTACAACGGCAGCTCTGTCCATTACTTAACAACCATGGCGTGTCTGTAACTCCCGATGCTCCGTTATTACGAGGCAACCTAATTAAAGGTTACTATGGAAACGCCAGTCCGCCCAACAAATAGTAATCAATTCGTTGTTCTACAGCAGGTTTTGTGTCTAGGTATATTCCGGGATGTCATTGTTACACAGAAATAAATTAGTGTATCCAATAAACCAGTGACATCTATTCGTGTAAACATTAATGAAGCACTTCAAGTCACAGGAAGAAGACAACGATATATTACGTGCTCCTAAACCATCAAGAACTGATATACTCGTATGCAGTTGACTAGCTCTTTGAAGAAGAATAGTTTAAGAAGCTAAGAGTTGCTCATATCTTCTAGAAACTCCGCGTTCTTTCTGCAAATAAAATTGCCGCTAATGACTTCACAATAAATTGACGTTAGATCCTACAATTAGATATTTAACTCCAAAGCACGTCTAAAGATACAGTTCACATAAGATACACCTATATGTTCCCCAACACGTCTGAATCGACCAAGTAGACTCTTGCCTTCATTTTTCCCCCATTCAAATATCGTGTGTGTGTTTGTCGCTTACCCCACTCCTGCTGGCATATTCGGTCTATGTTATCGCAATTGATCGGAAAAACTCCAGCAGATTGGAACATGAGATGATAATGGCAGCTTAGCTGTTCGAGAAAGAACCTGACTTTTATCAACGTCCACACGTCACTGAATGTATTAAAGGTGCCCGAAATTAGTGTCAGCCAGTTTAAACCTGTTTGTAAAAACACGTTCTGTCCGTTAATATACATATTACTTTAACCTAGTAAATACTCAAGGGACTGTGTTTACTTCAAATTTCCCAACCAATGCTTTTCAGTAAAGAAAAACAAAGAAAAATGTGTTTTCTGACCATGCAGACTGACTGACGTTGCAATACCTGACAGGCATCTGCTATGCAGGGGCACAAAAGACAAATAATAGTGCAAAACAGCTGGCCTAAATAAGATACTGTGATCATACATAAGTCAGTAGCGGGTAGGAGCTGTGTTGTAGCATGGTAATGTGACGTGGTGAATGGTCAGTCAGGCTGGACGTAGCGTGGACCAAAGTACTAGACTTTGTTGAAGCTGAATAAGCAACTGTTCATTCTAGCAGCGAAGAGTAAAGATGTGTACAGTAGAATTACACAATCTCGAAGAACAAAAGATGACAGTCCAGGTAAGCCGTGATAGTCGGAGATCAAGTACAGCGGTACTTTTAAAGCGAGACTGACACTTCAATCCCGCTTACAATTCTGTCAAATCTACTATATATATGGACTATCTTGGGCGCTGGCTCAGGGAGGAGCATCAGTGGGTGACTTTCCAAAATCGTTCTCTGATTGGGTCCCAATTACATTGGAATGTTACCTTATATGGTTATACTCTCAACATTTTCTCATGTAGTAGTGACATTTAGTAATGAAACTTTTAACACTTAGACAAATGCAGTTTCTTCCACTTTCCAACGAACATTATCATATATATTTTTAAACAGTCTGGCTTATTTCTTGGACTCGGGAAGGAAAGACTAAGTTGTTAAGTAAAGAGAAACATTACAATGCTCATAACGCTAATGCAAGCATCCAGCTTTAAGCGTGGTGCATTACAAGGCTTAAATGTATCAGGCTATAAAGTTAAAATGTCTTACACTCTAAGTTACAAAAGCATGACAAGGATTTGTGATTATGGACAATGTCTTTCTTCACATCTCTTCTCCCGTACACACACTTTCTCACCGCAGAGCTTTAAACCCAGAGAATATAAGAGATTCGACCTGTCACAAGGCCCTTACTTATGTAGGAACAACACAAGCAATGTGCACATAACGTAACATTGAGACGCGTTCATGCAATCATTGTTGCAGTGGAACAGCAACAAGTAGTATTACAAAACTCGAGTGTATGTGTATTTGTAGCCTTAGGTATCCAGCACGCAATGCGCATGCGCCATATTGTCAACTGTGACCTGCATCGCTGTGCAATATTTTTCCACATTATGTCATAAATGGCATGATTTTCGAAAAAAGTTACTGAACACAAAATGTGTTTTGATTTTCTCTACAACTTTTGTCTGAAACATTTGTGATTGTAAGATGAAATGAAAGATATATGATAAAAAAGTATATTTGTCTTCATGTATTGCACTCTTTATTCTTGTCCGATTTTAATAAAAACTGAATTTTCTCAACAGATTTTCCAAAAATACTCAAATATCGAATGTCATGAAAATTTGTCCAGTGTGAACCGAGTTGTTCCATGCGGACGGACGGACAGACGGAAGGACATGACGAAGCTAATAGTCGCTTTTCACAATTTTGCGAGCGCTCCTGAAACAGACACATCGCCGATGTCTCTGGTTCTTACCCGCAATTTCACTCTTGCAGCAAATTTTGCTGTTAAGACCACGCACTGGGTCCGACAAGTACTCTTATGAGAAGTAAATGAGTATGTAACCTGAACGTAATTAAATCAGTATGTAAGAATGTAAACAAATTCGAAACATACGAAGCTTAATACTGATTATCAATTAGATGGACATACAGCAAACACAACGTGCAGCCGTGAATCAAAGTGTTAGTCGAACTCGTTTTCACTCCATTATTCATTTGCTTCAAAATGCTGTATTAATTACTGATGTAAGGGAGGATTATTACAGTTAAAAGTATGGTAGTAAGAGTAAACACACATTTCAACCGCTTCATTATAACAGATCAACAGGCACACGGCTACTAAAATATTCCGTCCGAAAGACAAGGTTTTTGTGAAACGCTGCATGAATACGAAACAAATCCAACATTGGCAACCTTGAAACACCACCAAACTGTTCTCGGCCAAGTTAAATCAACAAGAAAAGTCATACATATTAATCATGCTAATTGCAAGAAGCGCGGAAACGAAAACAAAAACAGAGGTGACGAGTGTTGTAGCGGCACTTGTATAATCGGATACAATGATAAATGGTGTGCGGAGAGGAAGGAAGAATAGTGAAATATAACACGCAATAAAAATTTATCAGGAGTGAGAAGCGCGTTTTAATTGTATTTCAGGAACTTGGAAGCACCGAAAGTCCAAAATACAATTGTGCTCTTCTTGCACGACACATAGCGCATTAATTGAAACAGGATTAATCATGCAAGTTTCACCAAATGATTACATCCAGAACCTAATGGATTGGACCCTTCAGTTATAGCCGACAGGCTGCACTAAAGTGCCACTGTCAATCAAATCGACAGGCCATTCTTTTGTTCGTGCTGTTTTAAAGTCACACGTAGCTGCCTCCTGTGTGTAGCTGTAGAAACCACACTGGCTTTTCATTAACTAACCAGTATAATCCAAGAAACGCAACTGTGACAGGCATTAAACTGAATGAATAACACAAAGGCAACCCTTCAAGGAATGAATAAGCCTAATTGGAGACTGTCAATGTAAGGGTAGTGAGATGCCGAAACATGGATCTTGTGTCTGGCCGTCGTGGAGTGCACTCCGAGGACTTACTTTATTTATTTGTTTATTTAGTTAGTCAAGTTAGTTAGCGATTCCTTTCAAGTGTCTGGCGATCTGTTCTGCTCTAACTCTGGCCCATTTACAAGTAATTTTCTATATGTATTTGCACAGCGACCATTCCTATAGGTGACACAAGCAACCACTTACCACAGGTCTCAGCAACAGACGCGGTATGCGACAAGCAGTGACGTTACTAGCGGCACCCAGAAGTGGCTGTGGCAGTTGAGGGCGTCACCACTGTCTGCAACATAGTGCCACAGTCTTAATTTCGTTGTGACAAACATAGCATGGTTACAGTGCATCGCCTAGCAACACTTAAGATACAGTGAAAAGACACGTGGCAAGCGGAACAGCATCTCAGGAGGTCAAACGGAAGCCAAGCCCAGAGGCGAATTAATAAATTGCAAAAGTGCCAGAAAGAGCAGAGTGTATTGCTGTGCTTGCGCTGCTCAGCAGTAGGTCAGCGATGTAAAATTGCTTTGTCTTCTACCCCATTTGATGACGCTTTTTGCGACGTATATCTGTAACTGTTCCTTGGCCCCACTAGTAGTAGTAGGGATGTTAACAAATAAATATCGTCCTTTCATCTTCCCCTTCCCAGGGGTCAACTTTTTCCATCCCTCTCCCTGACTGCTGACACGTATGTTACATGCTACAAGCACAAGAAGAATGACCACTACAGAAAATGACCAAGGAACGGTACTGAATGCTCTGTATCCACCAGTACAAAAATACTGATATGTAAATATAGAAACACACACACACACACACATGCACAAAAGGCATTATTATAATCCTACGACAAAGTAAAAGCGGGGTATACCTGCCAGTAACACGAAATGAAACAGGCTGCTTATAAAGAAACCGTGAAAATAAGAACACAAACTACCAAGCTTCGATTGTCACAAGGGGATACCTAGCAGTGTAAATACAAGCAATTATTTGTAGACTGATTTCATTTAAAAAGTATACCATGAAAAATAAAAAAATATGCGAGTGTTAAGATAAACAAATTGTTTACATTGGCCTACTAAAACGCAAATTGTAACACGTAATAACGTTCTATAGTTAATACTTCTGTACATGTTTGATCTACGTATCAAAACGTGGTGTTGCAATCAATGAAGGTAAGTAGATAAGATTATCTTGTAAGAAAAAAGGCTTTTCCATATCCTGGTATAGAAGATGGTGCAATAAATGCTACGTGATATTGATAGTGTTAGTGTTTTTTGTTAAATATATTTATGATAATATTCACAAAATAACTCCCAAACTGAAATAATCAACACAAGAATAACACGTATGATCTTATAATTATTTCGATATTAAGAACCTGCTAACAGAGCCAATGTCGCTTTGCAACGAACTTCAAAACGACTAATTCAGATCTGTATGAAGCATAAATTTCTGCTTTTTTATGAATTCAATATTAGTGACACTTGTTCAATATATTACAAAAGAAAGGAAAAGAAAATAAAAAACGCGAAATGAATGTGGAATTTAAAACACATAATTCTGTAATAAACACCATATGTATGTCTTCACAGTTTCCTACGATCAATACACCCTATATGGCGACACAGCTCGCTCATCTATATACCAAAAGCTCAGAGTTCTACAATACCGAATTTCCTAAACAACAAAAGAGCAAGAATTATTATCATAATTATAAGCACGTTGGGACCGCGGTAGCACAGTGGTTAAGGCGCTGTGCTACAAATCTGAAGGTTGCTGGTTCTATTCCAGATGGCGTCATTGGAATTTTTTATTGACATAATCCTTCCGATCGCGCTATGGCCCTGGGGTCGACTCAGTCTCTAACAGAAATGAGTACCAGGAGTATTTCCTGGGGGTAAAAGCAGCCGGTGCGTAAGGCTGACAACTTTAAGGCCATCCCGGTCCATCGTCACGTAATCTGGGAACCTTAACTTCCTGGAACCCTGTGGGCACCTCGGGCCTGTAATGGGACTGACTTAACTTTATTTATGATAAACACGTAAATGGTAAAATTTTTACATAATAATATGTACATACTTGAAACTAATACAACAAAAACTTATAAAAGTCTTATTTGAGACGTTACTAACTTTCAGCATTGCTATGGAGCAAAGATGTAAATAGTTATTATTCCTATGTATTAATATCTTTTACATATTTTATTAAAATATGTGTGCTTAATGGTAAAAAGCCTTAGGCAGATAAACATTTTGTGTAATCGCTTCAAATTTCATAATAGTCATAGTGGAACTCAAAAGAAACACGATGGGATAAAATAAAGTAGTAATACAATGTCTGTGAAGTTGTGTAGAACAATTGTTATACGCAACAATGTATTATATTTTCTTCATTGTTTCATCTCATATAGCTACTAAAATAGTGACGCTACTATACTGGTGTATTAGCCGCCGACGATGGGGATAACAAATAATTTTGAAATTAAATTTAGGATTTTAACTGATAGCCGTCTGTTACTTTACCTACAAATAAGACGTGTGTTAAAGACAATGAGACACACTGCTTTTGTGCTTTCGGTCCTTGCATGTCAATGACAGATACGAAGCACGCGTAGTGAGCCAACACTGACAGTATAACGCGGTTAGCAATACACCGAGCAAAGTGGTTCTCGTGCTGTCTTATTTTGTAGTTTGGGAAGTGCCCCGTTTCAGTCCCTACTAGAGACACTGACAATCCTGAAGTTTCAGGAGGTTTTGCTACCTCTCTCAGACAACTACTGCAACAGTGAATTAAATTAACCCGCACCCTCTCATTTTCAAATCCCTTCATGTTCAAATTTAACGTATTTTTCGACGCTGTATATTTTGACGTATTTATACTGTAGTGAGAATAAAGGACACAAAATTTCCCCCAGCACACATACCAAAATTCGATTTGCATAAATCTGACAAAATCCCATCCCAAAATCCTCCTACATGTATGTCCAGTTGTTCTAAGTTCAGACAAATATTTCAATAACGCTCCTTCAGACAACAGGTACATCATGTGCGTTATAAGCAAAATTTCTCCTGGAAAAAAGAAAAGAAATCTCCAGAGTGAGAATGAAAATGCCCTCCTGATATGAATTGTATAAATCTACAATGTGTTCCAGAGACAACATGTACGTCACAAACGCATAATTTGCTTCAGATACGGCCTGTAATTAAAACACGTTAACCTGTGCGTGCTCGTCGATTGCTTCGATGCAATTAGGAAAATTGCACTCTGATCAGAATCGTCGGAAAATTGTATGAAGCGTTCTCATGCAGGTAGTTTCATGTGTACAGATTCGACATTTCCCACACAGGTAGCGTTGTCTCTCCGTTTATTGGATCAGAAACTTAGAATTCAAGAGAAATCGAAGGTACTCCAGCTGTTAAATGTTTAACAGTTTCAGTTATGTTTAAAACAAAGTAACTAATCGCAAAATATTATATTTACTGTTCAATGCGACTTTTATTTTTGCTGCACTTTAAGTGATTAAATAAGCTCAAGGATATCTCCTGAAAATTATTTTCTAAAATAATTTTGGGAAGTTTTAAAAAGACAACAATTAAGGTTATTAGAGCGGTACCTATGAAGATAACAGGATTTTTTAACGTGTTGCTGAGGAGTCTGGTAAATATCTTCCGACACTTCTGAGGAGAATTTTGCGTCCTCATTAACCTCCATATTCCGGAACAAGATAATATTCGATAAGGGTGCTCTTTTCGTGCAGGCGTGTTACTTCCAATGGAGGAATATTTACACATTCCTTAAAAGTAAAGGTCAGAGTGAGGCATAACAGAGTAGTAATAACTGCCCTTGCATGTCATCGCAACTGTAAATAACGTGTTTTGATCGAATTTTGTATTAGATTTCTACACTAACATTGTGAAACAGTTTTCGTTTTGGTTCACACTAATCAATACTACATTAAAATCAGGTCGAGGACCATTCATTTTTTTCAAAAACTCTTTATCATATAAAATATATATACATTCATGACATATACAAACGAATCTCATATAGGCATGACAATTTATAAGAAATATGTCTACTCGGAAAATATATGACTAAATAACTGAGTTCTTTTTCGAAGTTAGTGTAAAAGAACATACTGGTACTTGCAGTCATGCACACCAGAACATCAGCGTGTTGGGTCTTTGCTGTTATTTCAGAATATGAAGTATTACTGCGTTGAAGCGATGCTATAGAAATGTGATAAATAATAAACAGGCTAAAAAGATAATTACTGAGAAGTTAAGCAGAATTAGACGTGTTAAAATACACTGTAATAGTCGTACAATAAGGCCCTTGGGTCCACTCAGACTCACATTTAGTGGGTACTTGACTATTTTTCAGGGGTAAAATGGCCAGTGTGTGTGTGTGTGTGTGTGTGTGTGTGTGTGAAGCCAGCAAATCACCTTCATCTAATGCAGACTTTGCAAATTTTTCACTGCAAGCTCCGTGTACACAAGGACTTAACTTCACAGCACAACCTTCATAAGACAGACAACAGCACGGAGCGCTCTTAGACAGCACGGGCCCTCCAAGTTACAGAACACTTTCCCAAAATCTGTTCTCTTCCCGTGTAAGTGAGTTTCTATAACATATTTAAGACACGATTTTGGGCTACAGTATAGCCATGCTGAAAAGGAAGTGAATTGGACAGAAATTTAAGATTTATTTGCTTCACTTCGTGAATCTATGAATACGTTTAAAACGATGCAATGGAAACTCCTGTTTGATAAAATTCACATACACAAACACACACACACACACACACACATATATATATATATATATGTAAATGAACGCAAGCCATTTTAAAGTATTTAAGCATTTTGGACAGAAAACAACGTAAGGGATTGGTGTTTCTGAAGTACTGCCAAGTTTGGAATAGCCTACGTGATATAGAAAATGGACCAGATTCTTAATAATATGCATATCCGAGCATTAATCAGCAATTCAACAGATAATACCAAGCAATGAACACTCTCACATATAATCCACTAAGACTCTAACATGTTTCGATCTTCTTCAGATCATCCACATGGAGTTTACATCAAACAAGCCTGTATAAAACACAGATGAATTATCAAACAAATTGACATTATTGAATAAAACTTTAATCTATTTGATAATTTATTTGTGTTTTGTACATGCTTCTTTGATGTAAGCTCCCTGAAGATTATCTGAAGAATATCGAAACAAATTAGAACCTTATTGGATTATATGCGGATTATTTAATTACTTGTACATATGTTGGCATAATCCATTAATTATTACGATAAATGAGACTGTTGTTCGGTGAATGGTTTACATTCTCGGGCAGAAGCTTAGTAAATGTAGGTAATGTGTCCCATTGTCAGCAAGGCAGACTGTACACATCAGGTGGGGTGCCATTAAGGTGGAGAGCACTGCTGTACAGTGTTCCCTGGGGGGCAGAAAAGGTGTGTGGACGTCTTTACTGCCTCATTTAGGAACAATTATTGTACGGAGTGGTTTCGTCTCCATTGTATTAGTGTTGCTTATAACTGTAGATCAAGAGAGTTGTAGCATCATAGTTACAGGTTAACGAACTGAAATGCAAGCCATCGCTAGAATTGCTACCTCAGGCGTTCATATGTGCAAAGGTCATCACAACGTGGGGGATGAAGCCCGTTTGCTGAATGTGTCCACAGGCTTCAGAAATTATTACAGACCGAAACATCATGCTGGAGCAAGATGCAATCTTCTTTATACATATTTCATTATAAATGACGAAGAAGAATGCGAGATAAATCATGGCTGTCGCTACCGGTCTTGTCTTCCTGGTTTACGGCACGTGTACAAATAATCCGGAACGAGTTGTTGAGCGTAACAAGGAAATTAATTTCCGAGGCAAATGATTGACGCTTTGCACAAATCTCCGAATGCAGTACGAATATGACTGCATTACACTTTACATATCTGCAGTTACGTAGCAAAAATCGCCCTCTATGTGGTACAAACTGCATAAGGAGAAAGCTGAAGATAATTTTGTACATCGTAGGCCAAATTATTGCCAGGTCAAGTGTAACGCTGCATAAAAGTTTCAAGTACATAACAGTTTGCTGACGGGTCACGCATATGGTCTACTTCAGTAGTGTTGACGGAAATAGAGCCCGGTACATTACTATTGACAGAAGAAAGACAAATGTATTAAAGAGACCGACCAGTGACAATCTGTCCACCATAAATCTTAGACGAAATGCCTTGTGAATAACACCGGTTCTTTATGTAAGTCTGTGGTATCTAAAGGCATGACGAGGCAAGGTCTAAACAGGAAACTTAATGTTCGTATAACGTAGAGGAGGTTGAGAATGTCTGAAAGTATCTGCAAATGCATACGGTAACACCACCTAACTATACACGGTTTGAGACAAAATATGACTGCAAACTGTGAGCGAGAACTCGTTACTCATGCACCTTTCAGTGTTATTGGTTTTAACAACTGCACGTGGCAGCAAATTAATTACTTGCTTTCATTGCCATTCCTTATGACGTACGGAAACCAATTATTTTTACGAAGACTCATTGTTTGAGTGAACGGATATTTAACTTAATAGTTTCTTCCAAGATACAGAAAGAAATAAGGACTGAAGATAACTGAATAACGAGGAGACTCACATTGTGTAATCTTATCTAAATATCATGGTCAAATAAAGGACGATACGATGTGCAGGTCATGTAGCACAGTTGGAAAATATGAGAAATAAGTAAAAAACTTCAGTCGGCAAGTACAGAGGCCACTTGGAGTTAAAAACGGCCTAGACGTTATGGTAATATTAAAGTGTAACGTAAGGACATTCAATGAATTGAATTATTTGAGGACAGAAGACAGTTGAGGATGTTGTAGGCACCGTAATGAGCACGTAGATTCAACAGAAGATGCGATATTCTGTGTCAAGCTGCACAAATATTAGCTCCTAAACTATATGAATAGAAGTGTAAACGGATTTTAACCGCTATAGTGATAAGTTAGCAGCATTCACTTTTTCTGTCACTTCCTTAACTGGAATTTTAATTCAATTTTATTATTAACAATAATATACCTATTTCTTCTAAGTATCAAATGTCGTAACATGGCAAATTTTAGGCGAGGGGTTTAGGGCCCCCTGAATACTGAAGCGGAAGTACCAATGAGCTATCTGCGGCATCTTATTAAATACACTCGCAGCTTCCTTTTGAAGTGGTGACGTGTCCCTTGCAAGCAAGAACTCATTAGGAACAGGATTAAATATTAATTACGATAGCTTCCAAGTTCGGAATACATACCTAAATAAATGTAAAAAAACTTGATTAGTTTTCTTTAGAGGGAATAAAAGCTTCTCTGCATTGTGTACGACAAATTGCATAAGCTAGCCAGAACTTTAGAAGCACTTTCGGTAATGACACGTCTCTTTGAGACACTGTTTGTTTCTTGGCATGTGAGGACATAAGTATTTGCAAAATTTTGTCAGTGGTTCTGTCCAATTACAAACATAGGAAATTTCGAGTTTCTGCCTCAGCAACTTATTAAGAAGCACAGAATGTCACCTTCAGAAAATTACAGACATTTCAAGAATATTTGTTATTAAAATCCGCCACATAATTAGAAAAATATTCTCGTTACTATTGCTGATAAACTTCATGAGTTATGTTATGTTATTACACAATATCATCCCATCTTTGTCAATTAAAATCATGTATATATTAAATTTTTCTGGATATGATCCAATGACAGAGTCTTGTAATGAGAGAGAGAGAAACACATCAGTGCTGCGCAACTAACCCCATAAATAAATGTTTATTTCTTATTTAGGCCGGTTTAGTGCATTTTATTATTTTCAACTTGATTAATTATTCGTTGTTTGGTTACTTAGTTTTTACCGTTCGTTGGGTAATGACAAACCTTCTCCAAAAACTTAAAGACGAATACGAAGAATTACAACAGAAATCAGGAAGGATTTCCGTCCTGAAATAAAATTTTTATTGGTTTATTTAACGACCTATTTGGATTTACAAGCATTCCTTATTATATAATTAAAAAGTGGTTAATTATTTTCCACTGAAGTCCCCACTTACGAAGCTAGTCGACCGCCAATCGGATCCACGTCAACTAAAATTTGGCCTACAAGCGAAAAATCTAAGGTCAAATTAATAAACTTGGTTAGTGATGCGATTTGATCGATGGGAATATTTAATATTTGATAAACCGATGCCATATAGCAAACTTTAGGTTTAGAGCGTAAATGTTTTAATGCAAATAAATAATTATACAAATCAATAACATTGCCTCTGGTCGGACTGAAATAGAAAGTGAAATGCTGCCAGAATCATATCGGAGCAATCAACGGGTACATAACATGACAAGCAGTTCATCCCCAGGAAGAGCAAATTAATACTGTATGCTCCGGGATTCAGTTCACAGTTACACATTTCATAATTCTACGGATTAAGAGTAGAAACTGACTCTTATGTACCACATTTCAAACAAAAACACTGTTTTCAATTCACCTTAAATTCAATATTTTGATTAGTTATAGGCCTATTATGTTTAACTAGTGATTTCAGTTCAATAGAATATTAATTTGAAGTCGCACTGGATTTGAGAAAGTTGGATGTCTACAGTCAGGTAACTGAACAGTTGTCTGTGTTAGATTTCATTGTATGTTTCACGTATGTCTCTTAAATGAAGTGCGAAGGATCTCTCCATCGGCAACCCTCTAAATTTGTGTACTATTGTATTTATCAGCCGCATCACGCACTGAAGTAACAGCTTTCTTATATCTATCATGTGATGACTCCTATATAGCCTATTTATTTAAGAACAATGTTGGCTTGCACGTTTAATAGAGCCATGATTAAGTATGCTTATGATTAGTTGGATCTTGTAAACACGACAAACTTTCATACTGAAATTTTGTTCTTCTGAATTTAGATTTGTTGAAACGTGAAGCACATCGAGTGTTTCAATCAGATGTCTAGCTTAGTGCGTTCGCTACGAAAATTTGCAAAGATTTTCTCTTAGCTGTGATAAGACTGTCAGTCTGTTAACGAATATTGCTCAGGAATTACTGATATGATTTTTATGGCACTCAGTGTTGCGAAGTTTTGCAAAAAAAAAACCCCCCTGCCCTAGGATTTCCAATTTTAAAATTATTTCCTTTCAAAACTTTCACACCTGCTAAGTGTACCCGAGGTGGAGTACTAAAATTACATTTTAGAATCCAATATTTCAAAACCTGTCATTACCCAACACTTTATTTAAGAAATATAAGAGTTTTTGAGATCATAAATACGAAAATCTCTGCAATCAGTGCAAATGGAATTCGCTAAATATTTTTGTTGCACAGAAAGAATGTTTCAAACATTGCAAAAAACATTGTACTCTGGCATACGTTTTATGTCCAATAGGACTACATATATTCCGTACTAAAATCGATTCTTAAGGTAGTGAAGCATAAGCGACTGACCACGCCAGTATTTTTACGTTACACAATAGGCGTTCCCTATTAAATACTAGCGGCGTGAATTTTACTTTCGGCAGTTTCCACAGTAAACTTTCCACGTTGCAATTGCTACATTTTATAAAAGTCCATTGAGCAATGTTATTACTAGGTGTTTCTCATTTAACAATTTAAAAAATTATTTACGTGAAGACCACGCACTTCCGTCCATTTGTCCTCCTATCCTTTTGTGACGCAATATCGCCCACTAAATATGTCAGATTTTCATAAAATTTAGTACAATAAATCTGTCGGGCTTTCTTATGCTTATGGAAAATATGTGTAATGTAAGCCACTCCAAAGTTTATATCGTGTAACTTATAGCTAAGTAATTCATATGCAAGGTTGCCCAAACATTACTCTGTAACTGATAAGCAGCAACTGGATTATATGCAATTTCTAAATTTTATCTTTCGTCCTGTAATGAACATCTAAATTTTAAAGTTATACCTGAACAGATGTGTGTTTATGAACTATTCATAAAGTTGTCCAAAATGTGTACCTTCCACAAGAAAATAAAGCACCATCAAGAAAGAAAGACCCGGCTTGTCCTGTTTCTCCTGTGACGTCATGGGGGTACCCGCACGAATCCAAGAAGAGATGATTGCTATCTGCAGTAACAGTGACGACTAGGCTGATGTGAAATCAGAAAAAGAGAAACAGAAAAGTGGAACGGCGAATTCTAGTTCCAAACGTCTTCTTCATAGTTCTGTGCCTCTCTTTCGACTCAATTTTCTCTTATTACAGAGACAAATGTAATGTTGGCGGATGTAATGAATAGTAGAGAGTCCATCACGCATTCAGTCACAATTCTGTTATCGACAGAAAGCTAATCAACACTGTCGAAAAAAGTGAGTGAGTTCTTTTTTTTACCCTCGATGTTTAAAATTAAATTTTAAGGTCCGAATGATAATTTCTGTCACACGCCAGAATCGAAATCATTTACACCAAATGTCGCGGCCGAGTATTATTACTAATGTTTGAAATTTCAAATTTTGGCCAAAGCACAGGCTATCGCAAGGTGCTTGTATCGGTTTTTCTTAGACGCTCGATGCCAATTAAGCCACTTCTTCGTCCTTGCATGTATTTATAGTTCATTACTCCTTATTCCAATTATTAGACTGTACACAGAGTTACTGAAAGGGTCGCTAAATGGAAGAGAAACAAACAAATAAACGAGCTATTCCATTACAGACAAGGACAGGCCTTTAGGGCTCCAGGATTGAGGCTCCGAGATTTCAAACGAGTCGGCACATGAAGACTGAAAGGTTGTCAGCCTCACGTACCGGCCACGTTTACTCCCTCGAGACACCCTGGTACTCATTTCGTCTAGAGGTTGAGTAGACCCCAGCACCATAGTGGGACCGAAATAATTAAGTCAATGAAAAATCCCAATGACCGTATCGGGAATCGAACTGGCCACCTTCCGGATTGTAGCGCAGTGACTCAACCAACTGCGCAACCCCGTACCCGTTCACAAACAAAATCCTACTTAAATTCACATTCAATTTCCCCCAAAATTTACATGAAATAATATCTACATATAAAGAGCATCAACAGAGTGCTATGGACTTACCGCGTTTTACTGTAAAGAACAGAAGATGTATCTGTTGTTTGTCGGACTGGAAGACGAGTTGGGTCAAGTGACATTTTCTATTCTTTCCCGTCTCTCATTCTGTCTGACACTCGTTATAACTGTTAAATATTTAATGACTACCTTACTCACATGAAAGTTTATGCCTGATGGCAATCAGCCGCTTTATGAATGTTTCCACTGTCTTCCTGGCGGAAATAAATTGAAAGTCTCTCTTGATACGATCCCAATAATGGATCCCAGGGTCGTCATTTGTTTGCGCTAGGCTAAGTGACGGCCTCCCTTGTGCGTGTTTGTTTTGCCTGATTGAACGGATAACGAAATGTCCATACTTAGGAGGCGGCCTGTTTCTTCTACAGCTAATGGGTTTTCTTTATTTTCACGTTGCTTCTTTTCTGTTGGTACCTCTTCGATTTTTGACTAGTTTAAGAAACAATTGAATACTTCTGTCCATCCACTGGAAATTTATGTAATAAATATTACAACTAGCTGATGACTTCAGGTATATATTTTTTAAGAGTTTAGGGACAATAACGTTAAAGCATTTACGTCCTCAAATCATGACTTGAATGTTCAGCGCCCTTAGTAACAAAGATAGCAATTTTATGGTCAACCACTGTCGGCCAGTTCCACAAACCTTTCGTCCTATCAACGTGACTCCACGAAATTTACCTTCACTGCTTATCATTTCCTAGTCACTGTTTACACAACAATTCCGGCAATAGCTCGAATTATACACTGTAGCATGGAATGGAACACTTATTCGTAAAAAATACGTTGGAAGCACGTGGAACGTAGCGGTCGCAACATAATTTTAAGGTCTATTCGGATGGTTTCATGGACGAACCAAGAAAAGCGAAGACACATGTGATTCGACCTCCGGGTCTAACGCCGAAAGTTTAGCGTATGAAACAGGAATAATTTCGAGTACTCGAATGCCATATTTCGTTAACCTACCTTAATAAGTCGCCTCTTTCCCAAACTTGCAAGTGGTCGGGTGTCCAATAAACATTATGTTCATTCTTCTTAACCCCCTCACACGAACCATGCATTTATCCAGGCTATCCTAACTTCACGTCATTTTTTTTTTAAATTCTGTGTGACGATAAACTTTCGAATTTTACTTTTCTAGGACAATTATGGCACTTTCGTCCACTCATATTTTCAAATACGTTAAACACTAATTACAAGCGACTGATCAGAAACGCTTATGTCTGCAAAACCTGAACATTCAAAACAGGCAATACAAAACAACAGCCATTCGAATTCAGCCATTTCTGTGCGTCTCTCACATATATTAATTTTTTTGCCTATAATACAGCTTAGTACAATACTTTCATTCCCTTTCTGTTGTTCTAAGTGGCCATATTTCAACATATTTGAAAACCGATAATCCGTACATGTTCCTTGTTTCTCCGATCTCAGACACACAAATGTGCTACTGTGCCCGCTCCATTTGACCACTTAAATCCCAATAGCAGTTACGTTTACGAACTGCAATAATGCTATGAAAAACTGAATTATGCCACACACTGCAATTTCATGGTCCTTGTTACACTCAGAGTAAACAGCGATTCTTTCGCTAGGCACCATTAACCAGTGGATGGTCATGATGTACACGGGAAGATAAGAACTGAATTTGAAGTTTGTGTAACCGTGCATCACTGATGCAATAATAAAAACAATCAACTAGAAGCAACAATAACGGTTTATTAATAATCCCAATCAGCTCAACGTGTTTCGAGGGAAATCATCGCCCGAAACACTTTGTGCTGATTGGGATTATTAATAAAACGTTATTGTTGCATCTAGTTGGTTGTTTATATTATTGATAAGAACTGAATTCGTAATATTATTTGCATAAAATTCTCTGTTCGCAGTTTCAACCCCGCACACGACTTAACCTGTATAAATCATGAAAAGGAACAATAAACCTTTCGCAGATAAAGACGATAACAAGTGTACGCACGACAAAAGTGTTCTGTCAGGTTACTTCGATTAAATTAGGTTATCTCGAAAACGTAAGATGTAGCAGAAATGCTTATGTGACAAACAACATGCGTTAGATTGTTCAGTGCAAGTTTTATACGCCAAGTGCTTCGCTCTGACGACTGCTTAATGAACTGGGCATGAATCACGCTTGAGGATCGCTCAAAAATGCTAGCAGTTTCTTTTTTTACTTAAAACTTTTTTGTTGCTGATCCACTTTAATTAAGCTAAATTTACATGTTTTCTCTAATATCAAATTTAAACAAATTCTGTTTAGCTGATATACAGTTCTTACAGACGGACAGACGAGTTCTACATGCTCCATTCCGTGCATTATAAGACAACTATCACAATTCAAACCAAAAAATGCACACAATTTTATTAAAATGACTATAATATTATAAAACGTTAACTCCTACATGTTTCGAGCCCAACCGTATAATTGTATAAACAGTTGCTAGACACTTTTGTTTACTGCAAGTAGCAAAACTGCTAGAATCTAAAATGTTAAACAACTGTTTTATAAAATTGTATGCTCCCTGATGATGTTTCAGTGGGGCCCGAAACATGTCGGGGTTGATGTTTTATAATATTTTATGTAATTTTAATAAAATGGTTTGCATTTGTTTCTTTGAATTGTTATAAGACTGCAGACTGTATAGAGAGCTGGGAAATAACAAGCATATTCTTTAAACTTCTCTTCGCAGAAGTGCCAAAGACGAGTTTATCTGACTCCACATATCTCCTTAAGATATAAAAGGTAAAAATAAGTAACAGATTATGTTACTTATCACTGTGACATATTTCCCCGTCTCAGAAATAACTTGTCGACAGGATCCAACGTAGATTTTGAGACAGACGAACAATAACCTTGTCGTTAAGCTTACACACTTTTTCTAACCACGTCTTCTTAAGCCTCTCACGCTGATTCAACATCAACTATACGAAAGTATGCCTATATGGTGGAGATTTTCTCTTAAATACTGCACTCCTTACTACCTACTCACCCCACTGGAGGATGATGAAACTCTGAAACTTATATAACCTTACGTAACCTACGACATTTCTGTCAATGCAGGCTCTGACGTCTACATTTTATGTGATAAGTTCTTAAGATCCGCTTCCACGCCTTCACATACAGTACATCACATGAACATTGTGTGTGTCTGAGAGGTGGATTTGCAGGCAAGTCACCGTCGACTGCTGCACCCACCTTTCTAAAATTCAGATAAAACCCGACATGGGGAAAATAAAATGAATATAAAACTGTCACGACAGCCATAAACACTAGGAATCGACCTGTTGAAGGAAGGAATGATTTGCGCAAGGTAAGAGAAAAGTTGGCAGCATGGCATTAGAATACATGTCCGAATTTCGACACGCACGCAAATCGTGTCCGGCATCGCTCGTTAGGGACCAGTATCCGATGGCAACACGAACAAAGCTCCAGCCGGAAAATAGGGTAGACATTTCATAAAGAGGGACTCAGTGACGTCAGCCTTCATAGGCATGTAATTTGACGACTTCAAGCTCAGATGGAAGTTTCACGTCAAATGTGTTCAGTCTAATTCAACCAAAAGGCACTTAGAGATAATTGGAAATTACTTCAGTTACAACCAGCGATCAGGTAGGAATAGATTATCTACTGACATGAGCGACTTATTTATTAAGTTCAGCCGATCCCACTGGCCGAGCGGTCTAAGGCGTAGGTCTGCGGCTGCTCGACTGCTAGGAATATGGGTTTGAATCCCTCCAAGGGCAAAGGCATTCGTCTCTATGTGTTTGTTGTGTGTTTTGCAGGTAGCGATCTGTGCGACGGACTGATGACTTGAGTCCTACTCAGTATGTACGTTTGCCTAGTTGCGTGTGATCTGGAAACCCCAACAATGAATCCGTCTAGGTCCGATATGGTCTGTTGCGCCACAGAAAAAAAAATTAATATGTTTACGAGGTCGGTCTTAACCTGCTCTAATAAGGTGTAAAGCAAGTTCCATGTAGGCGTTTATAAACTGAAAAGGTAAGAAGAGATTATGATTTAGTGCTGAAAAAATTTTGGGCCTAAGCAGTAGGAACCAACAGCATTATGAAGAAAATTATGATACAACGAATTCTACAATTTGTGGTCTTCAAAAAATATTAGTGAGGTATCGAAATCGCAAAAGGTGCAATGCGGGCACTATGTAGCACGGACACAAAATGAAAAATGCGTATAGAATACTAGTCGATAAACTGAAGGGGAAGAAATCTCTCGCTGGACATGATAGGCGAGAATAACATTGACATAAATCTTGAAGAAAAGGTGCTTATGAAGGAATGGACTCGGTTCAACGGATATGGTATGTTTTAATGGTGATCTCTTGTCGGTCAGGTACACAGCCTTCGGGTCCATTAACAGAAGGAAAATCCTTGACCAGCTGAGAGACTGAAATATTCTTTCACCAGATGGCATTCCATGCGTTAGTTTATTATTTGTAGCCATTTTTATCAGCTCTTGTGCACCTTACTGCATATACTGCCTTGACAAAATGGTATATGTCCCATACACACATACACACAAACATACATACATACATTAATTACATACGTACATACATACATAAATACATATGTAAGTTCATTACATACATAATACATACATACATATGTACATACGTACATACATACATACATACACGCATACATACATTCATTCATTACATACCTAATACATACACACATGTGTACATTCGTAAGTAAGTACATACATACATGCATGCATACATACATACATACATTACATACATACATAACAGTACATTACATACATACACACACACATACATATATTCTGAGTACATAATTACCACAATTTTAAAAACAAGTGTTGTGGAAGACTATTTGTGACCTGCACAAACACTCCTTCTTTTGCCCAGACCACACTGTAGGGCTACTAAAATGCAGCGTCGAATGATGAGGTGATTGCGTATAGGAACTGCCGGAAAGGGTAAAGACACTGTCACTATTTAGCTGGAGAGGGCGGTAGGGACTGCGAAAACATCGAGAGGCCCCAGTCAGTAAATGCGCTGGGCGGACCCAAATTCGAACCCCCCCCCCCCCCCCCCCTTCCTGAATATTTAACAGGAGTTTCCCACTCCCCGCTGGCCCGAAGGGGGGGGGGGACTAAAAAAAATGAAAAAATAAAACAACAAAAAAAAAAAAAAGAAAAAAA
>Ga0123354_10003990_pt1 | contig 20683 bp, 20 predicted proteins | sample TergutLab28metaG_2_FD_97872 | JGI IMG/M metagenome (GOLD analysis project Ga0123354, IMG submission 97872) | Labiotermes labralis P4 segment gut microbial communities from Petit-Saut dam, French Guiana - Lab288 P4 | ecosystem: Host-associated > Arthropoda: Insects > Digestive system > Gut ...
AGCGCATTTCAATTCCTTCCAATCCTCATTTTCACAGTGCGTATCAAACGTCATCGGGACAAAGTTCAGACAATCAAAAAGGCTGGCGGTACTGTCATCATCCTCGACGTCCCAATGAACCCAATTACGCCCCATCATAATACACCCGGCTGAAACCCCAAAGAACAGCTTTCCGCTGTTATACAGCTCCGTCAGGAAGACGTCGAGACCGGCTTTTTTCAATAACACGATTCCATCTTCTACCTCTCCGCCCGACAGGAATACGCAGTCCGCATCGGACAGTATTTGCTTCGCCGCTCCGGTATCTGCACGTTTACCGGCTATTGGCACAAGGGTAACCTTTTCCGCTCCCGCTTTAACCATTGGCCCTTTCATGAACTGAAAGAATAGCTTGTTATCGCCATTGGCTGTTCCTACATAGGCGACCGATGGGTTTGGGTTTCCACAAGATTCAAACACCGTGCGGAAATCCTGCACCGTTTGCTTCATATCCGGGGGATGGCCTCCCGCTATCAAATATACCGACCTCGCACTCATAAGAATAACCTCCTTTCGTCAAATTCAAAGTTTACCTGCGTGCGCCTGTATTTACCGGCGGGTCCCGGAAGAATATCGGCGACGATTTGAATATCAAAATTGCCATTACTCCCGTATATGCTTTCAAGAGCGGCACGAAGCCCGTCTTGCGCCGCCTTTTCATCCACGCCGGGGGACAGCGTAGCTTCAAGCAGATAACCGGTATGATCGCGCTGCTCCAAGCGATAATCCCGGACGGCATTGACGGCCGCGATACGGTCATCCAGCGCTTTTGTGGTAACAAGGCCTCCGTCCGTTGTAAACGTTACATTGCTCACGCGGCCCTCTATGGCATCGGCGATCATTCCATCCGAGCGCCCGCAAGCACAAGTCCCGTTCGGATGCAGCCGGACGAGGTCTCCCACGTCGAAGCGAATGATGCAGTTCCAAGGATTGTCAAACGTGGTAACGAAAATGCGCCCAAGTTCCGGTCCGCCGTATTCTGCTTTTAATGGCTCAAAATCTATCCGGCAAAACTGTGTGTTTTGGTGCATAAATCCCCTCTCACACTGTTCCATGACGAACCCTGTTTCTGTCGAGCCGTATGAGCTGACAAAGGCGGACGAAAAGACCTGTCGTATTGCCGCAAGATGGATGACCGATGGAAACTCAAAGGTGAACACGATGACCTGCGGAGAAAATACTACTGTCCCATTGTCTATGGCCCAATACGCCAGCCTCGCAAGCAGGGAGGGGTTCGCCTCCAGGACGACCGGCTGATATGAGTTCAATTCTTCGACCATCCGCTTCAAATGGCGAGGCTGCCACTGCAAAACGCTGGTTTTCTCATTGAGGTAGAGCGTGTGTCCAAGGAGCCTGTGGGACATCGGCAAATCTTCCTCGCAGTTGATCCCCACGTTCAGCGAGCTCGCAAGCTTCGCCTGCTTCTGTGGATAGGCGAGGTTAGCCATATGGCGGTTCAGTTTCCAGGAAGCCGCCTCCGACCTGTCCCACCAGTTTTGATCCCATATATTAACGACTTTTTCCGATGTCGTCCCGCTGGTGAAGGTATATTCTATTTCTTCGTTTCCGAGACCTTCGCCGAGGTTCTTCCAGTCGGGCATCAATCCCAAAGGGAACATGCTGCGCATATCGGCCTTGGTAAGAGCCGGAAGTGCAGCAAAACGCTCATCCACAGGGACGTGCGTCCCCAAATCAAATCGCTTCCATTCTCTGTACATAGGAACATGTTCAAAAGCCATATCCAGAAGAACTCCGCATTTATCTTGAAACCCCTTGGGGTAATTGAATCTGTTTGTAAATATCATATAGCAGGATCGCCCAAGCAGATTTGAAATTGCATGTACAAGTAAAAGAAAAAGGACTTACGGGCGTCGCCGTAACTCCTTTATTTTTAGTTTGCTCCTCAGCCAGGACTTGAACCTGGGACCCCCTGATTAACAGTCAGGTGCTCTAACCAACTGAGCTACTGAGAAATTACTGAACCCGCCGCGTCATAAGGCATCGCCCGTGGTTTCGAAGTGCAAATATAAGGCATTTCTCGTTACCTGCAAACACCTTCGAACAAAAATCGAAGATCGGGGCGAGAAAGCGGTGGCAAAGCGCTACCTTTGCGCGGGAAATGAATGACACGCCGCCGACATATGGGCCGCCATACAAGCCGATGACATACGATCGTGCGCTCGAGTTGGAGCAAAGCGCCACGACCGATGGGCTCTGCGCCATGGCCGACACCCTGCGCCGCCGCCACCGCCCCGCCGGCATCGAGCTCTGCTCCATTATGAACGCGCGCAGCGGGCGTTGCACCGAAGATTGCAAATGGTGCTCACAGTCGCGTTTCCATCACACCGATATAGAAATTTATTCGCTTGTTAGCGCCGGCGAGGCGCTCGAGCTCGCCCGCCGCAACGAGCGCAAGGGTGTGGCGCGTTTCTCGTTGGTCGCCAGTGGCCGCACCCTCACCGCAGCGGACACCCGCCGCGTGTGCGCCATCTACCGCGAACTGGCCGCCCACACCAAGATAAGCCTCTGCGCCTCGCTCGGCCTGCTCGACAAAAGCCAGCTCGAACAGCTGCGTGCAAGCGGCGTTACACGCTACCACTGCAACCTCGAGAGCGCCCCGAGCCACTTCCCCACCCTCTGCTCCACCCACACCATCACCGAAAAAATGCAAACCCTGCGCTGGGCGCAGGAGGCGGGGTTGGAAATATGTTCGGGCGGCATCATCGGCATTGGCGAGACCATGGCCCAGCGTATAGAACTGGCGCTGGCCCTGCGCGAGGCGGGCGTGGTGTCGATCCCGGTCAATATCCTCAACCCCATTCCCGGCACCCCCCTCGAAGGCACGTCGCCACTGTCGGACGACGAGGTGCTGCGTAGCATCGCCATGTTCCGCATTATAAACCCCACGGCAGCCATCCGGTTGGCTGGCGGACGAGCGCTGATCAAGCATCTTGAACATCAATTGTTCCGCGCCGGGGTAGACAGCGTAATAACGGGCGACATGCTCACAACGGTAGGCAGCGACATCGACGCGGATATTAAACTCACCGAAAGTATTTAGTTAAAAAATCGTAAATTTGCGGAGCGGTTACAATGAAAATGTCTTTCCGGCAATGAGAAAAATAGACATACTGCTTGCCGTGGCGATACTATATGCGGCGATTTTCGGTGCGGGAACTGTTTACGGACAGAGCGCCCCTTCGCCCCTGCGTTTCGACGACCAGACTTGGGACTTCGGCACCATCAGGGAAACCAAGGGCAAAGTCAGCCACCGCTTCGAGTTCACCAACACCGGCACCGTCCCCGTAGTCATCGAGGGGGTGGACGTCTCGTGCGGCTGCACCTCGCCTTCCTTTTCGCGCGCGCCGGTGATGCCCGGCAAAAAGGGCGGCATCGATATCACCTACGATCCGGCCAACCGTCCGGGAGTGTTTCTCAAGGAGATCACCGTAACAAGTAATAATGGCCGGAATACCAATTCTATAAAAATAAAAGGCACGGTCATTCCGCGCCCGCGCACCGTGGAGGACGACTATCCGTTCGAGGTGCAGCAGGGGATAAGGATGACCGCGGCCTACGTCAATTTCGACCACGTGGGCCAGGGGCAGGCCAAGTCGATGACCATCGGCTACGTCAACACCTCGCGCAAGGATGCCGACCTGAAGATCGTCCCTGCCGAAGCCCATCCGTGGTTCAGCGTTACCTCGCCGGGCAAGGTGTGCGCCGGTTGCAAGGGCGACATAACCCTCACCGTCGATCTCACGCACGCCACGGCGTGGGGCGTGCTCGACGCCGGGGCCGACATCCTCATCAACGGAGTTAAGAACGGCAACGGATTGACGGTTTCGGCGATGGCGGTCGACAATTTCGACGAAACGGCGATAGCTACGGGGGCGCGGGCGAAGTTCGACGCCCAATTCTTCCATTTCGGCGACGTGCCCAACAGCGACAAACCCCTCTCGCACGAGTTCACCCTCGAGAACTCCGGCGGTGCGCCGCTAATTATCAGGGCGGTACAATGCGGCGAGGGGGCCACGACCACCATCCGCGAGGGTGCGATCATCGCTCCGGGAGCAACCGTGCGCTTCACCGTTTCCATCAGCCTCCAACCCGAGGGCCCGATAGCCGGCCGCGTGGCGCGCTCGGTAACGCTCGTTGTGAACGACCCTATCCGCCCCATTCGAGAAATACGCTTGGTGGCCAATATAAAGCAGTGATGTTCAAGATACTGAAAAAGCGCATCCTTGCGCCAGATATAACTATGATGGTGGTCGAGGCCCCGCGGCTGGCGAAGGCCGCCAAGCCGGGGCAATTCGTCATTGTGCGCGCGGACGAGGAGGGCGAGCGCGTTCCCCTGACCATCTCCGGCTACGACCCGGAGCGTGGCACCGTAACGATCGTTACACAAGGCATAGGTCTGTCGACCAAAAAGATAAACGCTATCGAAGAGGGTGGCAGCCTGGCCAATATGGCCGGGCCTCTGGGCCATCCATCGGAATTCCTGAACGTTCCGCTCGATGAGCTCCGCACCCGTAAAATGCTCTTCGTGGCGGGAGGGCTCGGCATCGCGCCGGTCTACCCGCAGGTCAAATGGCTGCACGAGCGCGGCATCGCGGCTGACGTGGTCATCGGGGCCAAGACCAAGGAGCTGCTGATCATGCGCGAGGAAATGCGCGCGGTGGCTGGTAATCTCTACGTGGCCACCGACGACGGCAGCGAGGGTTTCAAAGGGCTCGTTACAGACCTGATCCGCGACCTCGTAGAGAGGCAAGGCAAGCATTATGACCAGGTTGTCACCATCGGCCCGATGATAATGATGAAATTCGTCGCCCGGACGACCAAAGAGCTGGGCATTCCCACCATAGCGAGCCTCAACACCCTGATGGTCGACGGCACGGGGATGTGCGGGGCGTGCCGCGTGACGGTGGGCGGCAAAACGCGCTTCGCGTGCGTCGAGGGGCCCGAATTCGACGCGCACCAGGTCGACTTCGACGAGGCTATGCGCCGCCAAACGATGTACCGCGACGAGGAGCAGGCCGCCCTCTTCTTCAAAAAAGACGAGGAGCAGGGGGGCCACGCCTGCAAAATAGGACTAAACGGCTGAGCAACAATAGCAAATACAATGGCGAACAAAATACCGAGAGTGGAGGCCCGCGAGCAGGAGCCCGGAGCGAGGGCGAAGAACTTCGAGGAGGTCTCCTACGGCTTCGACGAGGGGGAGGCGCTGCTCGAGGCCTCGCGCTGCCTCGACTGCAAGAACCCGCGCTGCGTGCCCGCCTGCCCCGTGTCGATCGACATTCCCGGTTTCATAACGAAAATGCTCGAGCGCGACTACCAAGCGGCCTCGGACACGATAGCGCGCGACAGCTCGCTGCCCTCGGTGTGCGGCCGTGTCTGCCCGCAGGAGATCCAGTGCGAGGGATCGTGCATCCTCGGGGTGAAGGGGCAACCGGTGAATATCGGCAAGCTCGAACGCTTCGTGGGCGACTGGAACATCGCCCATGGCGACAAGACGGCCCCGAAGATCGCCCCCAACGGCCACAAGGTGGCCATCATAGGGAGCGGGCCGGCGGGACTGGCCGCCGCGAGCGACCTCGCGCGCATGGGCTATGACGTAACGATCTTCGAGGCGCTGCACAAGCCGGGCGGGGTGCTGCAATATGGCATCCCCGAGTTCCGTCTGCCCAAGGAGCAGGTGGTCGCCAATGAGATAGCCGGCCTCGAGCGGCTCGGAGTGAAGATCGAGACCGACACCATCGTGGGGCGCACCGTAACCGTCGACTCGCTGATGGACGATGAGGGCTTCGAGGCGGTCTTTATCGCTTCGGGAGCGGGGCTGCCCAAGTTCATGGGCATCGCGGGCGAGAACCTGAACGGCGTCGTGTCGGCCAACGAGTTTCTCACCCGCGCCAACCTGATGCACGCCTACGACAAGCGCTACGACACCCCTATCCAAGTGGGTGCCAAGGTGGTGGTGGTTGGCGGCGGCAATGTGGCCATCGACGCGGTGCGCACCGCCCGTCGGCTCGGCGCCGAGAGCATCATCGTCTACCGCCGCTCGGAGGCGGAGCTTCCGGCGCGAGTCGAAGAGATCCAACACGCTCGCGAGGAAGGAGTTGAGTTCCACCTGCTGACCAACCCGGTCGAGATATTGGGCGACGAGCGGGGGTGGGTGCGCGCCATCCGCTGCGTGCGCATGACACTGGGCGAGCCCGATGCTTCGGGACGGCGCGCACCTATCGAGGTGGCGAGGTCAGAGTTCGAGATCGAGTGCCAAACGGTGGTCATGGCGCTCGGCACCTCGCCGGGCAGGCTGATAGCCGACACGACCGAAGGTCTTGATACACAGCGATGGGGCGGTATAGTGGCCGATGAGAGCGGGGCAACCTCGCGACCCGGCGTCTTCGCCGGCGGCGACGCCGTGACGGGCGCGGCCACGGTGATCCTCGCCATGGGTGCCGGCCGCGCCGCCGCAAAAGCGATCGACAAATATATTAATTCTAAAACATAAAGCTATGATTATCAACGAAACACAATCGCGCAGGGAGTATATTCTGCAAGTGGCGGCGGCAATGATGGCCGCGGCGCGTACCGCCCCAAAGGCCAAGGGCGTCGACAACCTCGAGATCGTGGTCGTCGAGGGTAAAGACATCAACAAGCTGTCCGAGCGGATGCACAAGTCTGCCGATGAGCTGAACCGGATGTTCTTCCACCGCGACGCCGAGAATGTAGCCGCCTCGGATGCAGTGGTGCTGATCGGCACGCGCAACGCCTCGCTGGGGATGGATTGCGGCATGTGCGGCTATCCCTCCTGCGCCGAGAAGGAGACGAACGAAAAGTGCCCGTGCGCCTTCAACATGCACGATCTGGGCATCGCCGTGGGCTCGGCATGCGCCTTGGCCGCCGACCATCGCGTCGACTCGCGGGTGATGTACTCGGTGGGCCTCGTGGCGCAGCGCATGGGCCTCATCGAAGGGTGCCACGCCGTCTTCGCCATCCCCTTGAGTTGCACAGGTAAAAGCCCATTCTTCGACCGCGTCTCGACCCGCCCGGCAGACGTGCCAGCGGCAAAATAGGGCGGCGAAATAAAGTAGTTACGAATGATGGAGCTGCGCAAGTTCGACATCGGCGACAAGGCCCAGAAAGAGTTTTTCGAGCAGGTCTACAACGCCTCGTTCCCCGCGCGGGAGCGGCGGCCGTTGCAGTACCTCTACCCCAACCACACCGGCAACAAACCCTTCACGCTCTATCTGATATGGGAGGATGGGCGGCCTGTTGGATTGATGGGCGTGTGGCACCTGTCCGGGTTCGATTACGGCGAATATTTCGCGGTCGATCCCGCCCTGCGCGGCCGCGGCATCGGGCAGCGCGCCTTGGCGATGTGGCTCGCGCAGTTGGCACAACCGGTGCTGATCGAGGTCGAACCGCCTACAGACCTCGCGGGACATCCCGACGTGACGGCACAGCGGCGCATCGATTTCTACTCCCGTAACGGCTTCCGTCTGTGGAACATAGACTACATCCAGCCCACCTACCACTATAACGGCGCGCTGGTGCCCATGCGACTGATGACCTTCGGAGAGATCGACCTCGCCGCACAATGGGAGAGGCTCCGCGTGGACTTTTTCCACGAGGTCTACGGCGTGCGCGAGGAGCAGATCCCCGCGGCGACCGGCCGGCTACAAAACGTTGCGAACGCGCGCGAAAACACCTCCGGCACGGGCACTGCCCGGACGCGAAAACCCAACAGCCCAACACAATAGCGTATGTCCAAGAGCCTCACAGGCATAGCCATCATCCTCTTCTTTCTTGCCCTCGGCGACGCGGCGAGCTACTATCTGCTGCCCGTCATCCCCGGAAGCGTGATCGGCATGGGGCTGCTCTTTTTGGCGTTGCAGTTGAAGCTCGTAAGCGAAGAGCCTCTCGAGAAAGTGGTGGGCTTCATTATGAAGAACATGTCGCTGCTCTTTCTCGCCCCCGCGGTGGGCATCATGGAGGCGATGTCGCTGCTGGGGCACAACCTGCTCTCCATCGTCTGCGTGGTGGTGCTCAGCACGGTGCTGACGATGGTGGCCGTGGGATGGACGAAGCAGGCGATGGGAAGACGCATGAGCGGCAAACGCAAAAAACACGACAGCGATGGGGATGGTGATCAGAAGTGAGGTCTTCATCCTCTGCCTGAACGTGGCGGCCTACGTGGTGGGCGGTTGGGTGGTGCGCAAACTCAAATTGCGGCTGCTGAGCGCATTGGTCGTTGCCATTCTGATAGTCATCGGGGTGCTGCTCCTCACGGGCATCGACTACGCCACCTACGAACAGGGCAGCCGCATCCTCAACTTCATGCTCGGACCGGCGGTGGTGGCCATCGGCTACGTCCTGCACCGGGAGGTCAAAAAAATCAGGGCCAACCTCTTGCCGATAAGCATAGCAATAGTTGTCGGGGCCTTGGTCAACCTCGTTACGATAAATCTCGTCCTGTCGGCTTTCGGCGCCGACCTCAACATAATCTACTCGCTGCAGCCCAAGAGCGTTACCATGCCCATCGCCATCAGTCTCTCGGAGATCGCCCGCGGCACGGTGCCCATAACGGTCATCGCGGTGGTGGCCACAGGAGTGTTCGGCAGCATCATCGGCCCGTGGCTATTGAAAATAACGAGGATCAACGATCCTGTGGCCAAGGGGTTGGCGATGGGCTCGGCCGCTCACGCCGTGGGCACGGCGAGGGCGATGGAGATGGGCATGACCGAGGGTGCATTCGGCGGTCTGGCCATCGGCCTGATGGGTGTCGCAACGGCCATAATACTCCCCTTATTTCGCAACTTACTTCTAATATTTTAATATGACAAAAAACATGAAAATGAAAAAGATCGCGTTGGCCTTAGGCCTGTCGCTCCTGTGCCTTGGCATGAGGGCGCAAACCACCCTGCAAATCCAGGGCCTCCCGTTCGAGAAAGATTCTCCGATGGGCATTCTGATCGACTCCATGCGGCACCGGGCAGCCGCGGACCTGGCCGCCTCCGTTGCGATCGACGGCACATCCGGCGTAAACTCCGACGCGAAAAAGGCGGCGATGGCCGCCTCGCTCTACAGGATGCAGCAAGAGCGCAACTACGACCGGCTGACGATCTACCTCAGGCGCGGCCCGCAAAGGGTTACGACGATAGATCCGGCAAACATGCAGTTTCTCTTCTCCCCCACCCGCTCCAAGAGCGACAACAGGACTTTCGAATTCCTCCTGCCGGCCACCACGCCCGTAGCCAAAGGCGGAGAACTGCCCTATCGGGAGGCCACCTCCTTCCTCTATGAATTCGCATTGACGAACCAGAAAGGGGTGAGCGACTACGACAAGGTCATCTCCTACAAATTCAAGGCGGACGAAAAAGGCATCTCGGTGATCTCAAAGAGCATAGACCGCCTCCCGACGACGAGCACAAGTACGAAGTAGGCCGGACGTTCCAACCAACAAAAAAGGACCCGCACGGGTCCTTTTTTGTTGGTTGACAAAGACAAACCTACCGGTCTGCCATGTCGGGGATCGGCCTCTTGTACTCCCCCGCCGCCAGCTTGGAGCGGATAGCCTTGAAAGCGTCCATGGTGAACTCCACATCCTCGAGCGTGTGCGCCGCGGTGGGGATTATGCGCAGGATGATCTCGCCCTTGGGAATGACGGGGTAGACCACCACCGAGCAGAAGAGGTTGTGGTTTTCGCGCAGGTCGTAGATCAGATTGGTGGCCTCCTCCAGCCCGCCGTGCATCAGCACCGGCGTTACCGGCGAGGTAGTTGCGCCTATGTCGAAACCGTTATCACGAAAACCTTTTTGCAGCGCGCGCGTTACCTCCCACAGCTTGGCCTGGAACTCGGGGTGATTGCGGATCAGGTCGAGGCGCTTGAGCGCACCCATCACCATCGGCATGGGCAGCGACTTGGCGTAGGTCTGCGAGCGCATGTTGTAGCGCAGGTAGTCGACTATATCCTTGTGCGAGGCAACGAAAGCGCCGAAACCGGCCATCGACTTGGCGAAAGTGTTGAACAGGACATCCACCCCGTCGATCACCCCGAAATGGTGCGCCGTGCCCCTGCCGCCGGGGCCCATCGTGCCGAAGCCGTGGGCGTCGTCCACCAGAAGGCGGAAGTTATATTCTTTTTTGAGCGGGACTATCTTGTCGAGCATCCCCAGGTCGCCCTTCATGCCGAACACCCCCTCGGTGATCACCAGAATGCCGCCTTTGGTCTCCTCCACCACCTTCATGGCGTGCTCCATCTGCTTGCGGAAGCTGTCGATGTCGTTGTGGGCAAAGACGAAACGCTTGCCGGTGTGCAGGCGCAGGCCGTCGATGATGCAGGCGTGGGCCTCGGCGTCGTAGACCACCGCGTCATTGCGCGAAAGGAGCGTGTCGATGATCGACACCATCCCCTGATAACCGTAGTTGAGCACGAAAGCCTCCTCCTTGTCGACGAAGGCCGCCAGCTCCCGCTCCAGCTGCTCGTGCCAGACGGTCTGTCCGCTCATCATGCGCGCGCCCATCGGCGCTGCCAAGCCATATTTGGCGGCAGCTTCGGCGTCGGCCTTACGCACCTCGGGGTGGTTGGCCAGGCCGAGGTAGTTGTTCAGGCTCCAGTTGAGCATCATCTTGCCGCGAAACTCCATGCGGGGGCCTATCTCGCCGACCAGTTTCGGAAAAGAGTAGTAGCCGTGGCTCAGGCGCTGGTACTGGCCTATGGGGCCGCCCGAGTTTTTTCGGATGCGTTCAAAAATATCCATGGTTATAATGTTTTTAGATGTTTTCTTCGCGTTTTACAAGCTACAAAAATACGTTTTTTTGGTCAATTCGCGGGTGGGGCGAACAATATTTTTTCAAAAACGGAAATTTTCGTACATTTGCAGCCTATTGTGTGGCCCCGGTAATGAAAAAAATCTTTTTTGTAATATTTTGCGCGACGGCGATGGTCGTGGCCGTAACGTCGTGCAACAGCTACAGCCACCTGCTCAGCAGCAAAGACCACGAGGCGCAGTACCGCATGGCGCTCAAGCTTGTCAACGCCGGAAAATACCAACGGGCATTGCCCCTGTTCGAGGAGGCCAATCCCTATTTCATCGGCACCGTCCGCGAGGATTCGGCTGCGTTCTATCAGGCGCTGGCCAACTACAAATTGGGTGATTTCGAGACCAGTGGCGAGCTGTTCGACGATTTCCGGCGCCGTTTCGCGCGCAGTCCTTTCATTCAGGAGGCCGAGTATATGTACGCCATGGGGTTATACCACTCCGCCCTGCCGGCCTACCGTGACCAGACCAACACCAACAAAGCCATTACGGCCATAAACGATTACCTGTCCCGCTACCCGGGAAGCGTCAAGACCGACAAGCTCAACGACTGCCTCAAAGATCTGACGCAGAGACTGTACGACAAGGCTTTCATAAACGCCTATACCTACTACAAGATCGGCCGCTACAAATCGGCGGTGGTGGCCATGAAGAACGCGGCGGCCAAATATCCCGACTCCCCCCACCGCGAGGAGTTGCTGTTTTTGACGGCCAAATCGAGTTATATGCTGGCCCGCAGGTCGATAGAGCGGCTTCAGCGGGAACGCTACCTCAATGCGATGGACGACTACTACTCGTTCGTGTCGGAATTTCCCGACAGCCGCTTCCGCAAGGAGCTCGACCAGATGCAGGAGCGCAGCAAAAAGTTCGTCGCCACCCATCCCTACGTAGCCCCCAAGGAAGGCGATATAAAAAACCAACAGGAAGAACAACCCCCACCAGTGCCTAATTAATCCCACAATGGATAGCAAAAAAATCATTCCGGGCAGCACCATCACCCGCAAAGTAACCGATTTGGACGCCCCCACGGGCAACATCTACGAGTCGATCGTGGTCATCGGCAGGCGCGCCAACCAGATCGCCGCCGAGACCAAACAGGAGCTCAGCCGCAAGCTGGCCGAGTTCTCGTCGACCACCGACTCGCTCGAGGAGACCTTCGAGAACCGCGAGCAGATCGAGATCTCGCGTTTCTACGAGCGCCTTCCCAAGCCCACCATCGTGGCCACAGAGGAGTTCCTCGACGGCAAGATCTATTTCCGCGACACCGCCACCGAATCCGAGGCGAAGATCGTGTAGCCGTTGCGGCTATGTCTCTCGAGGGAAAAAATATCCTTTTGGGCATCACCGGCAGCATCGCGGCCTACAAAGCGGCGCTCTTGGCGCGCCTTTTGGTGCGCGAGGGTGCGGCGGTGCGCGTGGTGATGACTCCCTTGGCCAGGGAGTTCATCACCCCGCTGACCATGGCCACCCTCACCAAGAATCCCATACTCGTCGACTTTTTCGATCCCGAAAACGGCGCGTGGAACAGCCACGTGAGCCTCGGCGAGTGGGCCGACTGCTACCTCATAGCTCCCGCCACGGCCAACACGCTGGCTAAGATGGCGCACGGGGTGGCCGACAACCTGTTGCTGACCACATATTTATCTGCGCGTTGCCCCGTAGTGGTGGCCCCGGCGATGGACATGGACATGTTCGCCCACCCCGCCACGCAGGAGAACCTCGCCACGCTGCGCCGCCGCGGCGTGCTGGTCATCGAGCCAGGCGAGGGCGAGTTGGCGAGCGGCCTGAGCGGCAAGGGGCGCATGGCCGAGGCCGAAGAGATCGTGGCCTTTCTCAAAACACATCAGGTCGCGGCGTTCAGGCCCGAGGCGGCCACGAGGGCCACAACAGATTCAAGGGCCGCGGCCCCGCACGGCCATGGACGCTGAAAGCAAGCGGGGAGGTATCGGCGGCCCTGACAAAAACAGCCCCCTCAAAGATAAAAATATGATCGTTACGGCCGGGGCGACCCGCGAGGCGATCGACCCTGTGCGCTACATTTCCAACCATTCATCCGGCAAGATGGGCTACGCCATAGCGCGGGCATTGGCCGCCCGCGGGGCGCGCGTAACACTGATCTCGGGCCCAACGGCCCTCGACGCCCCCACGGGCGTCGAGCGCGTGGATGTGGTCTCGGCCTCCGACATGCACCGCGAGACGGTGGCGCGCTGGGCCGTCGCCGATGCCGCCGTGATGGCAGCAGCCGTGGCCGACTACACCCCGGTAGAGGTCGCCGCGACCAAGCTCAAAAAAATGGCGCCGGCCGGCTCGGAGAGCGCGTTTCCCGGCTCGGCCCACGGTTCGGATGAGATGATCCTCAGGCTCAAGCGCACTCCCGACATCGCTGCCGAGCTGGGGAGCACAAAAGGCGGTCGCCTGCTGGTGGGTTTCGCCCTCGAGACCGACAATGAGCAGGCCAACGCCGAGGACAAGCTGCGCCGCAAGGGTTTCGATTTCATAGTGTTGAACTCGATGCGCGATGCCGGGGCCGGCTTCGGGGTCGACACCAACAAGGTTACGATATTCGGCGCCGACGGCACCGCCTCCCCCTACCCTCTCATGTCGAAGGACGAGGTGGCGGAGGCGATCGTCGATCGCATGGAAAAATACCTCAAATAGAAGATGATACGCCGCCTGACAGTCGAGAATTACGCCCTGATCGACCGCCTCGACCTCGAGCCCGGCCCGGCGTTGAACATCATCACGGGCGAGACGGGTGCGGGCAAGTCGATCCTGCTCGGCGCGCTGTCGCTCTTGCTGGGCGGCAGAGCCGACGCCGCGGTGATCTCCGATCCGGCGCGCAACTGCGTGGTGGAGGGGACTTTTTCGCTTGAAGGTTACGGGCTTGAGGAGCTATTCGCAGAGAACGACCTCGATTACGAACCCGAGAGCGTCATCCGCCGTGTGGTAACGCCGCAGGGCAAGAGCCGCGCCTATATCAACGATCTGCCGGTGCAGCCCGCGGTGCTTAAAGACATAGTACTCAGACTTGTAGACATCCATTCGCAACACCAGAGCCTCGCCATTACGGACGAGGGTTTCCGCACCGAGGCGGTCGACAGCGTTGCAGGGCACGGCGCGCTGCTTGCGGACTACCGGCAAGCCTACACCGAACTAACAGCGTGCGAAAAAGAGTTGGCGAGACTCCATGCCAATACCGCGACGGCCAAACGCGACGAGGAATATCTGCGTTTCCAGCTCGAGCAGCTCACCGCCGCCGCGCTGCGCGAGGGCGAGAGCGCCGCGCTCGAGGCCGAGCAGGGCGAACTGGCCCACGCCGGCAACATTCGCGAAGCGCTGGAAGCGGCGCTTGCGGCTCTGGATGGTGCGCCGGACGGGAGTTCGAGTGGCGGAGGCGGCGGGCCCGAGGGGGCGTTGCAGCAGTTACGTGCCGTGGAGCAGAACCTCGGACGCATCGCGACTGTCTACCCAAAGGCGAAAGAATTTTCGGAGAGGGTGCACAGCGCGCTGGTCGAGCTAAAAGACCTCTACGGCGAGCTGGCCCCGGAGTGGGAGCGCATCGACTCCGACCCTGCGCGGCTCGAAACTATAAATACCCGTTTATCAACGATATACGCTCTGCAACAAAAGCACCATGTCGGCTCGGAGCAGGAGCTGATCGCCCTGTGCGACGAATTTTCACGAAAGCTCTCGCTCATAACCGATTACGATGCCATGGTCGAACAAACCGCCGCCGAAGCGCAGGCGCTGCGCGACAAGGCCACGGCGTTGGCCATCCGCCTCGGCGAGGGGCGGCACAAGGCCGCCACGCAGCTCGAGCGTTCGGTGGTGGCGACGCTCAAACGTCTGGAAATGAACGATGCCACGCTGCGCGTGGAGATCGAGGACGCTGGCCGACTGGGCCCCCGCGGCGCCGACCGCGTGGAATTCGCCTTCTCGGCCAACAAGAATGTGGCGCCGCAACCTGTGGCCAAGATCGCTTCGGGCGGGGAAATATCGCGCCTGATGCTCGCCATCAAGGCGCTGGTCGCCAAGACCCTGCAACTGCCGACCATCATCTTCGACGAGATCGACGCCGGAGTGTCGGGAGCCGTGGCCGATGCGATGGGCGAGATCATCGCCGAGCTCTCGCGCTCGATGCAGGTGGTCAACATCACCCACCTGCCGCAGGTAGCCTCCAAAGGACAGACGCACATGCTTGTCTATAAGGATAATAGCGGCCAGCGCTCACGCACCCTGATCCGTACCCTCTCGCCCGAGGAGCGCGTGGAGGAGATCGCCCGCATGCTCAGCGGCAGTGTCGTCACCGCCGCCGCCATCGCCCAAGCCCGCCTCTTGCTCGGGAAGTGATGCCGCCACTTTCTTTGCTGGGTATTGTAGAAACCCCCGGCCGTTTGGGGGCTAAATACACCGCAAAAGCGCCGCCCACCGCCCACCGAAGGGTATTTCTACGAAAAAACTTGCTTTTTGCCGTCGTAGTTACTAATTTTGCAGGTCGCCGGAATCCCGCCGGTCTGACTAATTTCGCACAAATAATTTTTCGTGTGAAATTAAGCAAGGACGATAATGAGCGATAGAATTTTTGTGTTCGACACCACGTTGCGTGACGGGGAACAGGTACCCGGCAGCCAGCTCAACACCACCGAGAAGATCGAAGTGGCGCTGATGCTCGAGGCGCTCGGCGTGGATATCCTCGAGGCGGGCTTTCCCATCTCGAGCCCCGGCGACTTCGCCTCGGTGCAGGCCATCTCGAAGGCGGTAACCAAGCCCACCATCTGCGCCCTGTCGCGCGCCGTGAAAAAAGACATAGATGTGGCGGCCGACGCCCTCTCGCTGGCCAAAAAGTCGCGCATCCATACGGGCATAGGTGTCTCAACTTACCATATATACGATAAACTCAAGTCGAACCCCGAGGAGATCATCGTCCGCGCGGCCGACGCAGTGAAATACGCCCGCACCTACGTCGAGGACGTGGAGTTCTACGCCGAGGACGCCGGGCGCGCCGACAACGAATATCTGGCGCGCGTGGTGGAGGCGGTGATCCGCGCCGGCGCTACGGTGGTCAACATCCCCGACACGACAGGCTACTGCCTGCCCGAGGAGTATGGCCAAAAGATCAAGTACCTCATGGAGAACGTGCCCAACATCGACAAGGCTATCCTCTCCACCCACTGCCACAACGACCTGGGCATGGCCACGGCCAACACCATGGAGGGGGTGATCAACGGCGCGCGGCAGGTGGAAGTTACCATCAACGGCATCGGCGAGCGGGCGGGCAACACCGCGCTCGAGGAGGTGGTCATGGCCCTGCGCTGCCACAAGCACCTGGGGGTGGACACCGGCATCGACGCGAAGCTCATCACCAAGGCGAGCCACCTCGTGTCGAGCCTGATGAACATGCCCGTGCAGCCCAACAAGGCCATCGTGGGGCGCAACGCCTTCGCCCACTCGAGCGGCATCCATCAGGACGGGGTGCTCAAGAACCGCGAGAACTACGAGATCATCGACCCGAAGGACGTGGGGGTGGACGATTCGATCATCGCCCTGACAGCCCGTAGCGGCCGCGCGGCGCTCAACCACCGCCTCGAATTGCTGGGTTACCGTTTGGAGCAGGCCGAGTTGGATATGGTCTACGAAAAATTCCTCAAGCTGGCCGACTCGAAGAAAGACATTCGCGACGACGACCTGCTGTGGCTGGTGGGCGACATTCAGGCGATGAAGAACACCGCTCTGAAGCTCAAATACTTGCAGGTACTCAGCGGCACGCTGGTGCCGATGGCCACGGTGTCGCTGCGCTTCGGCGACCACGACCGCACCGCCTCGGCGACCGGCAACGGCCCGGTGGACGCCGCGGTGAACGCCATAAAGAGCCTCGTAAACGAGAAAGTGCTCATGCAGGAGTTCCTCATACAGGCCATGAACAAGGGCAGCAACGACGTGGGCCGCGTGCATATCAACGTGAGGCACAAGGATTCGGTGGCGCACGGATTCGCTGCCAACACCGATGTGGTCAGGGCAGCCATAGAGGCTTTCGTGGACGCGCTACACAAACTTAACGTAACGGAAAAGGTGGCATCGACCACCGCGTAAAACATAAGGAAAGGAACACGAAAAATGGGAAAAACACTTTTTGACAAGGTCTGGGACGCGCACGTAGTGCGCGAACTGGAAGGCGGGCGCACGGTGCTCTACATCGACCGCCACTACATCCACGAAGTAACTTCGCCGGTGGCGTTCCTCGGCCTGCGGGGTCGCGGCCTGAAGGTGGCGCGCCCCGCGCAAACCACCGCCACGGCCGACCACAACGTGCCTACCGTGAACCAGCACCTGCCTATCGCCGACGCACAGTCGTGCGAACAGCTCGAGGCTTTTTCGGCCAACTGCAAGGCCAACAACATCGAATGTTTCGCCCTGGGACATCCCAAGCAGGGCGTGGTGCATATCATAGGCCCCGAGCTGGGCTTCACTCAGCCGGGTATGACCATCGTTTGCGGCGACAGCCACACCTCCACGCACGGCGCTTTTGGTGCGGTGGCCTTCGGCGTGGGCACCTCGGAGGTGGAGATGGTCTTCGCCTCGCAGTGCATCCTGCAACCCAAACCCAAGAAGATGCGCATCACGGTGGATGGCAAACTGGAACCGGGCGTAACGTCCAAAGACGTGATACTCTACATTATATCTAAAATCTCGGCTTCGGGCGGCACGGGCCACTTCATCGAGTTTGCCGGCGAGGCGATCCGCGCGATGACCATGGACGAGCGCATGACCGTGTGCAACATGGCTATCGAGTGCGGCGCGCGCGGCGGCATGATCGCCCCCGACCAGACCACGTTCGACTACGTCAAGGGCCGCGAAAACGCCCCCAAAGGCGCCGCCTTCGACAAGGCCGTGGCCGAGTGGAAAAAACTTTTCACCGACACCGACGCCAAGTTCGACAAGGAGTACAGCTTCAAAGCCGCCGACATCGAGCCGATGATCACCTACGGCACCAATCCCGGCATGGGCGTCGCCGTTACGGGCACAGTCCCCACCGGCGAAGGGCTCAAAGGCAGCGACCGCGTCTCGTTCGACAAAGCCTTGGCCTACATGGGCTTCAAGGGCGGCGAGAAGATGATCGGCAAGAAGGTGGACTACGTCTTCGTGGGCAGTTGCACCAACGGGCGCATCGAGGATTTCCGCCTGTTCGCATCGCTGGTCAAGGGCCACAAGAAGGCCCAAGGCGTGGTGGTTTGGCTCGTGCCCGGTTCCCATGAGGTCGAGGCGCTGTGCCGGGCCGAAGGCATCGACAAGGTGTTGGCCGCGGCGGGCTTCGAGCTGCGCCAGCCGGGCTGCTCGGCGTGCCTTGCCATGAACGCCGACAAGATTCCCGCCGGAAAGTACAGCGTGTCGACCTCGAACCGCAACTTCGAAGGCCGTCAGGGCCCCGGGGCGCGCACGATGCTGGCGGGAGTTCCTGTGGCCGCCGCCGCCGCCGTAACGGGCCGCGTCGAAGACCCGCGAAAAGTTTTTAAGATGTGAGGCAGCAAAGATGAAGCCGCAAAAATCGAATAACGCCATGAAAAAAACAATCGCAATATTCGCTTCCATTGCTTTCATCGCCTTTATCGCGTTGACCGCAGGTTCGTGTTCGCAGTCGAAAAGCACACGTGTGGATATGTACGGCGTAGCGTTCGATTGCCCCGCCGGATGGAAGATCACCGACACTTCCGACATGAAAAAGGCCGCGTATATCACCATCGAAAAAGACGGGTTCGGCTCCAACGGATTGGTAACGGTCGTGCTCAGGGATCAGGTCCCGCAGTTGAGCGATTTTTTGGAGTTCAACCAAAATTCCTTGCGGGAGCAGGAAAACCTCGCCAATATCGAATTCGGCGATTCGAGGGAGGCCGTTTACGGGAAATACAAGGGGATAGCTTCTTCTTACAGTTCCAAAAACATGTCGCTGACCGACCAGGGGAACATTTACATCTTCGATGCTAAAGGGAAAACTATCTGCGTCATCGAGGAGGAGGCCGCGGAAGACCACGACAGGAACCAACGCGGGTTCAAGGATATAATGAACAGTTTTACAGTTAACTAACTTTTTATAATTACAGCCATGCCAATCCCGAAATTCAAAACTTTCCGCAGCGGCGCAGTGCCCGTGCGGATGGAGAACATAGACACAGACCAGATAATCCCGGCCCGTTTTCTGAAAGCCGTCGAGCGCAAAGGCTTCGGCGACAACCTGTTTCGCGACTGGCGCTACGACGCCGCGGGCAAACCCGTGGCCGGCTTCCCCCTGAACGACAAGCGTTACTCGGGGGAGATCCTCGTGGCCTCGAAAAACTTCGGCTGCGGCAGTTCGCGCGAACACGCCGCGTGGGCCCTCTACGACTACGGCTTCAAGGTGGTCGTCTCGAGCTTCTTCGCCGACATTTTTAAGAATAACGCCCTGAACACTGGCCTGTTGCCCGTGCAGGTGAGCGAAGAATTCCTCGGAAAGATATTTGCGGCGATCGACAAGGACCCGAAGGCGCAGTTCGAGGTGGACCTCACCGGCCAGACCATGACCATCCTCGCTACGGGAGAAAAGACCAAGTTCGACATCGACTCCTACAAAAAGGAGTGCCTTCTGAGCGGCTACGACGACGTGGATTACCTCGTCGCGCTGCGCCCGCAGATCGAGGCATTCGAAAAGGAAAACCCGGGGGCGGGCAAGTGATAGAGATCCTCGATACCACGCTGCGCGACGGCGAGCAGACCTCGGGCGTCTCTTTCGGGGCGACCGAAAAACTGAGCATCGCGCGCATGTTGCTCGACGAACTGCGCGTAGACCGCATCGAGGTGGCTTCGGCGCGTGTCTCGGCGGGCGAGCTCGAAGCGGTGCGCGCCATCACGGAGTGGGCCTCGCGCAAGGGCTACCTCGACCGCGTGGAGGTGCTGGGCTTCGTCGACGGCGGGGTGTCGCTGAATTGGATCAAAGAGGGCGGGGCGAAAGTCGTAAACCTGCTGACCAAAGGCTCCGAGAAACACTGCTGCGGGCAGCTGCACAAGAGCCCCGCGGAGCACGTGGCCGACATCCGCCACGACTTGGCCCTGGCCGTGAAGATGGATATCCGCGCCAACATCTACCTCGAAGACTGGTCGAACGGTATGGTCCACTCGCCGCAGTATGTTTTCGACATGATAGACGCGTTGCAGGACGAGGCGGTGGGCTACTTTATGATCCCCGACACGCTGGGCATCCTGAACCCTTTCAACACCGAGGAGTATTGCCGGATGATGACCTCGCGCTACCCGAAGCTCAAATTCGATTTCCACCCCCACAACGACTACGACCTCGCCGTGGCCAACGCCATGGCGGCCGTCAAAGCGGGGGTGCAGGGCATCCACACCACCATCAACGGCCTCGGCGAGAGGGCGGGCAACGCCCCCCTGTCGAGCGTGGTGGCGGTGCTGGCCGACCAGCTGGGGCAGAAGACCAACATCGTCGAGAGCAAGATCAACCGCGTGAGCCGCATCGTGGAGACCTACACCGGCATCCGCATCCCCTCCAACAAACCGGTCATCGGCGAGAACGTTTTTACGCAATGCGCCGGCATTCACGCCGATGGCGACAACAAGAATAACCTCTATTTCAACGACTTGCTGCCCGAGCGCTTCGGGCGCGTGAGGGAATATGCCCTCGGCAAGACCTCGGGCAAGGCCAACATCCGCAAGAACCTCGAGGCGCTGGGGATGGAGCTCGACGAGGTGTCGATGCGCAAGGTTACCGAGCGCATCATCGAGCTGGGCGACAAGAAGGAGCAGGTTACCACCGAAGATCTCCCATATATTAT
>Ga0123354_10003993_pt1 | contig 20674 bp, 20 predicted proteins | sample TergutLab28metaG_2_FD_97872 | JGI IMG/M metagenome (GOLD analysis project Ga0123354, IMG submission 97872) | Labiotermes labralis P4 segment gut microbial communities from Petit-Saut dam, French Guiana - Lab288 P4 | ecosystem: Host-associated > Arthropoda: Insects > Digestive system > Gut ...
AGCAATCGCGCGGGAGGCTTACCGGGACTTTGGCCGCGGCTCCGGCCACTCGGCGAAACTCAACCTTGGCGACACTTTCGCCTATGCCCTAGCCACCCACACCGGCGAACCCCTGCTGTACGTTGGTGACGACTTCAGCCGCACCGACGTACGGTCGGCCAGCTGACACTGCTTGAGTTCTTGGCCGAACGCCTGACGGACTACGACCTGATCGCCTTGGGCCCACTCGACGTACTGGCCGACCGGATGGTCGCGGCCCTACCTGACGCCGGAGCGGCCTGGGGGGCTGTCATCGGGCCGGTTTACACTTCGAAAGGGTTGCAGGACTGGCTCGGGGTCTCCCGCCAGGCCATCAGCCAACACGTCCTACACCATCGGATTCTCCGGTTGACAACCGCCGATGGCGTGTCGGTTTTCCCCTCGTTCCAGTTCGATGCCAGCGGCGACCGCTTGCCGTACCTCCACGAGGTTCTTGACGCCCTGTCCGAGGGCATCAACGATCCGTGGACCTGGGCGACCTGGCTCAACACGGCCGACGCCTCGGGCGAAACCCAGGCCGAGAGGCTGCGCCGGGGCGAGTGGGTGGCCGTTTGCGAACAGGCTCGTGACGACGCCGCCGCCTGGAGCCGGCCATGACTGAGGAGGGTCCGGAAAGGACACACTGCGTGGCCGATGACATCGAGACCGCAGTACGCAAGCGCTTACGCGAGACGATCATCACATCTGGCACCGTGACGGCTCATCTGGCGGATAGGTTCGCCGTCAGCCTGTTCGGTTCCGCCGGCGGCCGGGAACGGCCGCAGCCGACGATCGAGCGCGTCTTGTCCGGCCGCGACGCCTGTCACCTCAGCGGCGTACGCGTCTTGCCCCTGCCGCGGTTGTCAGAGCTCACAGTCATTACCGGTCGAGACTCGTAGGTAAGCAACAAAGAGCAAATCCTCTCAGCGTCACAGACGGCGTGAATATTGCTCTCGTATTATAGCGTAGAAATCGCAATCCTGCCACTCTGCTCATTAACGTCCAGTACCATGGCCAAACCAACTATTTCGTCGCCTAGTTGCACGCCCCAGCAGTATGTACGTTCGTTTTGGTAATCGCCGGTCAACCACTGGATAAACCCCGGGTGTAGTCCACGCTGTCGTGCGGTACCCAGTCTTCATACTTCGTCAATTCCGGGTCGCTCATCCAGGTATATATCATTTCCAAATCATCGGGGATGATCTTTCGTAGAAGCAATCGCCGTGGCTGCATGACTTGCGTCCCCTTATGCCCTATCAGGATTTTCCCCATAATACCAATTTACCAAGAGGCCCACTCAGGTGGGTTTCGCATATCTAGGCGCTCTTCTTGGGCGGACGGCCGCCACCCACGCCACGGCCAGGACGCGACGGAATCCACGCCTCGATCGTCTCACGGCGCCAACCCCGAGTCTTGCCAATCATCGCATCCGGGGCTGGCATCTTCTGGGGACCAAGGCCGCCAGTGGTGATCCCCATCAGCGCGGCAACCTCGGTGAACGACAGAAAACGCTCAGTCACTTTTGCTTCTTTTCATCGTCCCGATCCATGCGATCACGCCGGCCGAGAAAGCCATGACACCGGCGCATGCCGCCAGGAGCAACCGATTGGCGCTGTTCATGGACGCGAATGCGAACGTGGCGGCGCAGAAACAGAACACGGCAGCGGTTCTCGTACTGTTTTTCATGATTTGGTACCATGGAGGTAAACTGTTTCGAGGTATCAGTCTTACCTCGGGTTGGCCTTTGCCTGCTTGCGGTCCTTCCGCTTGTGGTGTTTGCCCCTCAGTTTCTCGACGGTCTAGATAGCGCCGACTACGGCTCCGATCGGACTAGCGATGGTCATTGGCAGGGCTTCGAGCTTCTCCAGGGTTACTCCTTCCTGATGTAACTATTCTACTTCAGCGATTAAGGCCCCCACGCGCGTGGGGATGACCGCTGGCATACCCTGGCATACCCTAACTGGTCGTCTGACTGGTTGTGGGCCTAGTAGTCCCTATATATCTGGCATTACTCTTCTTCCTTTTCCGTTGGAATACGTGAACCCCACCATCCCGCCGTGGGTAAGGCGAAAACCGCGGTATCCTAATCGCTAGAGGGAGCGGCACCCCCGGGCCATGAACACCGAGGCATGCGCTCCCTCTTCACCATGTGATGACACTCATCTGCTCGCGGTTACTAAACAGTCGGCGCGGACGGATTCTGGTCGGCGTCGAATACCCGGCCGTGTCAGAAGTGGCCCGGCCGGATCTGGCGGCCGACGATATGCGCGAACCGCTCGCCTACTTGTCAAAGTTGCCAGCCGATCAGTTCGACATTGAGGTGGTGCCCGAAATCCCGGAAGCGTACCTCGCCGAGCAAGGCGGTACGCCGAACCGCGACATGCTAGCATTGCTAGCAGCGAGGAGGTTCGATGGCTACGTTAACCATTCGAGGCGTTGACGACGCGACGCGGCGGCGTATCCAAGTACGAGCTGCTCGTCATGGGCGCTCAATGGAATCCGAAGTCCGGCAGACCTTGTCGCAGTTCTACGGGGAAGTACCCTTGGGCGATGCACTGTTAGCAGCGACGCAGCGGTTCAGACAGAGTACTGGAGGAATTGATCTCGCAGTACCCGAGCGCTCCATGCCTCGCGTTCCGGATCTGTCGGACGACCAACTGTGATCGTCCTCGACACCAACGTCATTTCCGAAACCTTGCGGCCGGCGCCGGCCGGACAAGTGCTGCGCTGGCTGACTGATCACGCTGCCGAGGTCACGATCACAGCCGTCACCGTGGGCGAGCTGAGCCTCGGGTTGGAGATACTACCGGATGGCCGCCGCAAAGCAGAGTTACGGCGTCTCCTGAGTGATATCTTTGACTCCTACCGGCACCTTGTCCTCGATTTCGGTACGCTGGCTGGCCAGCGGTACGGGGAAGTCATCGCCAGCCGGCGAGCCGCCAGCCATCCTCTGACGACCGAGGACGCGATGATCGCCGCCATCTGCCTGACTCACGGTACGGCGTTGGCCACCCGCAACACCAAGGACTTCGACGGCCTGGGGCTGACACTGATCAACCCGTGGGAGGTACCTCTCGACCAGTCGTAGCGACTCATAGTCTCGCCTCGATGCTGCCTGGGGCTGAAAGATGGCCGTGAGGTTGAGGTTCATTCGGCTAAACAGAAACGCGGTCAAGCAGATCACGCATGACCTGAGCCTTCGATGCCTTCCCCGCCTTCGCCAACTGTTCAAGCTTGCGACGTCGCGGACCGTCAAGCCGTACGGTGATTGGTACAGCCCACGTCATCTCCCACACTCAGCGGACGTCCAGCGTGAGTCGGGCCAGCGGTGCCTGGCAATTCACCAGCCTCTGCTCGCCTAAACCACTTATCAAGCATCGTCTGCGTTACAACAGTCCCATCGGACGCGATCACGTTATCCTTGGTAGATCGCCAACGGTGCTCGGTAGTACACAACCTCACGTACTGATGACACAGACGAAAGGTACGTCCTACCCGGCACCGGTTTTCCCGCCAGAAACCCTTGCGGACTAGCACAAACCTTCAGTTTCCGTCGCGACGGGCTGAGGATGTGTACTAGTCGGCACCGGAGGGAATGGTGAGACAAACAGGACCGTCCCCGATGTCTCATGCCGAGGAATCTGATCGTGACCTTCCCGCCCCCAGATAGCACGGGCCAGAGTGTCACCATCCGCGACCGAGTACACCGTCCCGTGGCCGACTACCGTTTCGCCCATCGCCTCCGCCCACCAGCCGGGCACCCAGTATCGACCCAGAGCGACCACCCAGATTACAGCCCCCAGACGGAGTAACCATCAGAACGCTTTTCAGCGCAGCATGTCCCACGCGTGCGTGGAAGGAACCTTAACATTCATTACTATACTATACTTGTATTACTGGAAAGGAGGTGAACGGCGACAAAGTTCCTGGAAGCCCTCGGCGAGATCGGATCATTCCTATCAGGAGTGGCCGCCTTAGCCTTGGTAGCCAAGGCCCTTCGGGACTCGAACCCGAAGAAGCCTCCGCCAAGGTAACGAGGCAAAGGAGTTCCGGCTAAGGACTATTTAGCCGGAGCCCCGGCTTCCAGAATACCGGACAGTCATCGGACATCATGATGGGACGAGTGTTGAAGTGGGTGGCGTTGGCGTTCGCATTCTCGGCTTGCGGGTTCGCTGCCAGCGCCGGGAGTGTGATGGGGGCGGTCAACGCCTTGCTGGCCGGGGCCTTCGGGTTCTTGGCCGTGGTGTACACGCGGCGCGAGTCGACGAAGGCCAAGGATGCCTGAAGTATTCCTCGGTGTGACGGAGGCCGCTGAGATGCTGGGCCTCACCACGGGGGGATTGGCGTCTCAGCGGCTCCCCGAGCCCGATGCGCTGGTCAGCAAGACTCGGGGGTGGAAGGCCGAAACGATCATCGAGTGGGCTGCGGCGCGTCCTGGCCGCGGCGTGGGTGGCGGCCGTCCGCCGAAGCGGGCCTAGGTATGCACAAGGCCACCTGGTTGGGTGGCCTTGTGGCGTTGCCGGTCAGTCCCACGCGCGCGTGGAGGGAACCTGTCCGCCTTGCCACCGAGGGCGATCAACTTGACGTGAGGCAAGGCGCGCCCTGCAGTCGCGCCAAACCCTGAGTGCGAAATCAAGCCTGCGGGACAAGCGGCCCGAGCACGGACACAGCGATCGTTCCCGGCGAAGACACCACAACCGGCGAGGTGTAAACCACTTGATACCTCATGCCTGGTTCGATGTAGATCTGCGCCGTTGCCGCGCCGCAATTCCGCCCCATGTACGGAAAAGACATCTGCAAATAGTGCCATCCGGGAACCAGCCCAATCTCCACCGGCGTCTTCAGCGGGATTTGGAAAACTCCGGAATTGTCGACGGCACAGTTCGCATCCGACTTGAGCATCCATTGCATGGGGAGCTTCTCGAAGTAGAACACAACGTTTCTCATGGGTGCCGCCTTCTGATCTCGTGATCAATCTCTTGATCGCAGTGTGAGCCCACCAGCGAAGCAGAGCCCCCCGCCCGCCGGTTGGACAAGTTTCAGTATAGGTCGATTCAGACCCTCGAATCCCCGGCCGCTTATCTTGACGTACTCGAACACATGTTCGATAATGAAGTGTTGTCTTGACGGGAGGGCTGATGGGGTTCCACAATCCAGCCGTACCGTGGTCGGCCATCGAGCAGACGCTGAACGGGCAAGCGGCCACCTTCGAGTTCCCGGCCTCGCGCCACCGCCAGCCGTACGCCCCGCCGACAGTCCAACCGCCGGCCACCGCCGTACCTTATGCCGAGTTGCACGCCCACTCGTCCTTCTCCTTCCTCGACGGCGCCTCCAGCCCCGCCGCACTGGCCGAGGAAGCCGAGCGGCTCGGCCTGCGCGCGCTGGGGTTGACCGATCACGACGGTTTGTACGGCATCGTCCGTTTCGCCGAGGCCGCCGAGGCCATGCACCTGAAGACGGTCTTCGGCGCCGAACTGTCACTGGACCTGCCCGAACCGCAGAACGGGGCGCCCGATCCGGCCGGCGAACACTTGCTCGTACTCGCCCGCGGCGAGGACGGCTATCACCGGCTGGCCGCTGCGATCACCCACGCCCACCTGACCGGAGCCGAAAAAGGGCGGCCCGTCTACGATCTGGACGACCTGGCCAACCGGGCGGACGGGCAGTGGGTGATCCTGACCGGTTGCCGGAAGTCGGCGGTCCGGCGGGCACTGGCCACCGGCGGTGCGCCAGCCGCCGGACGGGCGATCGACCGGCTGCGTGAGCGCTTCGGCCGGGTCTACGTCGAATTGACCGATCACGGCCAGCCCCTCGATTCAGTGGACAACGACACCCTGGCCGGCCTCGCCGCCGACCGGGGATTACCGGTACTCGCCACCGGCAACGTCCACTACGCGGCTCCGTCTGATCACCGGTTGGCCCAAGCCGTGGCGGCGATCCGGGCGAACCGCTCGCTGGACGACCTCGACGGCTGGCTACCAGCCGCCGGTACGGCCTTCTTGCGCTCGGGCGCCGAACAGGCCACCCGGTTCGCCCGCTACCCGGGTGCCGTGGCCCGCAGCGTCGAATTGGCCGACGAACTCGCCTTTCCTCTCAAACGAGTCCGGCCGCCGTTGCCAAAGCTCGACGTTCCCGCTGGTCACACCCCGATGTCCTGGTTACGCCAGGTGGTCTGGGCGGCGGTGCCCGACCGCTACCCGGACCTGGATCAGGCCGGCCGGGAGCGCATCGAACGGGAACTGGCCGTCATCGAGGCCAAGGACTTCCCCGGTTACTTCCTGATCGTGGCCGGTATCGTGGCGGAGGCCCGGCGGCGCGGGATTCTGTGCCAGGGGCGTGGTTCGGCCGCCAACTCGGCGGTCTGCTACCTGCTGAACATCACGGCGGTCGATTCCATCGGCTATAACCTGCCTTTCGAGCGGTTCCTGTCGAGCTTGCGCGACGAGGAACCGGACATCGATGTCGACTTCGACTCCGACCGGCGCGAGGAAATCATCCAGTGGGTGTTCCAGACCTACGGCCGCGAGTGCGCCGCGCAGGTCTGCACGGTCATCCAGTACCGGCCGAAGAACGCCATCCGCGACATCGCCAAGGCTCTGGGGTACGGCACCGGCCAGCAAGACGCGTTTGCCCGGCAGGCTCACGACCGCTTCTCGTCCCAGGGGACGGCTGAATCCATCCCGCCAGCCGTGGCCGAACTGGCCGGGCGCCTGTTGCAGGCTCCGCGTCACCTCGGCATCCACTCCGGCGGCATGGTGTTGACGCGGTACCCGGTCGGCGAGGTGGTCCCGGTCGAGCACGCGCGGATGGCCAACCGTACCGTCATCCAGTGGGACAAGGACGACGCCGCCTGGATGGGGTTGGTGAAGTTCGACCTGCTCGGTCTGGGCATCCTCGCCGCCCTGCAGCATTGCTTCGACCTGATCGCCGCCGCCACCGGCGAAAGCTGGGAACTGGCGAGCCTGCCCAAAGAGGAACCGGCGGTGTACGACATGCTGTGCCGGGCCGATTCGATCGGGGTCTTCCAAGTCGAATCGCGTGCGCAGATGGGACTGTTGCCCCGGTTGCAGCCCCGCTGCTTCTACGACCTGGTCATCCAGATCGCCCTGATCCGGCCCGGGCCGATTCAGGGCGGCGCGGTCCACCCGTTCGTACGGCGGAAACTTGGCCGGGAACCGGTCACGTACGCCCACCCGAAGCTGGAACCGGTGCTGGCCCGGACCCTGGGCATCCCGGTTTTCCAGGAGCAACTGATGCAGATGGCCATGGCGGTGGGAGAATGCTCCGCCGAAGACGCCGATCTGCTGCGACGTGCCATGGGGTCGAAACGGGGTCAGGAACGCATCGAGACCCTCCGCGACCGGTTGTACGGCGGGATGGCCCGCAACGGTTTGACCGGTGAGGCCGCCGACCATATTTACGCCCAGATCAGGGCCTTCGCCGATTTCGGGTTCGCAGAGTCGCACTCGCTCAGTTTCTCGCTGCTCGTCTACGCCAGCGCCTGGCTCAAGCTGCACTATCCGGCGGGGTTCCTGGCCGGGTTGCTGCGAGCCCAACCGATGGGGTTCTATTCCCCGGCGACCTTGATCCAGGACGCCCGCCGTCACGGGGTGGCGGTACGGCGTCCCGACATCGCCCGCTCAGGCGTGGAAGCGACTCTGGAACCAGACGACCTGGCTGCCCCGCTGCCCCGGGCCACCGGCCTGGACGCCTGCCTGCTGCGCCGCCAACCGCCGATCGGCGCATTCGATCCCACCGCACCCGACGAGTCTTCGGCCCACCGCCGCGACGAACGGTTCGCCGTCCGGCTCGGCTTGGCCGCAGTCCGGGGAATCGGGCGGCCGTTGGCCGAGCGGATCGTCGCCGAGCGAGAGGCCCGGGGCCCGTACGCTTCCATGGAAGACCTGGCCAGGCGCGCCGGCGCGGATACCAGCCACTTGGCCGCCCTCGCCTCCGCCGACGCCTTCGCTCCCCTGCACCTGGGCCGCCGCCAAGCCCTCTGGCTGGCCGGTTCGGCCGCCCGCAACCAACCCGACACCCTGCCGGGTACGATTCCGGAACCGGGTACCGATGGCGCGGCTCAGCCGCCGTTGTTCGACGAGCCGAGCCCCTTCGAGATCCTGTCGTCCGATCTGTGGGCGACCGGGGTCTCCACATCCGATCACGTGATGGCCCACCTGCGTACCCGCCTGGCTGCCAACGGGGTCCTGACCGCCACAGCGCTGAAAACCGCCGAGCCCGGCCGCCGGGTCCAGGTGGCCGGCGTGGTCACCCACCGGCAGCATCCGAGTACGGCGTCGGGCATCACCTTCCTCAACCTGGAAGACGAAACCGGGCTGACCAACGTGGTGTGCTCCCAAGGCATGTGGCAACGCTACCGCCGGGTACTGCGCGAATCCCCCGGCCTGGTGATCCGGGGACGGCTCGAACGCTCCCCCGAGGGTGTGGTCAATATCCTGGCCGACTACGCCGAACCACTGGCCATCGGCGTACCGCACACGTCCCGCGATTTCCGTTGACATGACATGACGCCACCGGGCCGGCTGGCATTCTCATCCGCTCTCCGGGCGTATTCTGAATTGGAACATCAACGGCGCAGCGCCGCTGAGAGGAAAGGAAAGCCAGATGAGCAATGCTCTGGAAGTGAAAGCCCTCACCAGGATCTACGGTGACTTCCGCCTGGATTCGGTTTCCTTTGCCTTACCCGCCGGGGGCATCATGGGTTTCGTCGGGCAGAACGGAGCCGGCAAGACCACCACAATTCGCCTGATTCTCAACATGGCGCCCCGGCAATCCGGTGAAATCGATGTTTTCGGATTGGACAACATCCGCGACGAGTTGGCCATCAAACAAGAACTGGGCACGGTCTTCGACGAGATCTACTTCGTCGACTCGTGGCGGATCAAGAACGTCGAACAAGCGGTCCGCGGGTTCTATGCCCACTGGGACGCCAACCTCTTCTCCCAATTCCTCACCGAGTTCTCCCTCACCCCGAACCAAAAGGTGAAGGAACTGTCCCGCGGCATGAAGATGAAGCTGATGCTGGCGGTTGCGATGTCCCACGGCGCCAAGCTGCTGATCCTGGACGAGCCGACCTCGGGGCTCGACCCGGTCGCCCGCGACGAGTTGCTCGACATCCTGCGGACGTACGTCGCCGACGGCGAGAAGAGCGTGTTCTTTTCCACCCACATCACGACCGATTTGGAGCGCATCGCCGGGTACATCACGCTGATCGACCGGGGCCGGGTCTTCTACACCGGCGCTCAGGAGGGCTTGCTGGACCACTTCCGCATCGTCAAGGGTACCCGGGACTCGTTGACCGACCCCCTGCGCCGGGCCATCATCGGGCTGACCTCCACCGCCGACGGCTTCGCCGGGATGATCAAGGTTTCGGATCTGACAGATCTCGGCGCCCCCAGTACCTGGACCACCGAAGCACCCAGTATCGACGAAATCCTCATCCACATCAGCAAAGACGGAGGCCAGCATGACTAGGATCCTCAACGCGGCGAAACTCGACTACCTGACCGGGCGGTTCTACCTCGCTTTGTACCCCATCCTGTTCCTGGTCGGCTTGCTGATCGGCACCGTGGCCAAGATGCCGATCTTCACCATCGTCCTGGTGATCGTCCTGGCGGTGTTCATCGCCGGCGGGGTCTTCTCGGTCAACGAGCGCAACCACGGCGAGAAGATGTACGCCACGCTGCCCCTCGACCGCCGCGACATGGTGATCGGGCGGTACGTGTACGCCCTGGTGCTCGGCATCCTGGCGACCATCATCGCCAGCCTCCTGGGGTTCCTGGCCTCGTGGATTTCCGGGGCCGACATGGGGCAACTCGGTCCGGCCAGGGGCTCGCTGGCCACGACCCCGGCGATGGCCACCATGATTTTCTGGTTCGCGGTGGGGTTCGCCTTCCTGTACTTCTGCTTCGCCATCGCCGTCGCGTTCCCGATTTATTTCCGCTTTGGGTTCTCCCGGTCGTACATCTTCACCATGCTGCCGTTGTACCTGGTGGTCCTGGGGGCGCTCCTGGTCACCCGCAAGCTCAACCCGTCGCTGGACCTGAACAACACCATCCAGTTCTTCATCAACCACACCTATCTCCTCCCGATCATCGGTGTCGTCGCCGGCCTGATTCTCATGGCGATTTCGATCGTGATCTCGATCGGCATCTACAAGAACAAAGAGATCTAGAATTCTTGGCCGCCTCGTCTACCGCCATCTCGCCCCTCCCACAGACAGGAGTGTCCTCATGACCGATCAGCTCCGGGCGCTGTTGCCCCTGATCATCCCGCTCGGCATCATCGAACTGGGCCTGATGCTCGTCGCGGTGATCCACATCGCCACCCACCGTACGTACCGCTTCGGCAACATGGCGCTGTGGCTCGTCCTCGCCATCCTCATCAGTTGGGTCGGACCGATCCTGTACTTCGTCCTCGGGCGCGGTGAGAAGGCCGACGATTGATGGACGTCCTGCGGACCCAGCGCCTGACCAAGAGCTTCGGCCACACCACGGTGGTCGATCAGGTGAGTTTGTCCGTGCCGGCCGGATCGGTCTTCGGTTTCATCGGCGAAAATGGGGCCGGCAAGACCACCACCATGAAAATGGTGCTCGGTCTACTGAAACCGGACAGCGGCGAGGTTTTCGTCTGCGACGAGCCGGTACGGTTCGGCATGACCAAAACGAACCGGCACGTCGGGTATCTGCCCGATGTGCCGGAGTTCTATCCGTACATGCGGGCCCGGGAGTACCTCCGCCTGTGCGGCGAGATCAGCGGACTGACGTCCGCCGACATCCGGACCCGCAGCGGTGAGCTGCTGGAGCTGGTCGGCCTGGCCAAGGTCAACAAACGGATCGGCGGTTACTCGCGGGGCATGAAACAGCGGCTCGGGGTGGCCCAGGCGCTCATCAACCGGCCCCAGTTGCTCATCTGCGACGAGCCGACCTCGGCGCTGGATCCGGTGGGACGCAAGGAGGTCCTCGACACGCTGGGCCAGATCAGTTCGACCACGACGGTGATCTTCTCCACCCACGTCTTGTCCGACGTCGAACGGATCTGCGACCGCATCGCGTTGCTCCACCAGGGCAAGATCGTCCTCCAGGGCACGTTGGCGGAACTGAAGGCCCGCCACGCCTCGACCGGGTTGCTGGTCGAGTTCGCCAACGCCGACGACGCCGCGCGCTTCGCCGCCCTGGTACCGCCGGATCTGGTGAAAGAACGGTCCGGCACCGAATTGACCCTGCGTACGACCGATCCGGCCGCCGAACTCTCCGTCCTCAAGACCCTGGCCGACCACGACGTCGTACCGACGCGTTTCGAGCAACTGGAACCGACCATCGAAAGCTTGTTCCTGGAGGCCGTACGATGAGGGCTTTCGCCGCGTTTTACCGCAAAGAGGCGCTGGAAAGTTGGCGCACCTACCGGGCCGTCATCATGGTGGTCGTCTTCGTCGCCTTCGGCATCCTCAGTCCGCTGCTGGCCAAGTTGGTACCAACCCTGCTCAACGGCATGGACATGGGTGGCGGCGCCATCCTGCAGATGCCGGACGCCACCGCCTTCGACGCCTGGTCGCAGTTCTTCAAGAACATCTCGCAGATGGGCATGCTGGTGCTGATCATCGTGTGCTGCGGGATCACCGCCAATGAGTTCTCACGGGGTACCCTGGTCAATATCCTGACCAAGGGCCTGCCACGGCACACGGTCATCGCCGCCAAACTCGCCGTGGCCGCCGCGATCTGGACCATCAGCTACGCCGTGTCGCTGGGTGTGGCCTACGCCTACATCGTCTACTTCTGGGGGATCGAACCGCTCCCCCACGCCGATTTGGCCTTCGCCAGCCTGTGGGTCTTCGGCCTGGCGCTGATCGCCTTGCTCATGCTGGGCGGCCTTCTGAGCGGCAATCTGTACGGGAGCCTATTGCTGACCGCCGGGGTCATCATCGTGCTGAACCTGATCGGCATCGCGCCGGGCACCAAGCGGTACAACCCGATCTCGCTGGCGGGAGGTACGGTCAACCTGCTGAACGGATCCAGCTCGCCGGGCGACTACATCCCGGCCCTGCTCATCACCCTCGGCGCCTTCGTCGCGCTGATCGCCGGGTCCATCGTCGTCTTCAACCGGAAACCCCTGTGATCAGGCACGGGGCTCAGCCGATCTGGACCGGTCGCGGTCCCCGCTGAACCGCCGTGGTACCTCGACAACCCGGGCAGCGTCCCAGGGCTGTTCCCACCCGCCCAACCGGAGCAGGCGGTCGGCCAAACCGGCGGTGAACCCCCAGAGGAAGAAATCGTCCAGGACAAAGGCGGGTCCCGTACCGCCCCGGGGATGCCGGGCCGACACCCGGTGGACCGGATCGGCCAGGGCGGACACCGGCCAGCGGACGAGCCGCTCGACCTCCCGGGGATCCCCGGCCAGCAGAACGTCCGCGCCGCACCACAGACCTACGACGGGGACGACCCGGTTGCGGCTCGCGCTCAGCGGACGGACGGGCAACTGCCCCACCACCGTGACCCGGGCAGAGTCGAGGCCGATCTCTTCCCTGGTCTCGCGCAGCGCGGTGTCAGCCGGGTTGACATCGCCCGGTTCACGGCCGCCGCCCGGAAACGAGAGCTGTCCAGCGTGGAACTGCAAACCGGCGGCTCGTACCGTCACCACCAGATCGGGATCGTCAGCCCGGCTGAGCAACGCCAGCACCGCCGATGGCCGGTCACCGTCCGGAACGGGTTCCCACGCCGGCTGTAGTGGATCGAGGCCGGCCGCGAGCCGTCCCAGCCACTCCGGCGCGGCGGGATCGTACCTCACAGGTGACGCCGGCGTCCGGTCGCCTCCTGCTGAAGCCGCAGCGACTCGTCGAAGACGTCCTCGTCGTTGGGGTCTTCCAGCATCTCCCAGGTACCGGTGGCCGACACGTTCATCGGTATGTCCTCCGCCCACAAGGCCTGGAAGACCGGTTGGCCATCCATGTCCGCAGCCCTGCCTTTCCGTCGCGCCGCTCTCATCCTAAGCAAGGACTGCACTTTGAGACAAAACCACCCCGCTTTTGAGACTGAGGGACAGTCCCGCCGCAGGGCGGGTTCACCACGCGAGCCGCTCTCCCCGATCATCGGTCACCACCAGGCGGGGTTGTTCGCCGCGACAGTCCAGATCGGCCTGGAGCCAGGCGCCGGAACCGCCCGCGGTACGCCACTGGAGACTCCCCTGGCTCGGTTCGCGGATGGTGATGTGGCCGTCGACGAGCCACGGGTGGCGACGACGCCAGCCAATGGCCAGTTGCGTCAGCCGCAGGGTCTCCGCCGCGTCGCCCGACCACGGCCCCGGCTCATCCGGCAAGGCCGGGCGGATCTCGTCATCCCCGCCCAGGCACTCGCGTTTCAGCCCGGTCAATCCCCGCTCATCCCCGTAGTACACCGCCGACATCCCGGGCAGGGTCATCAAGAGGCCGGTGGCGACCCGGGCCGCCGCCACACCGACCTGGGTGGCGATCCGCGTGACATCGTGGTTGCCGACGAAAGTCCAAGGGATCACGCGGCCGGCCAACCGCTCGTGGCGGGCGAGCGCCCAGGCCAACTCATGCGGATTCCGGTCTTTCAGGCTGCTCCAGATGGCCTTCCACAACTCGTACTGCGTGACGGAGTCGAATCCGGCCGCCTCGGCGATGCCCGCATAGTCACCGTGCAGAACCTCCGCCACGATGAGCGCCTCGGGGTAGGCGGCCCGTACGCGGGGCAAGACGGCAGCCCAGAAGGCGGACGGTACCCGGTAGGCCGCGTCGAGGCGCCAGCCATCGGCGCCGCGCGCCAGCCACTGGTTCATGACGCTCACGACGTACTCGGCCACCGCGGACTTCGAGTGATCCAACTCGACCAGGCCCGCGTGCCCCTCGAAACGCGACAGCCCATCGACGGACCGCTCGTCGGACCGGAGGATCGTGGCCGCCACCGCTTGGCCCGCGCCGGCGGCCCGTACCGCCGCGTGATCGACGGACACGTGATTGAAGACGCCATCGAGCAGAACCCGGATCCCCCGGACGCGACAAGCCGCCACCAGCCGGTCGAAATCCGCGTCATCGCCCAACCGGGGATCGATCCTGGCGTGGTCGATCACATCGTAACCGTGGGTACTGGAGGCCCAGATCGGGCCGAGCGCCACACCGTTGCACCCCAGCGCCAGGACGTCATCCAACCAGGCCTCCAGGCGGCCGAGACGATGGTGGACGCCGGGGCTGTCGGGTTCCCGGATGGGCGCGCCACAGGCACCCAGCGGATAGACGCTCCACCAGATGGCAGTCTTCGCCCACTGCGGACTCATCGCTGACAGGTCCCCACCAGGACCGCCCGCGCCAGTGTGTGCGGGATGGCTGTCGCCGCCGTGAGCGCAGCGGCGGTCCGGCGTCCGTGGGGAAGTTCGAGGGGCATGGCATCGAGAGCGTGGACGGCGAAGAAGTACCGGTGAACCCGGTCGCCCTTCGGCGGCGCGGCCCCCAGATAGCCCAGGGTACCAAGGCTGTTCGGCAGATCGGTGGCCTCCTCCACCCCGATGGAGCAGGCCGGGCGGAAGAATTTGCTGGCCAGGGCCTTGACCACCGATCCCGCGCTGCCAGCCGGAATCGCCGTCACCGTCACCGGGATGTCCGCCACCACCCAATGCCAGAATCCGCCTTCGCGCGGAGCGTCCGGATCGTAGCACGTCAGCAGAAAACTCCGCGTCGCATCGGGGAAGCCCGACCATGCCAACTGCGGGGAAACGCCGCCGCCATCGGCAGTCTGTTGAGGGCTCAGCGGTTGTCCATCGCGGATATCATCACTTGTCAGATGGAAGGTCGGGACCAGCGGCAGGATGGAATAAGGATCCGGTGCCACGGGACGGTTCATATCGGGGGCCACCTCTCGATCCTACCCGAAACCGGCTCTGGCGGGCATGGGCGCGGCCGCGAACCCGACTGACGGGATACTGGCGGACCCTGTATGCTCGTCGCCGTGGAGTACGCCTATCCCCTCACGTCGACGACCACGGCCAACGGTGTTCGCGTCGCGGTCAACCCTGATCCCTGGGTGTCGGGCGTGGCAGTAAACCTGTGGTACGGCGTCGGTTCGGCCGACGAACAGGCAGGCAAGACCGGGTTCGCCCATCTTTTCGAACACCTGATGTTCTCCGGATCGGCCGAGGTGGCCACTGGTGAGCATCTCGGGTCGCTCCAAGCCATCGGCGGGAATGCCAACGCCACGACCGGTTTCGACCGCACCAACTACTACGACACCATCCCGTGCGGCGGCCTCGATCTGGCCCTGTGGCTGGAAGCCGAACGGCTGTCCTCACTGCTCGACGCGGTCACGCCAGCCAACCTCGACACCCAGCGCGATGTCGTCAAAGAGGAGAAGCGGCAGCGGTACGACAACCAACCCTACGGGGACGCCTTTCCCGCCATCATGGCACTGGCCTTCGGCCCCGGCCACCCGTACGCCCACCTGCCGATCGGTTCGATGTCCGACCTGGACGCCGCGACGCTGGGCGATGTCCACGCTTTTTTCCGCCGCTACTACGCACCGCAGAATCTCATCCTCACCCTGGCGGGGGCGATCGAGCCGGACGAGGGATTCGCCTTGGTGGACCGGTACTTCGGGGCAATCCCGCCCGGCCAGCCCCCCGTCAGCGCCGATACGCCCGCCCATCCCGGCCTGACCGGCCTGCCCCGGGCCGAGCTCGACGGCGACGTACCCCAGGACCTCGTCTACTGCTGCTGGCTCGTTCCTCCCGTCGCCGACGACATCGCCGACCCGCTCGGCTTGGGATTGACGGTCATGGCGGGTTCGATGAGTTCGCGCCTGCATCAGGAACTGGTGCGGACCAATCTGGCCGACTCCGTCGACGCCTTCGACCTGGGTTTGGAGCGCGGTACGTCGGTGATCATCGCCACCGCCGCCTGTGCCGACTCGGTCGAACCGACCAGGCTGGAGGAAGCCATGATGGCATCCTGGGACCGTTTCTGCCTGACTGGCCCCAGTCCGGCCGAACTGAACCGGGCCAAGAAAGCCGAAGAACGGGAATTCCTGGCCGATCTGGCCACCATCGAAACCCGCGCGGATCACATCAGCGCCGCCTGGTCGCTGTTCGGCGATCCCGCCGAGATCAACCGCCATCTGGGCCGGATCGGCCAGGTGACCTCCGATGACGTCCAAGCCGCCTTCGCACAATGGACGCGGCCCGAAGCGCGAGCGGTTCTGACGTACCGGAGGTCGCGATGACAAGGCGTCCCGGCGTTCAACCCTCCCCCGCCTGGGCCTTCCCCATCCCCGACGTGGCTACCTTCGAGAACGGGCTCACCCTGTGGGCCTACCACCTGCCCGGCCAGTTCATTCTGTCCTGCAATCTCGTCCTTGAGCTTCCGCTCAACGCGGAGCCGCCCGGACGCGAGGGAGTTGCCACCCTCACCGTCCGGGCCCTCGACGAAGGTACCGGAGCCCATCCCGGGCCCCGCCTGTCGGCCGCGCTGGAGGATGTCGGCGGACAGTTCGCCGGCATGGTGGGGCTGTCCACCACCCAATGCTTCCTGGACCTGCCGTCCGACAGTCTCGATGCCGGCCTCGCCCTGCTGGCGGAGATGGTGACCACGCCCGCCTTCGCCGAGGCGGACGTGGTACGCATCAAGGCGAATCGCCTGGCCGAGATCGACCAGCAGGAGTCCCGCGGATCGTTCGTCGCCTCACAAGCTCTGCGACACTACCTGGTGGCGGATGGTTTGCGGGCCGGCCGGACCATCGGGGGCGAGGCGCGCCAAGTGGCGGCGCTCCAGCCGGACGATCTCGCCGGTTTCCACGCCGCGTCGTACGGACCGGACCAGGCCATTTTGATTGTTGCCGGCGATCTGACCGGAATCGACGCGGTGGGCGCCGCGCGGCACGCCTTTGCCTCCTGGAATCCACCGGTTCACCACCGTCTGCCCGAGCCCGTCCGCCCCGGTACCGCCGGCCGGCACCTCATTCACCGCCAGGCCGCGGTCCAGGCCGATATCCGCTTCGGATGGTACGGCATCGACCAATGCGATCCCCGCTGGCCCGGCCTCCAGGTGGCGCTGGCCATCATGGGCGGGCTGTTCGGCAGCCGGCTCAACACCACCCTGCGCGAGGAGCGGGGTTACACCTACGGGGTATCCATGTCCGCCCGCCCGTTTAGGACCGGTGGCATCATCGACTTCGCCGCGTCCACCCGTACGGCCACCGCCACCGACCTGATCGCCGAGGCTCTGGACATCCTGCACGCCCAAACGCCGTTCACCGAGCAGGAGGTACGCGATGCGGTGGGCTACCTCACCATGTCCGCGCCACTGGGCTTCGGCACCGCCGAAGCGGTGGCCGCCCAGGCAGCCAACCTGGCGGCCGCGCGGCTCGATCTCGACCACGTCAGCGTCGCCCTGGCCGACCTGGCCCGGGTCACGCCGACCAGTGCCATGGACGCCTACCGATCGTTGATCGACCCCGGTGAAGCCACGATCGTGGTCGTGGCCGACGCGGGCGATCTCGGCGATCTCGGCTTCGGCTAGGGCTACTGCCCCATCGCCTGGATGGCCTGCTCGACGGCCGCCTGAGCGGCCTGGTTGGCCGCCTGGTACCCCGCCAAATCGCCTTGTTGCAGCGCGGCCTGCGCCGCCTGGAACTGGTTTTCGGCTTCGTTCAGAGCGGCTTGAACGATCTCATCGCGGGTCTGCCCGGTCTGATCCGGACTGGTCTGACCGGTATCCGGCGGCGCAGTCGAGCCCGGTGTCCCGGTCTCGCCCGTCGTCGCACCGGCATCGCCGGAGAATACCTGGTCCAACGCCCCTTGGAGAGTGGTAGAAATACCGACGTGGGTCCCGAACCGGACCACCACGAACCGCAGGATGGGGTACGCCGCGTCGGTATTGGCCTGCTTGGTGTAGATCGGCTCGACGTAGAGCAGCCCACCGCCCAGCGGGATGGTCAGCAAATTGCCCTTCTGCGCCGTGGCCGACGAACTCTCCGAGGAGTACGGCAATAGGATGCTCGACACTTCTTGGTCGGCCATCATGTTGTTGTACGCCTGGCTCGGGCCGTCGATCTGTTCGGTGTCGGACATCCGCAGGATGCGGAGTTGCCCGTACTGCGGCGAGGTCGCCTCGGCGACCACCGACATGTAGGCGGCCAGGTTTTCCCGGTTGTTGGGGGTGTACACGGTGGTCTGGCTGAACAGCGGGCCGGCGTCACCCGGTACCGTCTGCCCGTTGACCTGAGCGGCCGGCCACTTGATCGACAGATAGTACGAGGGTTCCTTGGCGTTGGTGTTGGCCTCTTTCACCGGATAGGGCGGAATCTTCCACAGGTCGGACTGGCTGTACCAGGGCGTCGGATCGGTCATGTGGTAACGGGCGAGGATCTGCCGCTGGATTTTGAACAAGTCCTCTGGATAGCGCAGATGAGCCATCAGATCCGCCGAAATGGCCGACTTGGGCTGCACGGTACCGGGGAACACCTTCTCCCACGTCTGGAGAATCGGGTCGGATTCATCCCAGGCGTACAGGCTCACCGTCCCGTCGTAGGCGTCGACCACCGCTTTGACCGAATTGCGGATGTAGTTGATCTGAGTCGTCGGGGCGTAGCTCTGATAGCTCGGATTCGTCAAGGTGTCGGAGATCGCGTCTTCCACGGTGACCCGTTGCGAGTTCGGGTAGTCGACGCTGGTGGTGTAGGCGTCGACGATCCACACGATGCGGCCGTTGACGATCGCGGGATAGATGTCCGAATCGGTCGTCAGCCACGGCGCGACCGCGTGAACCCGTTCCTGCGGAGTCCGGTCGTACAAGATCTTGGACTGCGAGTTGACCCGGTCCGACAACAGCAGGTTGACGCTGGCGAACCGCGTGGCGTACAGCATGCGGTTACCGAAGGACCCGATCGACACCCCGCCCAAGCCGTCATAGGTGTTGTACTGCTCGCCGACTTGCGCCCCGCCACCCGGGGTATCGAATTCGATGGGGGTGTCGCCGGATTCGCGTCCGACGATGACGTAGTCATCCGTCATTTCGCCAAAATAGATCCGCGGCTCGTCGGCCTTCAGCAAACCGACCGTCGGGATGTCGCGAGCCAGCCAATCGGGTTCGCCATCGGCTTGGCGCCGGTTGCCGTAGGCGGCCACGATGCCGTACCCATGCGTGTACACCGTGTGCAGATTGTTCCAGTTCTGGACCGACGGATCGAGACCGGCCTGGTCCATTTCCCGCGCTGCCAGGACGACATCGGTCTCCGTGCCGTCGATCACGTACCGGTCGACATCCAGCACGGGCGCGAAGCTGTAGTACCCGCGAACCTGCTGCAACTGCTCGAACGTGTCCTGCACCATCTGGGGATCGATCAACCGGATGCCCGGCAGCGCCTCCGCGTCCGCCTTCAACTGGCCGGCCTGGGCGGTGGTGACGGCCGAGTAATCCTCGATCTGGACGTCCTGGACGCCGTAGGCCAGGCGCGTGGCGGCGATGTTCATCTCCATGTAGGGCCGCTCTTTGTCCGGTTCGGTCGGATTGACGGTGAAAGACTGCACGATGAGCGGATAGATGAACCCGATGACCAGCGAGGAAACGACCACCAGAGCCACCGAGATCAGCGGCAGGCGCCACTTCCGGCCGGGCGCCGAGGCGAAGAATAGCGCAGCCGTCAAAAAGGCGATCACGGCCAGGACCAGGTTCGCCGTCACCCTGGCGTGGTCGGAGGTGTACGTGAGGCCGTCGAGCAGGTTCGCCTGGTTGAGCACGACCCCATACCGGTCGAGAATCTTGGTCACGCCGTACCCGATCGCGATGAGCCCGAGCAGGATGCCCACGTGCAGGTGGGCCGCTCTGGCCGTGGCCCGCTTGCCGTTGACCTCGGCGAAGAAACTGCCGTTGAGGTAGTGGCCGACCAGAGCGATGATCGCGCACAGGACGGTCACCGTGATGAACAGGCTGGTGAGCGTCCGGTACCACGGGTAGTCGAAAACATAGAACGAGATGTCCAGGCCGAACTTGGCATCGGCAGCGCCGAATGGCACCTGATTGGCCCACGCCAGGTAGGTCGACACGTTGCCCAGCCACGAAATGCCGGCCAGGACCCCGAGGAAAGCGGCGGGCAGGATCAGCACCGCCTTACGCCGCCACCCCGACAGGTCGTGGAAAGCGGTCTGCGCCGCGGTACGCTTGCCCGGCAACGGCTGGGTCCTCAGGCAAAGCCAGATGGTCACGCCCACGGCCGCGCCCATGATCGCCCCGGCCACCAGGAACAGCACCACTTGGGTGACCAGCCGCGTGGTGAAGACCTGGTGGAAACCGATCGCCTGGTACCACAGGTGGTCAGTCCACACCCGGGCGAAGACGGTGTACAAATAGACGACCACGAGAACGATCACGATGGTGGGTACCACTGTCCGTACCCTCACCGCCGAATGATTGCGCGCCACGACTCCTCCTGCGAAAACCTAGGCTCGGAAACTGACAATTCGGCTCACACGGTCGAAGACCCGCCAACCAAGGAATTCCAGTGTACACTACCGTGCCAAATTAGCCGGGCCGTCCGGGTTCAAATCAGAAGTGCAACGCCTTTCCTAGGATGTGACGTGGTCATGTCCACTGCGAGGGAAGGGTTGCACTTCTGTGAGTCAAGGATACTGTCATGTG
>Ga0123354_10003997_pt1 | contig 20667 bp, 9 predicted proteins | sample TergutLab28metaG_2_FD_97872 | JGI IMG/M metagenome (GOLD analysis project Ga0123354, IMG submission 97872) | Labiotermes labralis P4 segment gut microbial communities from Petit-Saut dam, French Guiana - Lab288 P4 | ecosystem: Host-associated > Arthropoda: Insects > Digestive system > Gut ...
CCAGCCGCCTGTAAAATGGGTACCGGGTCTTTCCCGGAGGTAAAGTGCGGCCGGGGCGTGCTGCTGACCACTCACCCCCTTCTAGTGCCGCGGTCATGGAACAGTAGAGCTGTACCTCTACCCACCCTCTGGGCCATACTGGGCCTGTAACGGGATCATTTTAATTTTACATTTTTTTACATACATACATATATATATATACACACATCAACAACGTTCCGTTGAATATACCATTACCAGATTTTATGATAATCCTTTCAGATATTTCTTTTTGTTACATGTATGGAGGCAGACAAACAGACAGAAAAGCACAGACTGTAGTTGGTGCTTTAGACGGATTCTAAGGATCTCAAATGAACATCAGGTACATAAGAAATGAAATTTTTAGTTCAAAGCACACGAAGAGTCTTATGGGATATTTTCTTTCTCTTCTAATCATTTTCCTTTTCCTCTCTTTCTTCATCATTTTAATATTATGACCTCTAGCATCAGTCATCACATATCCTCTTCCTTTTTCTGAAGTTTAGAAATTCTTAAAGTTATCCGTCTGTCTATGCCCACATCATTCCCTTTGTTCCAAACGGTTTTCTTATCTTCTTCTTTTAATCTATTCTTTCACCTGCCGTTTCACATCCGGAATATATGTCCAATTTTACTTGGTCCTTTACTCAGTTATGGCTATTCGTTTTTATAAATTCTTGGAAGTAAATGCAGTTTATTTCACCATAACAAATTTGCTGCTTAAATGTTTAAAATATTTTTCGTTTTGAAGCATATAAAAATTTATTTAGTCATTAAACTCCGAGAATAAAGCTCATTCTCTTTGTCCTTTAGATTTTACAACAACTTCACCTTAAGTGCAAGAACGAAGGCCAATTAAATAACTCGTATTGCAAAATGTGTTGCCATTGAAGAAAAGGCTTTTGCATTTATGAAACCAGTCCTCTTGCTCTGACAGCCATATAAATTACAACCTGCTGAGCAGGTAGCAACAGAGCGCCATAATAACTGGGGATTACGTTGCTGTTTGTCAATAATGTATCATGAGAGACGGATGCGAAATCTCTTGTCGGATTCTGGCTTCCTGCCTAGTTGATATATCAGTCACTCGGGACTGAACTTTGAAAAGAAAAAAATTTTAACAACGCCAATCGCAAAGCCGCCATTGAACTTCATCATTAAACTGACAAAGAAGATTTTTTTTCTGACTGCTTGATGGATTGTCTGACCTTGAAAATGGGACCGATAAGCTGTCTTGAAACGTCCGCAACCAACTGTTATTCTACGCTACGTAAAATTCAAGAAGAGTGCGTATCTAACGCCATATTATACTTGCGTATCATTTTACTGTGTAAATTTTAATCCCAAAGATTTTGTAGACACATGAGATACACCTAAGCATGGCATCATATCCTGCAGGACTGGAATATGCAACTTTCTAGATGAAATTTTCACTAGCATTTTTAAGTACATTATACTTTTTGCAGAATTCTATTTATTGGACCTTTACTTTACACAAAACAACGTGCATTTTGCAGTACGCCAAGCTGATAAACCTATATTCCTTGTATGTACTGCTGTCTAATGGGTTACAGTAGATGGCCCGACGACACTGCGATTTTCCTGAGCAAATCCTGACCTGTGCGCTACCTACATCCAAACTCAATATACCGTCAATTTCCATGTTAAAAGGGTTCGGGGCTACTTGTCGCTGCAGCTATTCAAGGAGGATATTTTCCCTAACTTATTTATATGTAAAACCGTTCTCCCAAGAACTGCAGGAAAATCTGGTATGAGTAGAAATCTATAAGCTCTCTTCAATATAATAGTAAAAAAAATTGCGAATAAAATTGTGTATAACCTAGACTTGACGCCTATTGGTATATTCGAGTAGAATTCTACACTTCTGCATTTCTCACAACAAATATATTATTCTAAAATTCTGATATTGGAAAATATTCTGCAGACGTATTGGAAAGACAGAGATAAATGCACGATACCAGTCATCAACAGACTTTTACTCATTTTTAAAATAAAATCAGGCATCCGACGCAGATGAACTTCCCTGTATATAACAAAACCTCCCACACAACTATAAGTTATATCCAAATCTCTATAAAAGTGACCTTTATTGATATGGTGAAGCCATGTGGTGTTTATGTGGAATGAACTCTCAAATTCGTCCACTTTTCGTCCCCCGGAATGTAGGCGATTGAATATAAAAAATTGCTGAAACTATTAATGACGTAGATAAAGCAAAACACACTGACAGAAACCTGTCTCAGTGCCATCTTGTAAACCATTAATCCCACTGGCATCTCGTGGTACTAAAACCTGTCTTTTAATGTGAGAACCCAGTAAATATATGTTAGCTATTGTATGGTTCCGGTGTTGCTTGGGGGTTGTGTGCCGAATTTGGAACCAGAAGACCTGGAAACCTTGAGACCAACCCACCTGGAATTTGTGGTGCACAAAATAGTCCAGTGATCCGTTCTGTCCGAGTACTTACGGCTTTCCCTGTCGCTGCCGTTTTATTTTCCAGTAATTTTCCATATTCATGCTTCATTTATGTGCCACTGATTTTACTATAGCCTTACAATTTCTAGTGTCCCTTCCTTTCCGTCTAGGTAATCGAAAGAACACGAAGGCCTTTTTATTTAATATTTATCTTGATCATTATACTTTTTAAGTGGGCATTTTATACCTTTACAAGGTCCCTGATATTGTTACTTTGGCTAGGCCTAATTATTTTCTAGCAAAATATTAGTAAAATATTATATATTTTTTTATGTTCAGGAAGATCATAATGTAATGTTAGATTACGATTCATTTTAACATGCAAGAGTAGCTTAACGATGGAGAATAAAAAAAATACAATTTTATTGATGTAGTTACAAGCAGAAATATTCTGAAGATTGCTTCAAACAATTCAGTTATAAATTTATCTCCATTCTCTCAGCAATAATATGAACAACATTTTATACATAACTATAATTTTTACATCGTGTAATTTATGTGGCGGTAATAAGTGGGTCCTGTCGCCATGGCATGGCGCCTCCTGAGGTTGCGGATGGAGGAACAGCCTCCAATATGGAGGGTAGCTACGAATATACTGAATAAGCAGTTACCGACAACAAACAAGGGGTTTTCCTCCAGCTAGAGGTTTGGACGAGATGCTGACAAATCTTCACCGTAAAAACTGGCTTTGTTACGAAACATTAATAACTGCCTCGGACCTGGACTGATAATTTGTTACGACCTGACCACGGAAAAAATACATGAGATTTGTTACGTGGAATGTTATGAGGCTGTTTAGGTCAGGTTCACTTACAGCAGTAGCCAAGGAATTAGCAAGATGTAAATTAGATGTAGTAAGTGTACAAGAGGTTAGGCGGGACAAAGGGGGGAGCGGTACGAGCAGGGGATTGTAATTTTTCTATTGAAAAGGCAAGAAAATCATCAATTGGGAAGAGGAATCTTTGTACACCACAGAATAGTGTCAGCAGTTAAGAGAGTAGAGTCTGTTAGCGATAGGGTGTCATATATAGTTCTGAGAGGTCGCTGGTGTAACATCATTATTCTGTATGTGCATGCAACAAGTGAGGAGAAAAGTGATGATTTAAAATACAGTTTTTTGAGGAATTAGAGCAAGTTTTTTTAATCACTTTCCTAAGTACTGAATATTCTGTAAAGAGATTTTAATGCAAAAGTGGGGAGAGAGAATATTTTCAAACCGACAATTGGAAATGATAGTAAACATCAGGAAAGTAATGATAATAGTTTTAGAATAGTACACGTTGCCACATAAAGAAGTCTCGATGTTAAGGGCACGATGTTCTTGCACCGAAACATTAATAGTACATCTGGACCTCTCTTGAAGGAAAGACTCACAATCAGACTGATCACATGTTGAAAGATAGGAGATGGCATTTGAGTATACGAGATGTACTAAGTTTCAGGGGACCTAACTGTGATATTGATCACTGTCTTGTGATTGCAAAAGTTAGGGAATGATTGGCAGTAAGTAAACAAGCAGCACCGAAGTTTGATATGGAAAGATTTAATCTCAGGAAGCTAAATGTGCTGGAGGTTATAAAACATTTTCACATCAAGATCGCAAACAAATTCGCAGATTTGGAGAACCTAAGTGATAGCGAGGGCATAAATAGGGCTTAGAAGAATATTAAAGAAAATATCAAAATTTCTGCTAAAGAGAATCTAAGTCTGTACGAATTAAAGCAGGAAAAACCATGGTTTGATGAATAACGTTTACGTTTTTAGATCAAAGGAATTGTGCTAAAATGCAGTGGTTACAAGATCCAAACCAAAACAATGTAGATAATTTAAACAATGTAAGACGTGAAGGTAGCAGATATCTCAGGAAAAAACAGAAGAAATAACTGAAAGCGTAAATTAATGAATTTCAACCTAACAGTAAAATAAAAAATATCGGAGTCTTATAGGGGCATCAATGATTTTAAGAAGGGTTACCAGTCTTAAACTAATATGGTAAAGGATGGGAGTGTGATTTGTTTACAGATTCCCACAGTATTTTGGCTAGGTGGTGGAACCATTTCTCTCAGCTTTTCATGTCCATGGGGTTAGTGATGTTAGAGTGAATACACTCAACTGAACCACTAGTGGCTGAGTCGAGTGCCTTTGAAGTTGAGATGGCTATTGAGAAGCTAAAAAGACACAGATCATCAGGTGTTGATCGAATCCCAGCAGAAATGTTTGAAGCTGGATGTAGAAAAATTCAGTCTGAGATCCACAAACTTATTAAATCGATTTGGAATAAAGAATAATTGCCTGAGGAGTCTGTCATTTTACCTATCTAAAGAAGGACGATAAAACAGATTGTAGTAATTATAGGGACATATCACTTTTTGCCAAATATGTACAAAATTTTATCCAACATCTTGCTGTCAAGGTTAACTCCATATGCAGAGAGAATTATTGGGTATAGTCAATGTGGATTTCGACGCACCATATCAAATACTGGTCTTACCTTTTACATTCGTCAAATACGTGAAAAAATTTTGAGCTATTTATAGACTTCAGAAAGCTTTTAATTCAGTTAGGATGGAAGTCTTGTATAATATTCTCATTGAGTTTGGTATCCTATTGAAACTAGTAAGGCTAATAAAAATGTGTCTGAATGAAACCTATAGCAGATCCGGCGTAGGCAAGCATTTGTCTGACATGTTTTCTATTAGAAATGGTTTGAAACAAAGAGATGGTTTCAACTTTGCTTTAGAATATACAATTAGGAGGGTTCAGGTAAACTAGAATAGCTTGAAATTCAATGTTTCACACCAGCTTTTGTCTTTAGTTGATGATGTTAATATATTGGGAGGAAACATACATAGTGCAAAAAAAAATACGGAGCTTTGTTAGCCAATATTAAGGAGATCAGTCTAAAAGTGAATGATGACAAAACTAAGTACATGGTCATGTATCGAGATCAGAATGCAAGACTAAGTCATGATATAAAAATTGATAATAGTTTCTTTGCAAAGGTGGAAGAGTTTGAATATTTGGAAATAAATTTAACGATCAAAATTCTATTCAGTAAGAAATTTAGAGCAGAGTGATGTCAGGGAATGCTTGTTATCATTCGGAACAGAATCTTTTGTTTTTAGTTTGGTGCCCAAAAATTTGGGGACCGCGGTGGCACAGTGGTTAAGGAGCTGTGCTACAAATCGGAAGGTCGCTGTTTCGATCCCAGCTGGTGTCGGTGGATTTTTCATTGACATAAAATCCTTCCGATCGCACCATGGCCCTGGGGTCGACTCAGCCTCTAACAGAAATGAATACCAGGACTGTTTCCTGGGAGTAAAGGCGACCGGTGCCTAAGGCTGACAACCATACCACTATCCTCTGCCGTTGTCATGGAATCTTGGAAACGTAACTTGCTGGAACCCACTGGGTCCCTCCTGACCTGTGACGGAGCTGCTTTACCTTTACTTTTACCCAAAAATTTAGTGAGTAAGAGACGCAGAACTATAATTGTGCCAGTTGTGTTGTATGGGTGTTAGACTTATTCGCTCACATTAAGGAAGAAACGGGGCTGAGGGTGTTTGGGAATAAGTTGTTAAAATATTTGTGTCTAAGGAGTAAGATGTAACAGGGGAATAGATAAAACTACATGCCCAATATTATTCAGGTGATCAAAACGAGAAGAATCAGGTAGCCGGGCGTAAAACACTTATGGGGGAGAGGTCTACACAGGGTTTCGGTGGGGAGACGTGAAGGAAAGAGACCACTTGGAAGTCCCAGGCGAAGATGGGAGATGAATATTAAAACGGATCTTCAGGAAATGGAATGTGAAAGCATGGATTGGATCGATGTACCTTACTATAGGAACAGATGGCAGGCACTTGTGAAAGCGGTAATGAACCTTCGGGTTCCATAAAATGCTTGGAATTTTTTGACAAGCTGAAAACCGATTAGCTTCTCAAGAACGACTCTGCTCCATGAAGTAATTATGTTAGTTATTTATGAGATTAAAACTTGACATTTTACACCAAGAAATAGCGATAGAATAGATATTATTGAGAACAAAGTGATGAGAATATTATATGAAAAAGAACAGACCTATCAGAGAACAGACGAATATTAACATAATAAAAAACATCCTATTGTTTCGTTCAGTTGTTACAAGGAGGTGAAACAGATATGCTACCATACTGCGAGATATAACGTCCTATCGAACATAAGTGAGGAAACTGAAAGTCTATGAGTAATTTGTAGACGTGGGTGAACTGTAATGCTGAAATAAATGTTTAAAGAATATTTTGTGAGATCGTGGGTATTATGTACTGTGTATGATTATTGTCTGGTGAGAAGGTAGCAAAAATGTTTGTATTTGTTGAAGTAACTAATTTTATAATAATAATAATATACCAACAAAATGTGCAGTAGTTAAATAGTTTCTACACATAATAACTTTCTACTGGCTTCGGCCGCTAACGCGGTTTTCCTCAGGGATGCAATACAAGGATACAAACTAAAAGACGATACTATTATTGAAGTGGTTCTGTCTCTTCAATAATTTTATCATCTTTTGAATTTTATCCTTTTTATTGCCTTCCTGATGATGACCACGTGAGCGGTCGAAACATATAGGAAATTATTATATATGTAAAGTTACTTCACTAATGTGCATTTTGTTTTTATTGTTATTGTATTACATATAATCCATTAACACTTTGAATTTTATTGATTAGCCGTTGGAACGTTTTATTTAATCAAATTTCAATAATATTTTTTATTAATTTCTTTGAGTTTTTTCATCACCCAGTGTCATTTATTCATTCTGTTACTTTCAATGTTCAGTCTGGTGTGGCCTGCAGACCTGTCTGTTTTTGGTACTGACGTTAATACTGTGCAATCCACTCATTTTGCCCGAATTTTCCTGAAATGTTATTGCTTCAACTTATTGGTCTTCGATATAAACTTTTTAAATTTCGTTACATTTATTACACCATCTTACCATCGGGAAGCTCTTTTACTATTCTATTGAAAAGTGCTTTCTTAATACACACTAACCCTCGGATTTTCTTTATTTGGTGAACAATAAAATTTACAAAAATATATATTCAACATAACATTGTATCGATAATCATAATATTTATTAAAATACTATTCAGTTCTGTGAAATATTAACTAAGGAAAGAAATTGTCCCATATACACCTGTTTGAATAGGTAAATTTTGAAAAAGGAACACACGGTGTTTTTCCCCCCAGTTTTATGCAACTTTGTATTTAAACGCATGCTGTATTACGTTTAATTCCACAACAAAAACCAATAATTTGCTCCTCACAAATGGACAAAAAAATCACCCCACTGTCTGCAAGTCAGACATGTGAGTGAATGGAATTCAATAGTCAGCTCTGTCTGTCCCCTCCATTCGGGTAGTGATTGATGGAATCGAAATGCGATTAACAGAATTGCTGTTATCCTTGCTCTCTATTTGATGTCTTCACAAGTAGACGTCTAAGCTGATACTGAATCTTGAATTCGCAGAATCGATTCCAGCTCAGAAACATTGACAGCTGTCCCAGGTGCTTCCTCAAAGTAACGTCTGATCTCCCAGATTAGATGAGAATTTCTAAACGCTGACGATCATTAATAAACTTAAAGTTCATTTAATTATAGCGATTATGGGAATACACACTTGTTAATAAATGAAGACCAAATTTCCAAAATTAAGACCAAGTTCGCTTTTTACCCTGCAGTGAGATCAGAGGCTTTTGATTTAAGGCTACATACATTATTGGTACCGATAAAAAGTCAAGGCGAAATCAATGCTTCAGTTTCTGGCTGCTTAGCTCTCTAGAAATATATCACCTCTTCAACCTGCGTAACTTTATTACTTCATGTCGCGCATTAACAATTTCTACAATTGATAACTTTGATAACCGCTTCTGTTCTCGCTGGCAGCATCATTATCAATTTGTCAAATCGCTTTACTAAAGAACACAACTACTTGTCTATTTTTTTTTGTGGCGCTGCGGCCCAACGCGGGCCATGGCCTCCTCATTCTTGAGGTTTCTAGATCGCACACAACGACGCATCACAGTCGATAGGAATCCTCTAGACGAGTGATCAGTGCGTCGCAGAGACCTCTACCTGACTACACACAACGCTCTTAACAGACAGACATCCATGCTCCCGGTGGGATTCGAACCCACAATCTCAGCAGGCGAGCGGCCGTAGACCTACGTCTTAGACCGCACGGCCACTGGAACCGACGCTTGTCTAAATACTCAATGAAATATATGCAAACTAAATGATTAATCTGTGAAAATTAATATCTATTAGGCGAAAGCGACTTTCAAGTTGATAGACCTGTTAACTACATGCAATTCAAATTATGTATATTTTGAACAAAGGCTTGTGAAATCTAATATGAAATGATATGTTGCAGAGGTTTTTGGATTTTATGTCCCCAGTTTATTCAAATGTTTTACAATTGTGAAAAATATTTGTAAAATGCCATCAGCATACATTATTCTCTAATATGAACGCGCGCCAATTAAAGTACCGCGCTTATCGTTCAAAATAATCCATATTATGTATTCACGTACAACTGTTTTGGTTTATTGGTATGGAGATCTCGCCTGTGGATCTGCCCAAATGAAACTGCATTTAACTGACCATGAATTCCAATGTATTGCAACAAAAGTTACATTATATTGACCACAGCGTATCACTTTCCAGATTAACACAATATCTCACAACCTTTCAAAAATAATAGGCTTAATTTGGGAACAAATACTATTACACGTAACTGTGATGTAGAAATACAGAATGGACCAGAACTCAGTTCACAAAAAGTAGGCTACATGTTACAATTCAAGCCTGGTGAAACCTGTACGACCCAGCAACATGTGTTTTCGTAATTAAGTTACGTCTGTTCTGCGCAGGTGTGTACTAAGACATTTTCCGTATTTTAGTGTACATTTTACTAAAGATTAATTGATTTTTGGGACACAATGTGCATTTCCTGTCTGATTGGCATATATATATAAGTGAATACGCCAAATTATAGCAATAGATTACTTTGTGTACAGCTATTTCATGCCGTTTCTACCCGCATCGTCAATATTTGGAAACAGCTGACTTTTCATAAATGTATAATGCCATAAGTAATATTTACACTTTTGCTTTTAAGGATAGCTGGTTAAGATCTCGCACTGCCCAATGGAATGTAAGTACATTAATTAAGGAATACTCTGGCTAGTTTCATAAAAATCCTCTGGAGAGTTCCAATTATTCTACATAGCACTTTCGTCTCTGTATGCCTTGTCTTGCCTATCGTCTCAAGGATAAACCAGCACACTGTAAGGATAACACACCATATTAAACAGGACCAGTAACTAGAACCGCAAGAAAACCACATTTTTTCGCGTCCCTATCTCCACAGGAGTTCAAATTCGAACACAGGTACTTTTGATTATATTTATGTAAAGGAACCTGAGGAACTTTCTCCCTAAATATGGAGGATTCCTCCTGAAAAAATCTTTAGAACTGAAAATATGGCAGCTGTTGGGTGGTCGGTTCCAAAGAATTGTATTTGAGGATCAAGAAATAATTTTGACTTGATTTATTAATAGGGTAGCTAAAATACTTTAGTGTACAGGCTAAACAGTATCTATGAAAGCAAAGAAGTGAAAGGTATGTAGAGATAGAAAAACAGACAAAAATATAAGAGGAGATAGAATAATTGGTAAAGCCGGAATAAACAGCTTTGTCTTCTCCGTAAAATATACATGAAAGACATTACTCCAAAGTGGACACATATTGCACGTATAGTTGATACAGACTCATTAAACAACCTACTACTCTTCCCGTTTGGCAATTTTGCCTCCATTACATCCAACCCTTATCGAATCTCGCTCTCCACACATGCTCTTTTGTCGGTTAATCTGACTGCTAGTTGCATGGCTAATCAAACTAAGCTTTATATTTTTAATCATCCACCCGTTTCTTCTCCTCCATCAGTGCGTCACAACTCAGTCAAAAACAGTTGAAGTGTTCGTGCGAAAATGTGGAACAGCAAACACTGTCCATGTTGATATGGGTGTTGTGCTAAGTACTAAATACACTTCAGCGTGTGTAGTCGGTGTTGTGCGCATTACTGCATTTCTAAGCGAAAATAATATTTGTTAAAAGAAAACTTTTTACTTTAAATTGACTTTAAATTAATATACTTACGCTTTCTTTGCATGAAAGCATTTTTGTTTCCGCCTATCCTTGTATTATTCTTTACAGAAATACAAGAAGTAGGTCTGTGAAATTTGGTTGTGATCTTTTTTTAATTTTCTGACTGAATTAGTTTTGATTTTCCAGTTGATTTAGTGTAACTCCGATGTCGCATAGAGTCCACATCGAACAAGTTCTATAAAAACTACGGTTCTTCTTACAGTAAAAGTTTTATGTGTGTATCGTTACTCTAACAAATGTTCTTGTAATAAAGGTAAAGGTAAAGTGATCCCGTTACAGGCCCGGTGTGGCCCACAGGGTGGGTAGAGGTATAGCTCTAGTAGTCCATGACCGTGGCAATTGAAGGGGGTGAGGGGTCTGCAGCACGCCCCGGTCGCACTTTACCCCCGGGACAGGCACGGTACCCATTTTACAGGAGGCTGAGTGTGCGCCAGGGCCGGTCTGGACGGGCGGAAAATCTCGTCCCCACCGGAATTCGATTCCGGACCGCCCAGCCCCTAACTCAGTCACCAGACTAGCTGAGCTACCCGGCCCACAACTTTCTTGTAATAGAAACGTAAAAGTGAAAGTAAAGTTCAACCAAGAACAGGACATGAAGGCCCAGTGGGGGAGTAGATGTATAGCTCTACTCTTCCTTCAACCTCGACGCTAGATTGGGGTAGATGGTCAACGCCACGCCGCGACCGCTTCACCCGGTAAAAATTGTATTAATTTTTGCAGTAATTTTCATTTTTCTTAGTATTGAAAACTTAGTGGCGAGGAATTGTGTTTGCAATAAATAGAAAAGAAACCAAACATATAAAATTTTGAAAAAGTCTTCGTTGCTTAATTGAGTGGTCTTTGCCCACGCGATTAAACCATACAGAAGGAGATGGTGTAAAACTCCACTCGTTCCTGACTTTGGTACTGCATGTAAGTACGTAACCTGCTTTACCCCCCGGTCGCTTTAATCCCAGTGTTCATTAAACTGGAGGGTGCGTTCAGCAATATTGGCAATGATTTTCAGAACAGTAGACACACCTCCTCCTGCCTAGAATCGAACCCCTTACCGTCCAGCCATAGATACTATACTAACTAAGCCATTCCAAGCAACAGATGTGCGGTACAAAAATCTCTTCTAATAAGAAAACTGGTTCATTTATTCATTTACATATTACGCATTACGCCGATCCCGGTGTTCGCTCTAGGGCGCAGGTTTCGGGTTCGAATCGCGCCGGGGGTTTGGATGTCTGCCTCTTGTGAATGTTGTGTGATATCGGGTGAACGTTTCCGCCAAGTTCGGTATCTCGTCCATAGGGGTCCTACCGAGTGTGGTGTGTCCGTGTGTGATCTAGAAAGAACCTCACTAGAGATGCGGCCTAGGCACTAGAAGGGCTGTAACGCCACAGGTATCGAAAAGGTCTCTTCTTACGGCAGGTCCATAGCCTCTCCCAAAGCACATTCTTTTCATTCAATGTCCAGTATAGTCTTGTTTCCGTAAGGTCACCCAGTACCTGCTTATGACTTCTTCCTGCTGTTTCTTTCTTTCCACCTTTCCTTCAAAAACGTCTTTTAGAAAACTTGGAAAATGGTATGTAGTCAAACACAACTCTGTCACATGAGGTGTATTTAATGGTTATATAATGAACAACTACATGTTTCGGCTTGCACTGGTCATCTTATAATTAGATCCTAAGTTCCCCTAAGACAACCTGAAAATGGCCAGTACAGGCCGAAACTTGTAGTTGTTCATTATATAGCCATTAAATACACCTCATGTGACACAGTTGTGTTTGACTACATACCATTTTCCAAGTTTCACACACACACAACGGGGATGACACACTTCCTAGACCTTTTAGAAAACAGTACCTGCGCAAGATAAGACAAATCCAGTTAGCCTTCCTTATTTTCATTTTACGTCGGATATTCATTCCCTCCTTGACTTTTCGTAATACATCATTTTACACACGATCTGTAATAATTCAATGACTTCTAGTGTTATATTTATTCACTCAATTGCCATTATACTAACCTCATTGTAGCTATTAATCTTTTAAGGGCGAAACTGTATGTGTCCGATTTAAAGACCCAATTCCTACCGCGCAGTAAAAATTCTCTGCCTCACTTACAAAAACCAATAAGTTAATGTTGTATAGAGAAATAATCGCTCTTTGTTCTGAGATCCATACAAAACACATAAATACATTGTGGGCAGAACCAAAATTTCTGAATATTAAATCTGGTGGTACATAAAGTAAGTCTTAGGCTAAAAAATTTTAATTAAATGTAATTACTTGCAGCTAAGATAGCGACAAACCCATGGTCCCATTTTCTTACTGGTACGGACGTTCAAAGGTATTTTGCGCGGTTCCATATATTGACCAACAATTGACCAATATAAAATGCAAATAATAAAACATAATTTATGATAATTATCATCCTTACTTGTTTCGGCATCCGGGTGTCGTCTTACAGGGAATGTTGGACTTGTGTTGCGTTGTCTTTTGAGGTTTGCATTTTATTGTATTTTGTGAAGTGATTTTGTTGGTCAATATACTGAATATACGAGAATGCTATGTGTGAGTAACATAAAATAATTGAGAGATATTTCTGACAATCAGACAGAGTAAAAGTAAAGTACCAAAATACACATGCGGAGACACATATAGCTGTATCTCCGGATGAGAGACAGGACTGTTGGTGTCTGGTTAGAAATTGGCTTCCGTAACCTTAAGTTAATTTCCTCATCTCTTCCTGTTTGTAAGCTGCGTTTTCTGCTTGCACCAACAAATACACTCCTCGTGTTTACCTCAGCCACAAGATATAATGTCGACTAATAGACACAAAGATTACCACAGAGCTCCAACGCGTTATCAAAAATTGGTATAGTTCCTATGCATGTGACCTTAATGCATAAAAAATATGTTACATTCTCCTTTCGTTAAATTCCAGAACAATCAATCAAAAATAAAATTTACGAGTATAAGACCTGATCAGGTTAAACACTCAAATTCATTCCGTTTAATTTTTATTCTTTTTATTTCCCTTTTTAATTTTAGTAGATATTTTGCAGATGATTTTGCTTAGGCTTATATTTTACATTCTCTGCAAAGCAGATAACTTGGAATAACGAAGGGTCTTAGGTATTTTCCATTTCAGGCACTTCTTCTATACAAAATAGACCATTTTTAGACACGTTGAATTTATTCAATTTACTGATAATTCTACGCGTTCTATTATACAGTTTCTAGGCGCTCTCGCTAATTAGCAAATAGCGATCATCGGCTTCTTTACTTCTGTCCGTCCGCATGGAACAACTCGGCTTCCCCAGGATGGCCTATAGTGAAATTTGATAAGTGAAAATTTTTCGGAAGTCTGTCTAGAAAATTCATGATTCATGAAAATCTCACGCGAATAACGGGAACTTTAAATGAATACTTACTTCTATGAAAACATTTTTCTGAATTATTCTTGGAATGAGGTGTTTTTCACAATAAATTTGTAAAAAAATCAAACAATTTTGCGTTGAAAAACTTTTGTTTGAAAATTGTACCGTTTAAGAGATAAGGTGGAAAAATATTGTAGAGCCGAACAGACCACAGATGACAGTGTAATACGCATGCTGCATGACTAAGGCTACATACACACACTCAGTATATGTAACACGTCCTCTTTTCCACGACCAAAATGTTTACGCGAAAGCGCCTACATTTATGAAGGAAGTCTATGACTAATATTGTGCCTCTATAAATAACAAAAGTTTTATATCAGAGGAAATATTACAGACCATTTAACCGATATTTTCCCACAAATCTAATCTTTAACCACAAGAATATATTTGATTCATATAAGTCATTGACATTAGTTTCACGTAGGTTTTATCACTTTACATTTATTAGGACATTTTCCACTTTCACACAACACGACAACACAACGTTTTGAAATATATTTTATTGGTTACTTATCATGAACGTTTACTCGAGGGGTATAAGCTTTGTAATGATTAATTTGGTTTGAGGTTAGCTTTAGTTTACTTGAGGATGGAAACATTTGGTTTAAATTTTCTGTCGTGTTTCTTAGCATTAAAATAAAAAGGTCCCAAAAATACAAACACAAAAACATGATGACACACTATAATTCTATGTGTATCTTTCTTGTACGAATGCAAAACAATGTACACTAGCTTTTGTCACCTGTTAAAAATTGTCCAATTTTTCAATTGTCCTTTCCATGGAAACAGCGTCATGTAATAATCTGGGGCTCTCAGGTGATTATTAGTCTAAGGAATTATTGTTATTACTACTACTACTATTACTATTACTACTAACTACAATTGAGTTGTAACTTGGTGGCAGTAGTCCTTACACTAGTACAGAAAAAACAAATAAGAATAAATATACATAAAATTAAAAATACAAAAAAGTAGTACTAACAATACAAAACACAGTAAATACAAATATACATATTACCAAATCATCCGCGCATTACCAAAACACCCACACATTACTAAAACACCCACACTTACTGAAATATGGACTAAGCGGCATTAAGTGTTCAAACCTGTGAACGGTACACAAAGGCCACTCCTCAGTAACCTCCATGATTTTAGTTACACCCAAAGACTCGCAAGTAACAGTTATGTGTAAGAAAGATGACTTGCCTCGCCTTGTTGAATGGATTTCGATTTTTTTGCACATAAAAATATTGCGTTTCAGAAAAAAGGAACAGTTCTTTAGAGAAAGTCGTATGGGATATATTTTTGTTGCAGTTTTCTTCCTGACATTCAATATGGAAAAGAAATCTTCTTTCAGTTTGATGGCACAGTCAATAAAACTAATATATCAACAGAATGGTTTGTGACACGTCTAACTGTTGGGGAAGACAAGAATATTGTGATAAGAACGAATATAAATTTATGAGGGACAAGTACTCACTACCTTCCCGCTTGCTCTTTAATCATGTTGTTCTATTGCCAACCCCAGGGTTCATTCCTATAACAGGTGCATCTCCAAGTACGTCCATTCTCCTTTGACAGTTTGACCCCAAGCGAAATATATTAAAATTTAAAAGTTGGGAACTATTTATCCCAAAACACACCGCAACATTCCAGCGGAAAAAATTTTCCATTAGATCGTACCTCAGAGCCTCAATCGTTGCCAAACCTGCGAAGCGTAATAACACCTCTGTTGTGCTGGGATCGTGGAGGATCGTAACCAGACCAATATTGCTTGTCACATGACGCAGCAATTCCGGTTTCGATAAGCTGACTCCCACGCGTTTTAACTACACGTATTCCAGTTAATAGTAGATACGTGCTTATCATATTTCAAGAATTGCTTGGAAATGCTGATATGCTTCTCTCCTGATAAACACGTTGCTTAGGGCAAGCCGAAGTTCTGTTATTGAAACTGAAGACCTTTTCCTGAAAGCCTTCCTTAATATCGTCTTCCGTGCACTTAATGTTTCTCTATACTTCATTCTTTAACTTGCCTTGAAAGTACAATTAATCACATGGGTTCACATGTGGCAAGCTTTGAGGTCACAATTTCCTGTTTACTGATCTGTCACCGAATTAAATACCTAAGTTAACTGAATTTTTATACTTTATTACTGAAGAAAATCTTAGTTTCTCTCTTAATCGGAAAAATGTCAAAAAAAGTCATTAAAATGCTTCTAATACATCAGCGTATTTTCATTTTCTCAGAAACCAAAGTTGCACGACCATCACACTTGCTACACACCGACCTAAGCGTCCTACAGTGGCACTTCTTGGATTAACGTTATTTCTTATGCAGGCCAACATATAAGCTGCAGAAAGATCGCTTACACCCTGACGTTAACAAAAGAACTATCCAAATGTATTTTTATATAATTATCATTCGTTCACAACAAGTTACTCTTGAACGTATTCTGTCGAATAGCTTCTCGTCTTAAGATCGAACCATCATGTCACTATGAAGAAGGAAATAATAGTACCACTCTATATCATTAGGGTGCAGAACTTTACATTGAAGGAAACCCTGTCAAAGTATGTAAAACATGTAAAGTTTTCTCTATGCATAAAGTTTAAGCAAATTATTAAGAACTGAGTAACTGTGTAAAGTATTAAAAGTTTACTTTTATTCTTAGCGTTTATATTTTCTTGTATGTTTTGTTGTAAATCCTGAAAGCAGTAGTAATTCTAAATTTAGCATAATTTGGTATTAATTTTTGTCTTATACATTCTTGATTTAAAAATAGGCTTGCCTCTCAGTTTTATAGTTTTTTTATAAGTTCTTCTAACTAAGGATATGTGCTTGATTAGTAAATTAATAAAATTTTGGTACTTTTTATAGTGTTATACAAATTTTTAATATTTTACTTACGCTGCACATGTAGATAAAACAGTCTTGCAAGTGGAAGGCACTGTTCCACCTGCCAGACTGCTTATATAAATACATGAAAGCACACCATAAAAAATGCGTGTACAAACTGTCTTCCTGATGATGAAACCATGAGGTTCGAAACCTGTAGAATAGTCAAATTTCGAATTAAAACATTAATATGAAATGTGTGCTTTTCGTTGATTTATGTTCCATAATTTTATCACAATGCACGGTGCAAAAAGAAAAGTAAAATTTAATAATGCAAGATTCGTCGTTAAACATAATAAGTGTGAGGTCCGTTTCTCCAGTATAAACCGCAGGAATGTACCAAACATATTCACTTTTTAGGAACCATGAGTGTATTATAGAGATCACACCATCATTCGGTAAGGCACTCGATATGACTGATGATAGATAGTGTGAGGGTGGATGAGTGGATATTTAGTTTGGTAAGTAGTTTGGTATGTGGGTGCTCAGCTTTGGGGTAGGTAGGTAAAAAGAAGAAAGCCTATTTAGAGCGTAATATTTCGGTCCAGGTGACTTCTCGCTAGATAACTGGAATTAACCATCTTCTTTTCTTATCAAGAATTTGAAAGTCACAAGCAGTATGGATTTATATTTCTTAAAGTTAAAATATCCATGGAAAGGTCAACTTACGGGCCCTTGTGCAAGAAGCTCTCTAAATAGACAGCTAATAGAAAAAAGGTTTCAAAACGCCTGTTTATTAATGGTAAATTATAGTATTATCATAGAACTATAATAACGTTACTGGTTTTGATGTTTTGCTGAAAGTGAATCTCAGTATAATCCTAGTAATTAACCAAATTAATGCACAAATTCTTATTTTATAATAAGTTTCTATGTGCTCATCACCAGGAGGTCAAAATCGTATTATACAGCATCTGGTATCATCACACTCTGTAGGTGGCCGTCCTGTGCACAGGTTGAGAGAGGACTCTCTTAACCTGTGCATGTGACGGCCACCTACAGAGTGTGATGATAGCAGATGCTATATAATACGATTTTGACTACCTGATGATGAGCACATAGTGCTCGAAACATGTAGAGGCATATAATAGACTTATTACATAACAAGAATTTGTGCATTAAGTTGGTTAATTACTAATGTTACTGGTGTTTTCCCCGTATAGAACAGGCAACAGCGCAGCATTCTTCCTCTTTAGTTCTACTTTAAATTTGTGTTATTGAATTTTATCGCTTCATACTTCACTCCCTCACGGATAACCAACAGTTACTGCATGATAGAGGTCTGTAGCTAGCGGATATGTGCATTTTGACGAACACAAATATCATACGTACTGTCCTCTTCTTTTCCATAAGCTTCTCCACATTTGCAACTGAAGACCTTCAAATCCTCTGTACCACATTTGTTACTACACGTTCTCGATTTGACCGCTAATTTTCGTCATGGAAGTGACTTTTGTAATTGTTCAATCCTTCCTTAACTTTTACGTTAGTATCCTGACCTACGGTTTTGAAATAGCTCAAAAAATAAGGTAGCAATTTCTCATTTATCATGGATTGGATAATGTCGGCATTGGAGCTTGCTAAATATTGACTGGTAATTTTACGGTATTTGCAATGATCAATGACTTTTGTACGGATCATATCAGAGTGTTACAATTTTTCAGTGATCAATGTTAAGGACAAGTTTGTGTAACCTGTGTGCAAGGGATGTCTGCTTTAAAGTACAGACGGTAGGAAAATTTTGTGCACTGAAAACTTAAAATATTACTGGAAATTATTAGTATAAGCAACAAAATGCACCTGTATTTAGTTTACTTATATTATTATTATTACTATTATTATTATTACATATTAGCTTTTTCGTCTGCATATTTCGGCTCTTTCTGTACCACAATCAGTGAGAATCCAAATAAAAAGATAAGTATAAAACATATTGGGTATCATCACTAAAATTTGCAGCTAGTGCGTTACAATAATATAATAAAAATTCGTATATAAGCAATAAAGGTAAAGGTAAACATAAAGTTTACTCTAGAACAAGCCACGAAGGCCCAGAGAGAGGTAGAAGTATAGATCTACTCTTTCTTTAACTTCGGTGCTAAATTGAGTGGATGGTCAACGCCACATTCCGGCCGATTTACTCCCTGGAAAGACTCCTTACCCATTGTATAGGAGGCTGGGTGGGCCTCAGGACCGGTCTGGACAAGTGTGCAAAATCTCGCTTCCACCGGTATTCGATCCCCTGACCGTCCAGTCCGTAGCGAATAGCTATACCGACTACTCCATCCCCGCCCACACTAAGCAATATGAATTTTAATTAAAACTTGAAAATTGAAGTTATTATTAATAAGAATGTATTCAATTTTCATAATGTGAAAACAAAAGACTGTCCAAAACATTCTGCAACACATTTTGTTCATTATTGGTACTTTATTATATAATACTTTGAACATATTCATAGAATAAATAGACGGAAGAATTACCTCGTTTTTGTACAGAATCTCCGGCAATTTCAACAGCCTTGCACCAGTAAGAAACAACAGCACTTATCCCCTTCTTGTATCAGTTTGAATTTTGTAATCGCAACAACTTCTTCACTTCTTCAATAACCTCATCATCACACACAAAACTTTTCGAACGAGTGAAACCTATTTTGGTCTACAAAGAGGTGGAAATCTGAGACAGTAATGTTCGTTACTGCTTCCTTCTCTGCCACGAGAAATTTAATAACAGCTGGTTTTTAAACGTCCATCATCATACCGCGCCATTTTGATGACTTCTTGCACACTGCCGAGAAAATTTGTTGTTATTTCGTCGCCCTGCAGCAACAAAAGAGACGTTCAAAATTAAAAACAGAAAAAATGGCGCATATTTTATATTGATTTGGACTGAAGTGCATAAAGGGCTACAAAATTTTATGGACAACTCTCGTACATACGCTAATGCAAAATAATATTTTATTTGCATTCAAACATCTATTGCATTCCTTCAGTTTTATTGTAAGAATGCAGTCGATTAATTTAGATTGTGATACACACTTATTTTGTACTGTGGCCGAGAAATGCACAATTATTTCACAAATTATAACACTCCCACATGTTTCGACACCATGTGTCATCCTCAGGGAGCCTGTAATCAATAAATTGTCAAGTTACACAAGTATTTCAAATGCAGATATTGGTAATACAAGTTACAGTTAATATGTTTCACATAGGTATTATCTTAATTTTAAATTGTATTACCAACAGGTGCATTTGAAATACTTGTGTAACTTGGCAAGGTATTGATTTCAAGCTCACTGAAGAAGACACGATATTGTCGAAACATGTAGGAGTGTGGTAATTTGTGATATAATTGTCCATTTGTTTGTCAGAGTACAAAATAATAAAAGATGCACGGTGCATATATTAAAATAAAATGAATTGCTATACACACACACTTTAACTGAACAACATGGACTAAGCCGAAACTTCCCAGGTATTGGGATGTATTGGGATGTATTGGGATGTATTGGGATGTATTGGGATGTATTGGGATGTATTGGGATGTATTGGGATGTATTGGGATGTATTGGGATGTATTGGGATGTATTGGGATGTA